>JAEEGL013750540.1_pt1 | contig 11513 bp, 13 predicted proteins | sample 9134231 | NCBI WGS metagenome assembly JAEEGL01 (sample SAMN16246548, study PRJNA631951) | gut metagenome | biome: gut microbiome; feature: rumen; material: fiber-attached | host: Bos | place: Iran: Karaj | collected 2018-10
CAGGAAAACTGTTTATAATATTGTGGGAAATACCAGAGATTTTTCATGGAAATATTATATTTCCAGGTAAAATCCGGGAAAAGAAAATTGACCGAAATACGGTGTGTTTTACAGCTCTTTCAGCTCTCCGTTTTCCAGGGATATTATCCTGGTTGAAACTTCATTAATGAACTTACGGTCATGGCTTACGGCTATGATGCAGCCCTTATAATCTGCCAGCATTTCTCTTACCCTGGGATTGCTTAAAGGTGAGAGATTTCTTGTAGGTTCATCCAGCAGCAGTACCTCACAGCCTTCCACTATCAGCTTCAGAAGCAGCAGCTTGCACTTCTGGCCTTCGGAAAGAGAATCGATGTCATGAGTCATTTCCTCGGTAGTAAACTTAAGAGCTCCCAGGTAGCTGTTAACAAGTGCATCTTTTTCTCTCAGCCTTTCGGGATTAAGGAAAGCGGTAGGGGTCAGGGAGTAGTCCATTACCTCACGGTAGTTCTGCGGCATGTAGCCAACCTTGAGTTCCGGCTTTTCACAGAGATGATTTCGTATTATTCTCATTAAGGTACTCTTGCCGGAACCGTTAGGCCCTATGATGCACAGTTTATCAGCTCCGCTGACATATAATGAAAGGTCTTTGGCCAGTATCTTATCGCCCGCAGCAAGCACCGGTATCTGCAGATCAACAATTACCTTACTTGGATTGATTGCTACATCAGGGAAGAAAATGTCTATGGCTTCTTCCGGTTCATATTTGGCAGTAAGATTTTCCTTCTTTTCTTCCATCTTACGTCCCAGGGCTTTTACTGCATGCATCTTCTTTTTCAGCAGTCTGCCGGAATGGGGATCCTGTCTGGACACATTGGCCTGATCATACTGGACCTTCTGGTAGATCTTTCTGTATCTGTCCATCTGGGCTTTGAAGTTGGCGTTTTCCTTGCGGCTTATCATGTTTATTCTGGCAATGTTGTGCAGCCTTTCTTCAGCGTACTGTCTGTAAGGCAGATGTGCCACGGTAACATGAGGTTCCTGTTTTCTTTTTAACTGTTCAATGTGTATGATGCCCTGTGCACAGTTTTCCAGTAATGTTTCGTCATGGCTGATAAACAGTATGGCCTTGGGTGAACCGGAAATGAACTGTTCCAGCCAGATAATGGTCTGCAGATCCAGATCGTTGGTGGGTTCGTCCATCAGAAGTATTCCGTAATTGCCGAATATCAGTCTGGCCAGGGAAATGCGTACTTTTTCCCCGCCCGATAAGGTACCCAGCTTTCTTTCAAGCATTTCCTCACTTAAGCCAACCTGCCTTAAAGCCTGCATCAGCTGGCTGTAGTGTTCGTACAGCGAAAGACTCTGAGTATCAGAGTGGTATAGATAGTCCAGTACGGTTTTATCGTTGAAGACGGGATCTGTCATCTGCGGCAGATATCCTACCGGCTGGTCTGACATTACCTGCCCGTCATAAATAACGTAATCAGAGACATCCAGCCCGGCCATTATTTTAAGAAGCGTACTTTTGCCGTTGCCTTCTTCTCCGATAAGAGCGATATGTTCGCCCGCATTTAAAACAAAGCTGAACTCGTCTATCAGCTTTCTGCCCTTAAGGGTAGTAACACTTAGATTATTGATTTTGAGCATGATGAAAAACCTCCTTATCTTTTATTCATATACAAGACAGTAAGGTTAGTTTCTCATCTTCTCACCTCCAAACCCATTATAGAACAGAAAGACGGAAAGCCGCAACAGGAGTATTGCAGAGATAATATAAATATGCTACAATTGGAGCATAAAAGGAGCATATAATATGAATAGTGAAAAGGTATCAGTCAATATCAACAATGACAAGCTGGCAAAAATAGATCTTCTGGTAAGTGAAGGCTTCTACAGTAACAGAAGCACCTTCATAAATGAGGCTGTATCTCAGCTTCTGGATGACAAAGGTGATCTGATAGATACGATCATCGCTGAAAGCAAAAAGGTCTACAGTACCAACTCATGGTTCATCGGCGCCCAGAACCTGTCAAGGGAATATCTGGAAGACTACAGAGACCACGGTGTGAAGTTCAGCCTGAAGGGATTCGGCGTACTGTATATTGACAGTGATGTTTCCCCAGAGCTGTTAAAGGACACGGTAACATACATATCAGACAAGATCCTTGTGCGCGGCAGCAACGAGGTATTGGAGTACGTTAAGACAATAAGAAAATAACAAGCAGGTTAGCCATGGGCAACTGAATATACAAACGGGTTTCCAGCCAGTATAATTATTGTGTAAGGAGAGAAGATTATATATGACAACAGTTTACGATTTTAAAGTTAAGGAAAAATCAGGAGAGTACAAGAGCCTGGAAGACTACAAGGGCAAGGTGCTCTTAATTGTGAATACAGCAACAGGCTGCGGATTTACACCTCATTATGATCCGCTTGAAGCCATGTATAAGGAGTTCAGAGACAGAGGATTCGAGATCCTGGACTTCCCATGCAACCAGTTCGCCAATCAGACACCTGGTACAGACGAAGAGATCACCCAGTTCTGCACACTGAAGTTTGGAACCGAGTTCCCGCAGTTTGCCAAGATCGATGTTAACGGTGAAACTGCCGATCCGCTGTTTGCCTATCTGGCAACGGAAAAACCATTCAAGGGATTTGGCAAAGGCGTTAAGTTCAAAGCTCTGGAAATGTTTGCCAACGCCAATAACAAGACCTTTGGCGAAAAGGCATACATCAAGTGGAACTTTACCAAGTTCCTCGTTGACCGTGAAGGCAATGTCGTAGCCCGCTATGAACCAACGGTTGACATGGACAAGGTTAAGGAAGAAGTAGAAAAACTGTTATAAGAGAAATAAAAAATGCCGGAGATTCCGGCATTTTTCTTATGGTCTGTTATTTGACTGCTTTGGCAGGCATACTACGAAGTACTGGAATACGGCTTCATCAGGTTCGTTATTATTCAGTGCCTGATTAAGCTCTGTATAAGGGTCCGTATAGGATGAATAGTTTGTAACCTTATCCAGACACATGTTTTCATATATGTGTTCAGCCATTTCCTGAAGACTGAGAATCTGATAGTTATCAACAGTCGTCATGTATTCGTTTTTGTATTGAACGTATTTGGCGTTTAAAAGACGTATGTATCTGCCTTCTTTGGTAATGCCGACATTATCCGTTTCAAACCAGTATTCACGCGGATCCCATTTTTTAAGAAGGGCACACTCTATGGTGTTAATCTTATCAAACAACAGGATCTTTTCTATCTGCTTATATTCATTCCAAATGTCGTTTTTTATCAGCGCCTGATGAAATTCAGGAAGAGCTTTCTTGATGGCTTCAACGTAGATACTCTTCTTTTTGGCTTCGTCTGCCATTTTCTCCAGTGAAGCTGTTACTTCTTCTTTCCTGGCTTTTCTGCCGGCACCTATAACATCATCATATCTGGTCATAGTACTTTCCTCCTGTTTCTTCAATTTTCAAACCCTTCACAGTTGACTTCTATCTTACAGTTACTGCACGGGAAGCTGCAGCAGGCATGAATGTATCCTGTCAGCTTATCGTATTCACGTCTTCTTTCAACCAGTTCAGGAGTATAGACTTCACCTGATACAAGCTTGCTGCGGCACCAGCCACATTCACCGCTGCGGCACTTTGAAGGTGACTTTATGCCGGCGCGCTCTATGGCTACCAGTATTGATTCTTCAGCTCTGGCAGGTACGGTATGTACTTCACCGTCATTTGTTATGACAGTGAGTTCGTAAGTCTTTCCCTGATGCCTATCCAAGAACTCTTTGTCACGCTGGGTAAGCCGGTATTCGCCATAGGCGTCAAAGCGCAGTCTCTTAAGAGGCAGGTTCAGTTTCCCGGCTTCTTTTCTTATGTAGTCATACATGCCCTGGGAACCGCAGACAAACAGGGAACTGTCACTGCCGCCAGCTTCACTTATGAGCTGGGCGGTAATGAACCCGTGTCTGTAGCCTTCTTTTATCTCTTCTGACAGTACATGTATGACGTGGATCTTATCACACTTCTTTTCCAACTGGTCCAGTTCTTCCTTAAACAGGATCTCCTGTTCGGTTCTGCTGCCGTAAAGAAGGGTAAGTTCAAAGTCTTCCGTACCGTCTGCGATGGCTCTGGCAAAGGAGATAAACGGCGCTATGCCGCTGCCTCCGGCAATGCCCACAACATGATGGGTATCTCTTAAAGGCTCATACCAGAAGAATCCGGAAGGAGCTGAGATGTCAACTTTGGTTCCTGGTTCAAAAGTGCTGTTTATGTACTCTGAGGCAAAGCCGTTTTTCATGGTCTTTACCACTATCTGGTATTCACCGTCTAATGCCTGCTTAGGGGAAGAACACAGAGAGTAAGGTCTTGTAAGCAGGGAGTCAGCGATCTTAAGCTCAAGGCTTATGTACTGTCCGGCCATGAAGTAGGCCAGCTTCTCTGTTCCTTTTTCAGGATCAGCCCTTAAGGTATAGAGTTTGGCTCCGGGCAATTCTCTTATGTCTGTTACAACGGCATGTTGGACTTTCGGGTGAAGTGCCTTGGCAACAACATTGGCGTTATACTCGTACTTCGGCAGTTCAGGAGAGGCGCTTTCTATTATCCTTCTTCTGGTTGGTATGAGAGCACCGAAACGGGCGGGATCAATGCTGTTTAAATAATCTCTGTTCATCTTGCACCTCCTCTGACATAACCCATTATCTGTAAGGCAGCCTTGGCGCCTGATGTATAGGTGGGGAAGTATCCCGATAAGGAGGAGCCGTGTCCTCCCACAAAGAACAGTCCCGGTATGGTCTGTTCCATGCCTGCCGCTATGGTGCGGCTGGACATGCCGTCCCACTTAAGGGAACTGTAGCCGTAGATCGAACCCTGCGGTGACTGCATGTATCTGGCAAAGGTCACAGGGCTGGCAATCTCAATTTCTTCTATGTGCTCTCTTATCTTATAGCCCATGCTCTTTTCCAGATTGGTTATCAGCTGGTCAGCGATGGCTCTCTTGGTCTTAACATATTCTTCTTCGCTGACATCTGCCCAGGCATCGTCAGTATAGGAGATCGTAAGTATGATTTCCGTAGTTCCCGGCGGGGTGCAGTCAGGTACTGCCATGTTCAAACAGCAGACATCCAGCGCATACTCCTTGCCGAATCTTGTCTTTGACTCCTCGCAGAGAAGTCTGGAGTCTGAGGAAGTTGATAAAAATACCGTATAGTCCCTAATGCCGATTTCTTCCGGTGGAGCATCCAGTCCCAGAAATACACTGAAAGCTCTGAAACCGTACTGACGGGCATTGGCTTTTTTCAGCTCAAACGGCGGTACAAGTGCCTTGTTGTCGAGCATCTTTGAATATACGATCTCAGGGAAGGCATTGGACGCTATGGCTGTACATTCAAATACTCTGCCGTCATCTATCTGGACTCCGCATACTCTTCCCTTATCGGTTAACACTCTGGTTACTTCCTTGTTGAACAGAAACTTACAGCCCAGCTGTGCAGCTCTGTTGGCGATGGCTGTGGAAAGGGAATGGGATCTGTGTCTGGGCACATAGGCTCCGTTAACGAAATAACCGTAAACCATCATTAAATAACGGCTGGCATCAACGGTATCTATGTCGGTTCCCTGGTACGGCCAGTAAGCAGACATTATGTCCTGGCACTTTTTGCTCATGCCCAGGGCTCTGAACAGTTCTCCCGCAGAAATGGACATTATTCGCATGAAGTTGGTATGCTCTCTCTTTAATACTTCAATGTCAGGCTTGCCTCTTGTTGAACCAAGATAGGCAAAACCTCTGGACATGTCTTCGTAAGCTCCCAAAAACTTTTCCATGGCTTCCACGTCTTCAGGGCATATTTCAGATATGAGCTTCATTACCTTGTCCCTGCCATGAGGGAAGGTGACATCATACTGTCTGACACCGTCTTTTTCCACTATGTAGCGGAAGGCATCCTTTATAGGGATCATTTCAACGTCGATGCCAAGTTCGTCAAACAGACGGCCAAGTTCTCCTCTGTGCTCACCGTGTCCGAAGTCCGGTATTTCATGCAGTGAAGCATCGAATTCAAAACGTCCGCGCACAAAACTGGAGGCAGCTCCGCCCGGGAGATTATGCCTCTCAATAACCAGGGTTTTCAAACCCATCTGTGATGCGCGGCAAGCTGTCATAAGACCGCCGTTACCGGCGCCGATCACAATCAGATCATATTTATCCATAGGATTATTCTCCATAACAATCTCTGCTAAAATAATCATACAATAGGCCTTTTCATTATTCAATCAGCCGCATTGCAGGAAAAGAAAAATGCCCCTTTCGGAGCATTTTTGAAGCTATTTCATAATGACTTCAAGTGCTTTGCGGACACCGTCATTGTCACAGCTGTCACATATCATGTCAGCGTGTTTTTTGGTCTCTTCAGTTCCGTTGGCTGTTACAACGGCCAGGGCTGCGGCGTCAAGTAACGGTATGTCGTTTTCCGCGTCGCCAAACGCTGCGGTTTCACTGATGTCTACACCCAGGTGCTCGCATAACAGGTTAAGTGTTCTGCCCTTATCAATGCCCTGGGCATTTACTTCAACAAACAGAGGGCCTGATTTTGTGATGGCCAGTTCAGGGAAAGCTTCACGCAGCTTCTCTATTACTTCTACGCCTGTTTCAGCGTCAACAGGGTAGAACAGTATCTTCTGACAGTCTTCGCCCGTATCACGCAGATACTGTTTCAGATCCGGACAGGCTATGGCAGTATTAATGACACCCTTAGCTGCATGCTTAATGACAAACTCAGGAATGCTGCCTGTTTCATCAGCCTGCATGAGCCTTTTTCCGTTGCATACCATTGTATGGTATACCGGCCAGCTGTCCGCAGCCTCAAGTACCTTAAGCGATGTCCGGTTATCGATTCCAAAGGAACAGATGTATTTTCCGTTAACGTAGTCATATATGCCTCCGCCGTTAGTGGTGATGGCATAATTAAGAAACGGAAGATCACGTATTACCTTGGGAAGTTCAATGTGCGTCCTGCCTGTACAGGGTACAAAGTAAACACCCTGACCGGCTAAACGGGTCAATAAGTCTTCTGTTGGTTGGGAAATGGTTTTGTCACTGCGCAGCAGTGTTCCGTCAAGATCCATGGCTAGTAATCTGTACATTCTTAACACCTTCTTTAATGCGTACGATAACACTTATTTACTGTGTGCACTGTCATACAGTTTTTTGATTTCTTCAGGAAGCTTATCCGGTACCATTTCATTGATCCTGTCTTCATTGCCGTCTCTTAGGGCAGTTTCATAATACCAGCATTTATACTTCAACATGTCCAGAGTCTTACCCAGCTGTTCCATTTCCTTTTCAACAGCTGCCTTTCTCTTCTCAAACAGTTCCTTGCGTAACTGGTAAGTTTCGGCACCCTTTGTAGTCCATAGCATAAACTGCTTGATGTCCTTTATCTCCAGACCGGACAGCTTAAGGCATTCAATGACCCGTAATGCTTCAATGTCCCTGTCTGAGAACTTCCTGATACCTGAGGTTCTCTGCATGTCAGGGAACAGTCCTTCCTTGTCATAGTAACGCAATGTGGAAGCCGGTATGTTGAACATTTCTGATATCTGACCGATCGTATACATAAAATGTCTCCTTTTGATAATAAAAACCTTGACTTAAAGTTAACTTTAAGTATTACAGTATCATTGTACTTCAGAATTGAAGAAAAAACAAGGAGACAGATTAAGATGATTAAAAAGGAAGAACTTTTATTAACAAATGAATGGGATAAGACATATCCCAGAGACGAAAGAGTAAATCATAAAAAGGTAACGTTTGTGAACCGATACGGCATAACACTGGCAGCAGACATGTTTACGCCAAAGGAATATGAAGGCAAGCTTCCGGCAATTGCCGTAAGCGGACCGTTTGGCGCAGTAAAGGAACAGTGTTCCGGTCTGTATGCTCAGACCATGGCAGCCAGAGGTTTTCTGACTATTGCCTTTGACCCGTCCTTTACAGGTGAAAGCGGCGGTAATGTCCGCTACATGGCTTCTCCAGACATCAATACCGAAGACTTCATGGCAGCAGTCGATTTCCTAAGCCTGCAGGAAAATGTTGACCCTGAAAGAATTGGTATCATCGGAATATGCGGCTGGGGCGGACTGGCTCTTAACGCAGCAGCGCTGGATACCCGTATCAAGGCAACTGTTGTTTCTACCATGTATGACATGACCCGTATCAATGCCAAGGGTTATTTTGACTCAGAAGACAGTGAAGAACAGCGCTATCAGAAGAGAAAAGCCATGTGTGCACAGAGACTTGAAGATCTGAAGAAAGGTGAGTACGCTCTGGGCGGTGGTGTTGTAGACCCGTTACCGGAAGATGCCCCATACTTCGTTAAAGACTATTATGATTACTATAAGACAGCGAGAGGCTATCATAAGAGATCTCTTAACTCCAATGGCGGTTGGAATGTGATCGGATGTGAGTCATTCATCAACCAGCCGATCTTACAGTATTCTGATGAAATCAGAAGTGCTGTAATGATCATGCACGGTGATAAGGCCCATTCCTTCTATTTCGGTAAAGATGCCTATGAAAACATGATAAAAGGCAGGTATACTGATAATAAGGAGTTCCTGGTTATTGAAGGAGCATCTCACACGGATCTGTATGACGGCGGTGTAAATCGTGACAGGATCCCGTTTGATAAGATTGAAGATTTCATGAGAAAGAATATGAGGTAATAAACATGAGCAACGTATTAGTCATTACAACAAGTCTGCGTGCCCGCAGTAATTCCGACATTCTGGCCCAGCGCATGGTCGAAGGCATTAAGGATGCCGGACATGAAGTTGAAGTCATCAGCCTGAAGGGTAAGGAACTGAAGTTCTGTATCGGCTGCATGGCCTGCCAGAAGACTCTGAAATGCATTCAGAAGGACGATGCCGTATGGATCGCTGAAAAGGTTAAAGAGGCAGATACAGTAGTATTTGTCACACCGATTTACTACTATGAGATGTCAGGACAGATGAAGACTCTGTTAGACCGCATGAATCCTCTTTACTCATCAGACTACAAGTTCCGTAAGATTTACATGCTGATGACAGCTGCGGAAGACGAGGAAACAACACCTGAAAAGGCGATTACCGGATTACAGGGCTGGGTTGACTGTTTTGAAAAGGCAGAATTAGCGGGAACACTGTTCTGCGGAGGAATCGACAGTCCTAATGAAGCTTCCGGTAAGAGTGAGGAGTTAAACGAAGCCTATGAGTTCGGTAAGGCAATTCAGTAAGATTGTTGCTGTTCTTCTGGTACTGTTACTGGTTTTAACAGGCTGTCATAAGCCAGAACCCAAACAGCCGGAAGAACCAGCTCAGAATAACGATCCTGTTCAGGTAGAAGACAAGGTTCTTGTTGTGTATTTTTCCGCTACGGGAACAACAGAAAAGATAGCTGAGACAATTGGTCAGATAACGGGCGGAGATCTCATAAAGATCGTTCCGAAAGATCCATACAGTTCTGAAGATCTCAAATACAGTGACAAGACCAGCCGTGCCACGGTGGAACAGAATGATAAGTCTGTCCGTCCTGAAATAGCTAATGAGATTTCGCTGGAAGGCTGTAAGACTCTGTATCTGGGATATCCTATATGGTGGGGCCAGGCACCCCGCATTCTGGATACCTTTGCGGAAAGCCATGATTTTAGCGGCATCACGGTCATTCCTTTCTGTACTTCCGGTTCAAGTGACATAGGAACGAGCGATGATTACCTTGCCAGACTGGCAAAGACAGGCAACTGGTTACAGGGCAGACGATTCTCCGGGAGCACAACAAAAGAGACATTGGAATCCTGGATAAAGGAGAACAGTAATACGAATATGGAAAAAACTCTGAAGCTTTATATAAACAATAAGGAAGTTAAGGTAAACTGGGAAGACAATGAATCAGTAAAAGCCTTAATGGAACTTGTTAATAACAAGGACCTTACCATTAACATGAGCATGTACGGCGGTTTTGAACAGGTTGGCTCACTGGGAACTTCCCTTGTCAGAAATGACACTCAGATAACGACTCAAGCCGGTGACATTGTTCTGTATTCCGGCAATCAGATCGTAGTCTTCTACGGTTCCAATTCCTGGGCTTATACAAGACTCGGTAAGATAACAGATAAGAATGCCCAACAGCTGAAAGAACTGTTGGGAAACGGTGATGTTACAATAACCATTACCGCAGAATAATAAAAACACGGCTGAAGAGCCGTTAAAGAAGGGCAGAAGCAGTTTAAATGAAGAAGTTGACAATAATATTACTAACGGTACTAATGTTGGTGTCTGTGGCCGGCTGTAACGGTCAGGAAACAGGGGAACACCCTTTTGACTATTATGTAGACTGTACCATGGAAGAGGACATTAAAGAGTTAAAAGATAAGTCTTATGTAAAGGGTGTATTTTCCTTTACCCTTATGACATTCCAGCGTCCCGGATTCAATAATCCGCAGGCAGGGCAGACAGCCTACCTGGCCACATGGTCTTTTGACAACGTTGAGTATACACCGGCAATCATTAAAAAACAGGATAAGGCTATAATGTCTGACCCTTCCAAAAATCCGGTACTGATAGAGGAAAGACTGGCCAGGGCGGAAAACCTGTCAGTAGGAGACATCATGTATCAGGAATCAAATCTCTCTGATAAACCAATGTGGTTTACCGTAGCCGGCATCTACAGTCATACGGAACTGTTTGCCCAGTTTGAAGTAATAGTCTTAATAAATGACCAGATATTACGCATCTTCAATGACTATGTTGAAGAATTAGGCTATACCAATGCCTACATAAAGGCTTCCGATTTGAATGCCTTAACAGAGTATCTTAAAAATGAATTCATTCCGCACCTGGCAATGAATGGTTTATCTGAAGAGGAAATCAAAGCCATACCCCGGGAAGAACTGGATGTTTATCATGAGGACTACCAGACTCACATGAAAAGAATGAAATAAGAAAGTGCTGTTGCAGCACTTTTTTGTTAAAAGTGATCTTTATACTCTGCTAAACTGTTACTGTTTTTACAATCCCTTTACAATAAACAGCCATTGGTCTTTACATGGCTGTTTTATTATTCACTTAAAAGGAAGGTGATGCTTTCTAATGAAATTCATATGGAATATTGTTGAAAAAAAGGATATCGGTAAAAAGCGTAAACACAAACTGTTTCTGGTTTTAAATACGCTTTTTTTCAGCTTCATCGGCTTGCTGCTGTGGGGAATCATGCACATGTTGTTTGACATCAACTGGACATGGGGTGTCTGTCTGGCTGGGTATCCGGGCTTTTTTGCCGGGTATCTTGGCGGGCTGTTATATCTTGTGAACAATCAGTAGAAGGAGATCTGGAAAATGGAAATAAGCATTATGGATTTCCTGAGGAACCTTCAGCAGTATCCCGCACTGATAATTAGTACCGTTCTGGTACTGGCGGTAATCTTTGTCAACGGGTGGACTGACGCTCCAAACGCCATTGCGACATGCGTAACTACCAGAGCCATAAAACCAAAGAA
>JAEEGL013853561.1_pt1 | contig 11513 bp, 13 predicted proteins | sample 9134231 | NCBI WGS metagenome assembly JAEEGL01 (sample SAMN16246548, study PRJNA631951) | gut metagenome | biome: gut microbiome; feature: rumen; material: fiber-attached | host: Bos | place: Iran: Karaj | collected 2018-10
CATAAAAGCATAAGCCCTGATTTTTTTAAAGGAATGAGATGAAACAAAGATTTATCGCACTTGTTGATGCAGACAATTTTTTCGCCTCCTGTGAGCAGCTCTTCAACCCTTCATTGAAGAATAAACCTGTCTGTGTTCTGAGCAACAATGACGGGTGTGTGATAGCAAGGTCAAAAGAAGCCAAAAAATTAGGAATAAGAATGGGGATGCCATATTTTATGGCAAAAAAAGAATTTCCTCAGGCAATTTATGTTTCATCAAATTTTACCCTTTACCACGATATTTCAAACCGTTTAAGAGATATTTTCAGAAAATATTCAGAAACAATAGACATTTATTCAATAGATGAAGCATTTTTTGATGTGACAGGGTTAGACAAAGTCTATTCAATGTCATATTTAGAGCTGGCAAGAAAAATCAGAAACGAAATCAAAGAAAAAGTCGGAGTCAGCGTTTCTGTCGGAATATCAAACTCAAAAACACTTTCTAAAATAGCGGTACATAAGGCTAAGAAATCTGAGGGTGCATATGTGATTTTTAAAGAGAAAATAAAAGAAGAATTAAAAGATCTGCCGGTAGGCGAAATTTGGGGAATAGGCAGAGCCACCGAGAAATTTTTTAAATCATTCGGGATTTTCTTTGCATCTGAAATATTGAATCTTGATGAGGGATTTTTAAGAAAAAATTTAGGAGTAAAAGGGCTTGAATTAAAGCAGGAATTGAGCGGAGAAAACTTTATCGGAATACAAAAAGAGAACACAAAATCAAAATCTATACAACGCACCTGTGCCTTTAAAGAGTTCACTAAAGATAAAACATATATTAAACAATATCTTTTAAAACATCTTCATAATGCCTGCAGATGTGCAAGATACGAAAATCTCAAAGCAAAATCAATCGGTGTTATGCTCAGAACAAAAGATTTCAGAGTATTTTATCAGGAAATAACTTTACCAAAACACTCAAATAGCGAAATATATCTTGTTAAATATATGACTAAACTGTTTGATTATATGTTTAATGATGGAATAATTTACCGTGCCTCAGGTGTTTGTCTGAACGGATTAGAGGAAGAAACAACAGAACAAATAAGCTTTTTTAAAGAAGATGATACAAAAAGAATGGATAAAATATCAATCGTATGGGACAAAATAGAAGAAAAATTCGGAAGAGGTGCTATAAAAATTATAAACAGTAGGCTAATTATATAAAAGAAAAATTTATGATAAAATTTATGAATGGAAAAGTTGATGAATAAGATTAATTCAAAAAATTATATAATGATTGCAGCACTGATTATTTTCTGCATACTGACAATACCAAAGCTGCTAAATCATATTCCTTGGTTTGACGAAACACACGCTTGGATGCAAGCTAAAAATATGAATTTTATTAATTGGGCTGAAATTCTGAGGGAAGAGGGACATTTTATTATTTGGTATTTGTTAATAATGCCTTTTGCAAAACTGAAGATTTGGTTTCCATATTCACTACAATTTATTAATTGGATAATATATTTTCTTGCATTAATTATAATGTGGAAAAAGCACCATTTAATTGGATATTTAAAGCAATAATAACTTTTTCTTGGGGATCACTCTGCTACTTTCCGATAGTTGCGAGATGCTATTCTATCAGTATTTTAGGATTATTTTTACTTGCAACCTTTTATGATAAAAAAACAGAAAAACCTATATTATACACCCTCTTACTTGTTTTAACGGCACACACTTCACTCTTATCAGTAATTGCGGTCTTTCCACTTTCATTAATATTCTTAAATGACACGTGGAAGACTAAAGGAATTAAGACAGTAACAATATCCGGAATAATATTAATATTGGGAGCAATATTATTAATATATCCATTTATAAGCGGATACGGAACCAGTGAAATATTAAACTCGAGCCCCGGAAGTTTTACTTATATAATATTATATTTCAAGTCATATAAATACATTTGGGGATTATCATATTTATTGTGTTGCTTATATATATTACTCGTTAGTAATAATAAAATACGATTTTTATTAATTGCATCAATTGCTGAATTTTTAATATTTTTTGGAAACATCTATGGAGCATTTCCGCATCACGTAATATTTTTATACATTTATCTAATCATAGCTTTATGGTTAACACCGGAGGTTAACAACAAGAATTGGCAAACATATACTCTCTTAGCAGCATTTCTTATTATGTCCAATCTAAATATGAATTATACTTTTTCATATATTTTAAATAATTACAACAAGGATGAAATAATCAATTATATAAATAAAGAAAATCCCAAATACCTGATACTCCCTTGGAAATATGGAGATATTGCACCATATTTATCCAATAATTCCAATATAAAAATCTTATACGGGTATAGTAAAATTAAAGAACTGAATAAAAATAATTTAGAAGGATATTTTATTGATAAATATATAAATAATGGGGAATTTAGTGAAGGATTGATAATCACATACGATAAATTAAATGAAAGTTCGGTTGAAATAACAGATAAAAATAATACAATAATATATATATCAAAAATAAAAAATGAAAATGAAAGATAATATTGAGAAAAAAGATATATATAATAGTATTATAACAATTGCAGCTTTGATAATATTTTGCATTTTAACAATACATAAGCTGATGAATCATATTCCATGGTATGATGAAGTACATGCTTGGATGCTTTCAAAAAGTATGAATTTAAATAATGTACTGACTATCTTAAAAGAAGAGGGACATTTTATAATCTGGTATTTTTTACTAATGCCATTTGCAAAATTAAATCTGTGGTTTCCGCATAGTTTAAAGTTTTTAAATTGGATAATATATTTTGCGGCACTAATCGTATTATGGAGAAAAGCTCCTTTTAATTGGATATTAAAAGCAATAATAACTTTTTCCTGGGTATCATTATCATATTTTTCCATCATTGCGAGATGTTATAGCATTGGTATATTAGGATTATTTCTTCTCGCTGCTTTTTATGAGAGAAAGACCGAAAAGCCGATATTATACTCATTTTTACTTGTATTTACAGCACACACTTCACTCTTAGCAACATTACCCGTAATTCCATTATCCTTGATTTTCATATATGAAATGAAAAAAATATGGAATGAAGAGAATAAACATCTGATAATAAAATCATTAATTATACTAATAATCGGTGCGATATTATGGCTACTGCCATTTATAACAGGTTTTGGAACAGAAGCAGTTATTAAAGAAAATACTCCGAGTTTATTTTTATTATTTAAAATGTTTAAAAGTTGCCACTATTTACTCGGAATATCATACACATTATGCACTTTATTAATATTATACCTATCAGACAGTAAAATCAGGTTTTTCTTATTTCTTACAATTGCAGAATATATGATATTCTTTTCAACAATATATCCAACATACTCTCATCAAGTAATCTTCTTATATATATACTTAATCACAGCATTATGGCTGACACCAAAACTGCAAGGATTTAAATATCAATTTATAATATTTGCAATACCGTTTTTAATTACCTCAAATATAAATTTAAAGAAATATTTTTTAACCCAATTAAATAATCCGAATAAAACAGAAATAATTAATTATATAAATGAAGAAAAACCGAAATATCTTTTGATTAACTGGCAATGTCTTGATATTGAACCATATTTAAATGAAGATTTAAAAATAATCAGGCTTAGCTACTTTGATGATATAAATAGAGAAAATAATGAAACCGAAAATTATTATAAAGAACTTATTAATGATGATAATAATTGGGTTGCAATTACAGTAACAAAGCAAAAGGTTAACGAAGATTCAAAAGAAATAAAATTCGGTAAAACAAAAAGACCCCAAAGAGTCTACCTAACAAGACTCGAAAATAATAACTGATAGAATAAGAATGCTCAACTAGTTTTCGAACTTAATAATAAAACAACATTCTATAAAAGAAATACCCTCAGGTTAACAAATTTAGAACTTGGTTGATGAAAATGTTGAATAAAAGTTATTTCGAAAAAACATATATTGCCCAAGTATTATTTTCAAATTTGGTTGTTAATTTCATATACTTTTGAAATACAGATATTAAATCGTTATTAAGTTTTGATAATCTCAAAACTTGAATTGGGGAATTTTCATATTTATTTGATTCAGCTATCGCTTTTATTTGTTCATTATTCCACATTGAAATAGTTTTATCAGTAATTATTACACAGGTGCCATATTTTATGAATTTTTCATAAACTAATTTATCAAATTCTTCAGAAATATCCATATTTTCAAAATATTGTTTATATGCTTTATGTTTATCAGTTTTTAAGCTATCAATTTCTTCTTTTGTCAAATATGTTTTCTGAAACTCTTCATTATTCAATGCATATAGACTATATCTATTACCTTCAATATAGTAATATTTATCCAATAAATTTGTTCTGATAGGTAAAATAAAGTTTGCTGCTTGTGGAACTTCGTTGCTTTTTAAAATTTCCCCCAATTGTTTATAACCGTCAGGTCTAGGTATTTTTGTTGAACTGTATGGAGAAATTAAAATTACTAGACAAATACAAACATAGATTATAAATGTGAATAATTTTTTTTGTTTACTTATTCCAATACTACAAATAAGTAAAAATATTGGCAGAACTAGAATTAAATACCTTACCAAAACATTATAATTTGTAGTTAAGGTAAGTAATAAATGTATTAATATATAACTTATGCCTAAAATAAATAAATATTTAGATAAAATAGTTTCTTTTAAAGACTTTATTAAAGCATAAAACATATATACTATAGGGAACAAAACAAATATCAAAAATGGCAATTTAAAAATATTTAACAAGAATATACTTACATAATTGGTCAAATTGTTTTGTAAGCTATTCAAAATAGGACTAAAGAAATTTTGTATTAACACTAATATAAAAGAGAGATCAAAAGAAACAGCATCAAAATTACCCGAAAAATAATTAGGAACAATATAGGAAAACCAAATAATTGGAATAAACATTGATGGGAATATGAATATCTGTTTTTGGTTAATTTTAATTTTATTTTTTAGGAAATATATGATTGTAATAAAATACATTAATAAAACAAATAAACATTGAGACGTATATGTCAAAATTAAAGTAAAATTAAAAAAATAAAATAAAATAAAGTTATTTTTACTTGGATTTTTAATATATTTAATCCAAAATAATAATATAAGGTTAATGAATAAGAGAGATAGTGAATAGAACTTTGCTTCTTGTGAATAATAAATAAGTAAAGAATTAATACTATATAATGTAAAGTATATTAATCCAGTTCTATTTTCATCACAATCACAACTTTTTGCTGCATATTTACCAACAAAAAATGTGCATATAAGACTTAGAATATCACAAAAAACAGACATACATCTTATTAAGAAATCGGAATTACCCCATATTGTTAACCAAAAATGGTAAATTATATAGTACAAAGGGAATAATAGAAATCTATGAATATCAGCACTAAGCATTCCAGAAAGGGTTTTTGAGGAAGCAATTGAATAAATGGTTATTTCGTCATACCAAAGTCCAGTAGGTTTATCCAAATTATTGAATCTTATCAAACAACCAAATAACAATATGAGAAACAATATGCAATGGTATCTATTAATTTTCAAAAAGAATACTCCTTCAGCAAAAATGATAACATAAATATTTATAAAGTATTATTTATCTTTTTACAGAAATATCATACTCATATTAAAGTCAGACCGTATGGAATATTTAATAACCCAAAATATTATAAATGACACCTTAACACTACTCTTCGGAATTAGTCCCTGATACGATTTACATTGGTCTGATAAAAAGCAAGGACTTTATACGTGCGTTATTCAAAACAAACAAAAAAATTAAAGAGGATGGATTTTTACCATCCTCTTTAATTTACCCTGGAGGAGATTCGAACTCATGACCTACCGCTTAGAAGGCGGTTGCTCTATCCAGCTGAGCTACCAGGGCATTACTGTTAATATAATTAAACCATATAAATATTATTTTGCAAATGATATTTTTAGAGATATAAATTATTGATTTTTCCAAAATTTCATCATATGTTCTGCCCTCTCATAAAGGGAATATTCAAGTTTTAATACTTGTGCAAGATTCTTTGTTTTATCGAATAATTCCAATATTTTTAAATCAGGTTTTTCACGTCTTTCGTAGAACCATTGAGATTCAATCTCTTGAATTACGGAATTAATTCCGTAATCTTTTGATTTTTCAAGCCAAAGACTGATTTCTTCCAAATTATCATTAATTTCAGGAACAACAATATATTTTGTTTTGACTTGATTTGAATTTTTTTGATGTTTTGAATATTCCAAAAGATTATTCCAGACTTTATCATAAGAATTAACCTGTTTAATTTTCTTATGTAATGACTTTGTACCGGAATCAACAGAAACAATAAGTTGAACAGAACCGTTTTCAAGACCCTTTTCTATAGATTTTGAATATTTGATTGCGGATGAATGGATAATAATTTTCGGAAATCCCTGCTGAATAATCAAATCCAATACTTCATCAAACTCTTTTAAGAGAGTAACTTCGCCTCCACCAAAACTTACAACTCCATTTTCGGGTTTTAAAAGATTGTTTGCTATCATATCTTTTAAAATGGGAAGAAAATGATAATTTCTAAAAAGATTATGTTTCCATTTATTTGACATGGTGAAACAATATCTGCATCTTGAATTACATTTGGTCCAATAATCAAGATTAATCATAGAAAATTTTGTATGGTCATCTTCCCAGTCTTTATCCTCAAGATAAATACACCCTTCACATTTAGGATAAATCTTTCCGCTTTTATGAAGGTCTTTCATTTTCTTTTTAAAATCAAAAACATCAGCCCAATTAATTTTATGACCGTTATAATTATCCTCAATGATAGTATTACCGCCACCTTTGGCACTATAAAGGCAGCAAACTTTATATGACCTGCGGTCAAAGTTTATCCCCTCTTCAATCCAACAACAGCTTTTATACTTCACGAAAATCTCCTCTAAAAATATACTATCATAAATTTTTTTCAAAAAAATTTTGTAAATATTCTTAAAATTCATGCAATTTTGTGTAAAAAAAATACTTTATAAAAATAGGAATAACAAGGGACAACTATGGCAGTATCATTTAATCCAAAAGACTACTATGTATCTGAAATAGGACGCGAAGAGTTTAACAAATTTAACTCTAAGGGTTCTGTGTCTGTTCCTATCGAGGGCGAAAATCCTTTTTCAACACAAAGGGTAACCCCTGTTGAAAGAACAAGTGAAGCACAAAAGCCGGAAGAAACAAACAGATACGTACAAAATCAAAATCTTTTTGCTTCTTTAAATTCAATCGGAACAGGTGAACTTTCACCAAAAAAATACGATGAATTTACAGGAAACAAATTAGATATGTTCATGTAATTTCGTTTATACAATAATGCGATTTATGTTATAATAATCGCATGAAAGATTTATATGACGAAAAAGCTTGGGCTGACATTACTGTGTGTCAGCGAATTGGTGAAATTTTAATTGAGTCAGGAAAGATTTCCCTGAAACACCTTTCGCTTGCTCTTGGTGCGCAAAAATTTCAAAAACTCCCGCTCGGAGAAATTTTTGTTGCCATGAATGCAATAACTAAAGATGATTTAGAGCAAGCACTTCATATTCAAAAATTAATAGCGGACAGGGTGAACCATGTTTAATAGATTTTTGATTTTAATATTATTTATTTTATTATCTATGCCTGTCACATTTGCAAAAACACTAACATTTGCACAGGTTACAGATATTCATTTTTCTCCTGACGGTAAAACAAACAGTGCAAGAAATGTAGCCGTTTCAAAAAAGCACCTTTATTTCGCAATAATGTCACTGAATAAATTAATGCCTAAATTTACTGTTTTTTTGGGTGACCAAACAGATAAATCTGATGAAGAAGATCTAAAAGAGTTTTTAACATATACTTCAAAACTTAAAATGCCTTATTACTTCACTTTTGGAAACCATGATGCCTATAAAATGACAGGTATTCCAAAGGATGATTATTTATCAATAGTTACTAAATCAAACCCATATCAACCTAAAAAGAAATATTATTATACTTTTAAACCTGATAAAGATGTTCTTTGCATAGTTCTTGACGGCTCATCGCAGCTTGCTCCGACTTCACATGGATATTTCCCGCCTGAAGAATTAATTTGGTTATATAAGCAATTGAAAAAGAACCAAAACAAAATCGTTCTGATTTTCCAACATTTTCCGCTAATTCCCCCGAGTGAACACAAATCTCATGAAGTTATTGATGCCTATAAATACTGGTATATTCTGTCAAAATTTAAAAATGTCGTATTAATTTCATCAGGTCACTACCATAGCGAAGGATTCACTGTTGATAAATACGGCATAAGACATATATCAACAACATCACTTTTAAATATTCCGCCAATGTATGACCTGATTAAAATTGAATACAATAAATATTCATATTTAGATGCTTCAAAAGTTAAAGTAGACGTTGAACATGTACGTGTTTAACTTTTTTCAATAAATTTTCGGCAACAGTTTAATAATGTATTTCCGAATTCCTTATTACTCTCAAAATTAAATCCTGCGGCAGTCAGAACCTGCTTGAGACGAGATTCCCAAAAGACATAAATTTCTTCCTTTGATATGTCTAAAATCTGTGCTATATTTTCAATTTCTTCCCAATTCAAAGGAATTGGCCTTGCACCTCTCAGAATATCTACAATTTCAACACGTTTTTTTCGTGGAAAAGCTTTTAGGAATTGAAGTGTAGTCATATTTTTTGATTTAATTTTTTCTCTTAAAAATTCAAGCGTTTCATCAACGACGAGAGGCTCCTGTGGAATTTTATATTCAATAAATTCTTCAGGTGATATGTCCATAACAACGGCAATACGCTCCAACGTCGTACTTCTTGTCGAAAACGGAATGGCATTATCAATTAAATTATATACATAAGAAAGAGTTACCCCTACCATTTGGGCAAAATCTTTTTTATGAAGCCTGTTCTGAACTAAAAAATTTGCTAATTTTTCACTGCTTTTTAAATTTACAATAGATTTACTTTTTGTTGACATTTTGTTTCTCCCTTTAATAATATTAAGGTATAAAATAAACACAGCCGTTTAATCGGACTATTGATTATCTGCTGTGGGGATTATGAAAAGCTGCAGGTTTTGAATGAAAATAATAGTTACATTAGGAAATCCGGGGGGAAAATATTCAAATACCAGACATAATGCAGGATTTATCTTTGGAGATAAACTTGCACAAAAACTTTCCTGCACTTTTTCTCCCGAAAACAAATTTAAAGCAGAAATAGCAAAAGGAGAATATAACTCACAAACTATATGGATAATTAAACCACAAACCTTTATGAACCTTTCAGGTGAAAGTTTAAGAGCATTTATAAATTTCTATAAGACAGATATATCTGACTTTTTGATTATCTATGATGATATCTCACTTCCAATAGGTACAATCCGCTTTAAAGCAACAGGTTCAGCAGGAGGACATAACGGAATTAAATCAGTCATTCAACAAATAGGAACTGAAAAATTTGACAGAATTAAAATAGGAATAGGTCCACAGCCCCCATATATGAAATCGGAGGACTTTGTTCTTGGACAATTTTCAAAAGATGAGAGAGAAGAATTAGATAAAACTATGGATAAAGTTCTTGAAGCTGTTTTATTCTACCTAGATAATGATTTATATAAAGCACAAAATAAATATAATTCATAAGCATTAAAGTTTACTTCATTCCGTCAACACAGAATTGGTCTTGGCTTATTTGCAACTCGGAAATTTTGCACTTAAATTTTGAAAATCTAAGATTTTCAGTCGTTTCGGCGATTTTCTCGAACAGACGGGCTCGGTCGCAATTGCTCGACTTGGCTCTTATAAAAATCCGCAAAAAAAGAGGGCAAGATGCCCTACTGTCTGGAATTAAGAATAGTTGGAAGTATGAAAAAGATTACTTATATATAACCTGATTTATGTTTTTACAACAATTCCCCTCAGGTATATTTTTTTAATAATCGGATGGCTAATTGACATAATAAGTGGATATAGTACACTTAATCTAAATATCCAATTATAACGTGATTTTAGCAATTGTAAACAAATATTAAAAATCATACTTGACAAAATATTTTATATGTTCCATAATAAAAGTGTTCAATAAAGTGTATCAAAAACACTTGAACAGAAAAGAGGTAAGTAATGAGAATTAATGCAATAAATACGAATGCATATAGTCCTACATTCAAACAAAACGATACGATAGTCCCATATCCGGAACTTTCATATAGAAAATCAAGAATAAATGTGTATGAAGCTGATCCATTTGAATCAGGTTTTAAATCAGTATTTAATAAAGTAAGTAAAGCATACAGATTATTATTTACGCCTGAAGTTAACAAACAAGCAAATGAAATCAGACATAACATAGACCAAATCTTTTCAGATAAAAAGGGGAATAAGTTAAGCACAATAGCTTAATTATTCCTCATCTGCTTTTACCCATTTTGTTCTTATTTTCCATTGAATTAGAGTTAAAACTGCAATAACAACAAACAAAACATAAGCTATACTAGAGGCTTTTCCTATATTAAAATATTCAAAAGCATTTTTATAAAGCCAATATACAAGAATATTCGTCGAATTTTGAGGACCGCCTTGAGTCATTAAATAAATTAGATCAAATACCTGAAATGAACTTATTGTTGTAATGACAATAACGAAGAAAATTGTTGGAGTTAACAGGGGAAGAGTAATCTTAAAAAAAGTGTTCAACACACCGGAGCCATCAACCTCAGCTGCTTCATAAACTTCAGAATTAATTGATGCAAATCCGGTCAACATAATAATGGTGTTATAACCAATTAATTTCCATACTGAAACAATAATTATAGCTATCATAGCAGTTTCAGGTAAATATATCCATTGAATGTTAGATTTTAAAACTATATGTAAAAAACCAATATTAGGATCGAAAATCCACTGCCAAACCATAGCAATAGCAATCATTGGAGTAATAAACGGAATAAAATAAACAGTTTTAATTAATTCATTAAATTTAGTTTTATTATATAAAACAGCAGCAAGAACGATGGGAATTATTGTTGCAAAAACAGTAACGGAAAGCGAATAAACAATTGTATTAATTAAAACGAGCCAAAACATTTTTGACTCAAACAATTCAATATAATTAAAAAAACCGACAAATTTCATTTCATTTAATAAATTATAATTAGTAAAACTCAAAATAAATGAAACAACGGCAGGTATAAAAATAAAAATAAAACACCCCAAAAGACAAGGAAATAAAAACCACAAAGCAGTTTTATTTATCTGAATATATTTAAATTTTAACAAATTTTTGATTTTATTACTCATTTTTTATATAATAATTTAAAGATAAATACATTATAAATCACAAGGTATATGGCATGGCAATA
>JAEEGL014297304.1_pt1 | contig 11513 bp, 9 predicted proteins | sample 9134231 | NCBI WGS metagenome assembly JAEEGL01 (sample SAMN16246548, study PRJNA631951) | gut metagenome | biome: gut microbiome; feature: rumen; material: fiber-attached | host: Bos | place: Iran: Karaj | collected 2018-10
CATAAACAGATAAAACCAATGATATACAAAAAGAAGGACTGTTTTGTGTGTGACTAAACGACTTGCTTATCAAAATTTCACTATATACTGTGTGCTAGCAATGCCAAAAGCACAATATAGACGACTGAATAGTTACCAAAACCACACTAAAACTGCGTTTTTGCTATTGCAATCCCCCGGGATATGTGCTATAATAAAATTGCCTATATATACATTCAGGCAAATTTCATTTTTTCAGGGGGTATTTGAATGAAAAAAAGAAGATTCACGGCGGCGCTGACGGCATTGCTCACCGTCAGTTCAGCGGGCGGCGTGATGCCGCTCTCCGCGCAGGCAGCCGACACCGTCAATGTCTCGCCGTACAGCACCTACGAGATCAATGACGGCGTGTTTCAGGGGTGGGGCACGTCGCTCTGCTGGTGGGCAAACCGCGTCGGCTACTCCGACTCGCTCGCACAGCAGGCAGCGGATACGTTCTTCGGCGACGACGGTCTGCGGCTGAACATCATGCGCTTCAACATCGGCGGCGGCGATAATCCGTCTCATGACCACATCACGCGCACCGACTCCAACATGCCCGGCTATACGGTCTACAACAACGGACAGGTCACCTACGACTGGAATGCGGACGCCAATCAGCGCAATGTGCTGAAACGCTGTGTTGCGGCGGCGGGCGATGACGCGATCGTCGAGATGTTCTCCAATTCGCCGCCCTATTACATGTGCAAATCCGGCTGCTCCACCGGCAACACCAATGCGGGCGCAAACAACCTCAAGGACGACTGTTACACGGCATTCGCGGAGTATCTCGCGGAGGTCTGCTCGCACTACGAGAAGGAATGGGGCATCAAGGTGCAGTCCGTTACGCCGACGAATGAGCCCTACACCAATTTCTGGGGCGCATACAGCGCAAAGCAGGAGGGCTGCCACTTCGACATCGGCAATTCGGAATCGACCATCATCCTCGAGCTGCAGAAGGCAATGGCTGCCCGCGGCATGAGCGACGTCATCATTTCCGCGAGCGATGAGACCTCGATCGACACGCAGATCGAAGCCTTCAACAAGCTCTCCTCCGACGCGAAGAACGCGGTCTCGCGCATCGACACGCACACCTACGGCGGCTCCAAGCGCGCCGACCTGAAAAATACCGCGCTCGCGGCGGGCAAGAACCTATGGATGAGCGAGGTCGACGGCAACGGCGAGGCGGGCACAAACGCCGGCGCGATGGCACCGGGGCTCTGGCTCGCACAGCGCATCACGACCGACTGCAACGACCTCAACGCCTCCGCATGGATCCTCTGGCAGGTCATCGACAAGCATGTCTGCGCTGCCGGCTACAACGGCAAAAAGGACTCCGGCATGGTCGATATGACCAAGGGCTTCTGGGGCACCGCGGTCGCCGACCACGACAACGACACCATCGTGCTCTCGAAGAAGTATTATTCCTTCGGGCAGTACACGCGCTATATCCGCCCGGGCATGATCATGCTGAAATCCTCGGGCTCGACGATGGCGGCATACGACAAGGAAAAGGGGCAGCTCGTGCTCGTCGCCTACAACACCGGCAGCGGCTCCCGCGATATCCACTACAATCTCTCCGGCTTCACCGCAGTCGGCGAAACGGCACAGGGCATCCGCACCAGCAACACCGAAAGCTGGGCAGACCTCGGCACGGTCAGCACCTCCGGCAAGGCGCTCGACGTGACGCTCCCGGGCAACTCGATCGCGACCTATATCATCGACGGCGTGCAGGGCGTGATGGAGCGCGACGACAAGATCGACCTCTCCGGCGCAGTGCTTTCGGGCTCCGATTCGTGGCACAGCGACCCGGACACCACTTATGAGAAGGCATTCGACGGCAGCAGCAGCACCTTCTTCGACGGCGTCGGCGACGGCTGGGTGCAGGCAGACCTCGGTCAGGTCTACGATCTGACGATGATCGGCTACTGCCCGAGAGCGGGCTATGAGGCGCGCACGATCGACGGTTATTTCGAGGTCTCCGAGGACGGCGAGAGCTGGACAAAGGCTGCGGTCATCGAGGGCGAGCAAAGCTCCGGCATGCACTATCTGCTGCCCGAGGACGGTGTGACGGCGCGCTATGTGCGCTACAAGGTCCCCTCCGGCGCACCGCAGAATCCCTATAACAAGGACAGCGTCTACTGCTGCAACATCGCGGAGATCGAGCTCTACGGCTCTGTGCACGGCGCAGCGAAGCAGAAGGGCGATGTCAACGCAGACGGCAGCGTGACCGTTTCAGATGCGGTGCTGCTGGTGAAATATCTGCTGGCACAGGAGAAAACGCTCCCCGACTGGGAGGCAGGCGACATGAACGCAGACGGCAGGCTCAACGGCGCCGACCTCACGCTCCTCAAGCGAACACTGCTGTTTAGGTAGGAGGTAGCAGGTAGGAAGTCAAGTTAGGAGTGAGGAGTTAGGAGTGAGGAGTTGTTCCGTTATCCTTGTTTCTGCTGCTGATTCCGAAGCGCATTGATATTCTGAATCATAAATCAACAAAGCCGGGTGAACGGTAAGCGCACCCGGCTTGTTCTTTTTCATTCCGCATTCGCGTGCGCCTTCCTCCCCAACTCTCAGCGACAGAAGTAAAAGTGACGGAACAACTCCTCACTTCTCACTTCTCATTTCTCACTTTACAGTTGTGCTTTGATTTTGGCGATCGCGGATTTCTCGAGGCGGGAGACCTGTGCCTGCGAAATGCCGATCTCCGCGGCGACTTCGACCTGCGTTTTCCCCTCCCAGAAGCGCCGCTGCAGAATGCTCTTCTCCCTAGCACTCAGCGACGCGAGCGCATCGCGGAGGGCGAGCTCGCTCATCCAGCTCGAGTCGGTGCTGTCCGGGTCGCCGATCTGGTCGATCAGATAGAGCGGGTCGCCCGAATCCGAATAGATCGGCTCATAGAGCGACACCGGGTCGGTGATGCTCTCCAGCGCCAGCACGACCTCGCTGCGGTCGGTCTGCACCGCGTCCGCGATCTGCTGCACGGTCGGCTCGCGCCCGAGCTCTGCGGTGAGCTGCTCCTTCGCCTGCATCGCCTTATAGGCGAGATCGCGCAGGGAACGGCTGACCTTTACGGCGTGGTGGTCGCGCAGATGCCGCCGCAGCTCGCCCGCGATCATCGGCACGCAATAGGTCGAGAAGCGCACGTCCTTCGTCAGGTCGAAATTGCTGATTGCCTTGATCAGCCCGATCACACCGATCTGAAAGAGATCGTCGACATCCTCGCCGCGCCCGGTGAAGCGCTGGATCACGCTCAGCACCAGCCGCAGATTCCCGAGAATCAGCTTTTCGCGCGCCGTCTCGCTGCCGGTCTCCTGCATTTCGCGCAGCAGCGCCATTTTTTCGTCCTCGGTGAGCACGGTCAGCTTTGCGGTGTCCAGCCCCGCGATCACAACCTTCTGATATGCCATGCAAAACGCTCCCTTCGGTTTCTACACGTTAGCATAGCCCGGAACGGTGCGTTTTAATCATGCCCGCGCCCGGAAAGATTTTCCGGAAGAAGCGCTGAATATGAAAAATCCGGCGAATCGGTATCGGAGGCAAGGCTCCCGACACCGATCCGCCGGAGGTTTTTCAGTCAATCAGCTGCGCCGCTGAAATGCCTTGACGCATTCCACGGTCGGCACGATCGCCGCTGCGAGCAGAAACGCCCACAGATACTGCATTCCGGTCAGCGCCGTCAGCGAAAAGACGCTGCGCAGCGCCGGAATCAGCAGCAGCGGAACGGTCAGCACGAAGGAGAGCAGAATCGAGCCCAGCAGCGCAAAATTGCGGCTGTGCAGCGTGAACACCGAGCCCTTCAGACTGCGCATATTCCATGCGTGCAGCATCTCGCAGACCGCCAGCGTCAGAAACGCCATCGACGTGCCCGCCTCCGGCGAGGTCTGCGCACCGATCACATAGGAGCAGAGCGTCAGCACCGCGATCACCGTGCCCTGCCACAGCAGGTTGATCCCCATGCCGTCTGCGAAAATATGCGCATGGCTGCTTCTGGGCTTGCGGCGCATGATGCCGCGCTCCGCGGGCTCCATGCCCAGCGCGACCGCCGGGAAGCAGTCCGAAATCAGGTTGATCCAGAGCAGATGCACAGGGCTGAACACGGTGAATGCGCCGCCGGTGAGTTTGCCGAGACCGATCGTCGCGACGAGAATGCACAGCACCTCGCTCAGATTGCTCGAGAGCAAAAACTGGATCGCCTTGCGGATATTGTCGTAGATGCGCCTGCCCTCCTCGACCGCACCGACGATCGTTGCGAAATTGTCGTCGGTCAGCACCATGTCCGCGACATTCTTCGTGACGTCGGTGCCGGTGATGCCCATGCCGACGCCGATATCCGCGCTCTTGATCGAGGGCGCATCGTTGACGCCGTCACCGGTCATCGCGGTGGTCTTGTGCTGCCTGCGCCATGCGTTGACGATGCGCACCTTGTGCTCGGGCTGTACGCGCGCATAGACGCTGTAATCGCCGACATGCGCGTCGAATTCCTCATCCGAAAGCGCGGAGAGCTCCGCACCGGTCAGCGCCTTCTGCCCGTCGGTCAGGATCCCGAGCTCCTTTGCGATCGCGACCGCGGTATCGCGGTGGTCGCCGGTGATCATGACCGGTCGGATGCCGGCGGTGCGGCAGGTCTTGATCGCGTCCTTCACCTCCGGGCGCACCGGGTCGATCATGCCGGTCATGCCGATATAGATCAGCGCCTGCTCCAGCGTGTCCGGCGTACATTGCTGCGGCATTTCCGGGTATTCGCGGTATGCGGCGAGCAGCACGCGCAGTGCCTTGTCCGCCATTTCCTTATTCTGCCGCAGAATCTCTGCGCGGTCGGCGTCGGTCATCTCGCGGACCGCTCCGCCGTCGAGCAGCCTTGTGCAGCGGCGCAGGACCTCGTCCGGCGCGCCCTTTGTGTACTGCACAAATCCGGTTTCGCTGCGGTGCACGGTCGACATCATCTTGCGCAGCGAATCAAACGGCGCTTCGCCGACGCGCGGCTGCTCCGCCTCGAGCTGATATTTTTTCAGACCGCATTTGTCCGCATAGGCGACCAGCGCCGCCTCGGTCGGCTCGCCGGTGACCGTGCCGTCCGGATTGAGCACGGCATCGCAGCAGAGCGCCATCGCCCGCGCAAGCAGAGCCGCGTCGCCGGCATGCACCTCGACAACGGTCATTTTGTTCTGCGTCAGCGTGCCGGTCTTGTCCGAGCAGATGACCTGCGCACAGCCGAGCGCCTCGACTGCCGTCAGCCTGCGGATGACCGCGCCGCGCTTTGACATATTCGTCACGCCGATCGACAGCACGACCGTGACGACCGCGGCAAGCCCCTCCGGGATCGCTGCGACGGCAAGGCTCACGGCGATCATGAACGAGCTGAGAAAGCCCGGCAGCGTGACCGTGTGCTCCTTCAGGAGCATCTGCAATATGCTGATGCAGAGGATCAGCACGCAGATGCCCAGCACTGCGAACGAGAGGACCTTGCTGAGCTGCGCAAGGCTTCGCTGCAGCGGGGTCTCGTCATCGTCGGCATTCGCGATCGCACCGGCGATCCTGCCCATTTCGGTCTCCATGCCGGTCGCGGTGACGACCGCCTTCGCTCTGCCGTAGGCGATGCTGCTGCCCATGTAGATCATGTTTCGGCGGTCTCCCAGCGGGACCTCTTCGCCGGAGAGCACCGCGGTGTCCTTGTCGGTCGGGACGCTCTCGCCCGTCAGCGCGGATTCCTCCGCCTTGAGCGCGGCAGCCTCGAGCAGACGGCAGTCCGCGGGAACGCTGTCGCCCGCCTCCAGCGCGATCACATCGCCGACGACCAGCTCCGCACTCGGAATCACGGTCAGCTCGCCGGAGCGGAGCACCTTGCTCTGTGCGGCGCTCATCGCCTGCAAAGCGGCGATCGCCGCCTCCGCCTTGTTTTCCTGATATACACCGAGTACGGCGTTCGCGATCACGACAAACAAAATGATAAACACGTCGGCATCGAGCCTGCCGTCGCCGATCAGACCGGTGACTGCCGAAATCACCGCGGCAGCCAGCAGCACAAGAATCATCGGATTCCTGAACTGCTCCAGAAAGCGCTGCAGCGTCGTTTTTTTCGGCGGCTCCTCAAGCAGATTCGGACCGTGCTCGCTCAGACGCTTTGCCGCCTCCTCCGCGGTCAGACCGTCTGCACTGCTCCTGACCTCGCGGAGCACAGCGTCCGTCGGCTCCAGATAATGCTTCATGAGAAAGATGAACCTCCTGCCGTCACATTCCGCGTTCTGCTCACGCAGATACGCGCTGTGTATTATTATACCAAATCGCACCCGTAAAAACAAGAGGTTCTGCCAAATTTTACACAGACTTTACACGGCATGCGGAGCGCTTCTCACGGGTTGACAAGCGCCGCGCCGTGTGCTACAATGAGAGCAGATCACAGCGAAGGAGGGCAACGAAATGGTGATCCGGTTTCTCTCACCGGACGACAGTCCGTCCGAAATCAGCCGCATCTACGAGCAGAGCTGGAAATCCGCATACAGGGGCATCATCCCGCAGGCATGGCTCGACAGCATTCCCGCGGGGCGCTGGGCTGACCGCATTACAAAGCCGGGCATGCTCACGCTGGTCGCGGAGGAGGACGGACAGCTCATCGGTACGGCATCCGTCTGCCGATCGCGCTGGGAGGAATACCCCGATCACGGCGAGATCGTTTCGATCTATTTTCTGCCGGAATACACAGGGCGCGGATTCGGCGCTCCCCTGCTGCGCCGCTGCACCGACGAGCTGCACGCACGCGGCTTTTCCGCTATTCTGCTCTGGGTGCTCGAGGAGAATACCCGTGCCAGACACTTCTACGAGAAAAACGGCTTTTCCTGCACGGCGGCTTTCCGTGAGGACTGCATCGGCGGAAAAATGCTGCGCGAGCTGATGTATTCCGACTGTGCGGAGGACCTGTGAAAAACAGAAAGGGAGCTCCCGCGAAAGGGGCTCCCTCCTGCTGTTGTGTTATTCTGTGATACCGCTTCAAATCAAAGTGACTGCCGTGCTCAGACGCTGCGGCTGCACAGATAATCCAGAAAGCTCCGCAGAATCTGCCGGTATTTCTCCTCAACCGGGAGCTCTGCGATTCCGGCGCCCGCACGTTCTGCGTAATCGCGGCACAGATTCATCGCGTAGTCATAGCTGCCCGCCGCACGGAGCAGCGCCTGCACCGCCGCCAGCGCCTCCGCGCCGCTCTCGCGCACGCCGTAATACCGCCGGAATTCCTCTGCCTGTGCGCGGGTGGCATTCTCCATGAAGTGCGCTGTCAGCACGGTCTGCTTGCCCTCCTGCATGTCGGAGAGATTGGATTTCCCGATCACGTCGCTTTTGCCGAAAATGCCGATCACGTCGTCCATGATCTGAAACGCGATGCCCATCGCGAGCCCGATCTGCTCGATCCTGCTGAGGAACGCCTCATCCGCGCCCGCCAAGATCGCGCCGAGCTGGAGCGGTCCGATGATCGTATACCAAGAGGTCTTCAGCATATACATGCGCAGAATGCGGTCCTCCCATGCACGGTCCAGCTCTGCAAGCTCGATATCCTTGATCTCGCCCGCACCGGTGTATTCAAACACCTTCACCTGATGCCGCACGGCGCGCAGCACAAGCTGCGGGTCGAAATCCGCGCGCGCGACCAGATCGATCGCCGCAAACAGCCCGATATCGCCGATGCAGATCGCCTTGGAGCGTCCGGTCTGCCCGTCGCCGAGCGTGACATGCATCGCAGGCATGCCGCGGCGGGTGTCGCTCTCGTCGATGATATCGTCGTGGATCAGAATGCTCGACTGAAAGACCTCATAGGACAGCGCGGGCAGCAGAATCCTCGGATCCGGCGCGCCTGCGGTCATCTCATAGCCGAGCCTGACCAGATACGCACGGATGCGCTTGCCGCCGTTGGAGAATTGCTGAAATGCGCGCAGATACGAAGGAATCAGCTCTGTGCAGTCGTTGGGCACGATCTCCGACAGAAAGGAATCGTTCTGCACGGCGCGGTCGATCTCCTCTTTGCAGCTGCGCAGTTCATTCAGAAACAGTTTGTCCATCACGGTGCTCCTTCCGGGCTGAATTTTCACTCCTATTGTATCATGAAACAGGCGGAAAGTCAATAGGCACCGCGGAAGAGCAGGCACAGCGGGGAAATGAGAAGTGAGAAATGAGTAGTGAGAAATGCGTCAGCAGTCGGAAAAATGCATCCGCGAGAGCAGCAGCTGCGCGGTCAGCCCGGTGAAGAGCCCCGCCGCAGAGCCCGTCAGCAGCAGCATCGGCAGATAGGCGATCACGCTCAGCGAGCCCATGACCGCGCAGGCCGCCGCGATCTGCCCGACATTGTGCAGCATCGCGCCGATGACGCTGCAGAACCAGAGCTGCTTCTCCGGCAATGCCCGCCTGAGCAGCAGCATCCCGAGCAGGCAGCAGAACGCCCCTGCGGCGCTGTAGAGCAGTGCGGACGGATTGCCGCCGAACATCGCGCCGAGCAGCACGCGCGCCGCGACGGTCAGCGCCGTCTCCTGCGGCTTGAACCGGAACACCGCATACACCGTCACGATATTGGCGAGCCCGAGCTTCACCCCCGGGATCGGAAACGGATTCGGGATGCGCAGCTCGACGATGAACAGAATGAGTGCAAGCCCCGTCAGCAGACCGAGCAGCACGATGCGCTTCGTTTTCATTGGCTGTCCTCCGCAAAGCGCACGACAAGGCGGTTCGGCAGGCAGACGATCGGCAGGCTGTCCGAGCGCAGAACGCCCATGTGCACGCAGGTCTGATCGGGGCATGCCGCCTCCGAAATGCGCACGGTGCCGTTTTCAATGCAGACGAGATTATACGAGCTGCCGTCGGGGCTGCCGATGCGGATGACCTGATTCTCCGCCCGGGAAAGGTCGATCTGCTGCAGCACGGTGCCGTCCTGCACGATCTCGATCAGCTGCCGCTCCGAGGGGCGCAGAATAAACCATGACAGCACCGCAGCAAGCACCAGAACCGCCGCGGCAGCACTATAGATCAGCTTCGTCTTCATCGGCGGAGCACCTCGAACGGGAGCGTCGAGCCGACGGAAAAATCGCCGGCAATGCCCTCGGTCACATAGATCATCTCAGCGGTGACCAGCACCATCTCGAAGTCGCTGCAGGCGCGCCAATGTGCCGCCGCACGCTCGGTGCCCTCCACAAAGAGCGCCGTCGAGAGCGCATCGCAGCGCAGCCCGCTGCCGCCGATCACGGTCACCGAGCAGAGCCCGCTGTCGGCGGGGCGCCCGCTCGCCGGGTCGATGATATGCCAGTATTTCGTGCCGTCCTCCGCGGTGAAGCAGCGCTCGTAATTGCCCGATGTGACGACCGCCTTGTCCGCAACATGCACCGTGCCGCACAGCTGATTCTCGTTGAACGGGTCGCGCACGCCGACGGTCCATTTGCTGCCGTCGGGCTTGGTGCCGACCGCCTGCACATTGCCGCCGAGATTGATGATCGCCGAGGTGACGCCGTGCCTGCGCATGATCTCCGCCGCCGCGTCACCGGCGAAGCCCTTCGCGAGCGCGCCGAGGTCGATCTCCATGTCGGCGGGAACGGTGAGCGTGCTGCTGTCGAACGAAATGCGCGCATCGCCGACATGTGTGCACAGCGCCGCGAGCTCCGAATCCGCCGGAACGCGGTACTCCCCCGTCGTGAAGCCCCATGTGCGCACGAGCGGATAGACCGAGATCTGCAGGGCGTTGCCGCTCTCTGCGGCGGTTCTGCGCGCCTCCTGCAAAATCGCGGCGGTCTCCGCGGAGATCGGCACCGCGCTGCCCCCCGCGTGATTTGCCGCATAGATCTCGCTGCCTGTGTCCGTGACCGAGAGCTGCCCTTCGAGATCGTTGATCTTCGCAGCCGCCTCCCCGAGGGCTTCCTCCGCATGGGCGCCGTACGCCTTGAGGCTCATGTAGGTGTCCATCGCGAAGAGCTCGCGGGAATGCACCCCGGAATCCTGCGCAGACGTGCAGCCCGTCAGCAGGAGCAGCGACAGCATTGCCGCAGCGCAGATCGTTTTCATGGCAGAGCCTCCCTGTTTCAACAGCTCGGCGGCATGACTGCGTTTCGCCGCCGGTTCTATTATAATGATTCTGTCGGGAATTGTCAAGTCAGTTTGCCGCGAGCGCCAAAGCCTGCTCCACGCATTTCCGGATCGCCGCGGAGCTGTAGGTCGCGCCGGAAACGCCGTCGACATCGGGGCTCTGCGCCGCGAGGATCGCCGGGATCATGCGCGTTTTGGCGTCGCGGAAAAAGCTGTCGTCCTCCTCGTCGGTATCGCCGGTGATTTCGGTGATGCGGTCGTTTTCGACCGTGACGGTCAGACGGACCATGCCGTCGTAGCCCATCGCCGAGACCTCGTAGCTGCCGTTTCTGTATTTCAGCGCGGGGGCGGCGGTCGATTCGGTCGTTGTTGCGGCGGTAACGGCTTCGGTCGTTGCCGCCGTGACGGTCGCCGAAACGGCAGCAGTCGTGCTTAATGTCGTGACCGCTGCGGATTCAGCCGCTCCCGTTGTGACGAAAACGGTCTCATCCGCGTCAGGCTGCGCAGTATCTTCTGTTGCCTCGGTGCTGTCTGACGGCACTGTGACGGGCGCGGTCGTTTCGGCGGTCTGCCGGGTCGTTGTCGTTTCGGACGCGGAGCCGGTCTGCTCCGGTGCGGAATCCGCAGTGCGTTCCTCCGCTGTGACGCCGCGTGCGGGGGTGTCCGTCTCCGGGCGCCTGTCCGCGCGGAAAGCAAAGCATGTCCCGGCGATCAGCCCCGCAAACAGCACCGCAGCCGCCGTATCCGGCAGGGCACGGCGCACGGGCTTTTTCGCGGTGACATACCATTTGTGCAGACGGCATACCGCCCAGCCGCCGAATACCGCGGCGTAGACCGTCAGGCTGAACAGTGCGCCGTCGCGCCCGTTTTTCGCGCGCGCAGCATTCAGCGCGAATACATGCACGGGAATCAGGACGTAGAACACATACGCCAGCCGCTGAATGCGCTTCCAGCGTTTCCCGTTCATCCTCGCGCGAATTTTCCGGACGGAGAGCACGGTCAGCGGAAGCATGATCGCGGAAAGCAGCACACAGACCGTGAAATTGAGCCCGTCGGCGCGGGAGAGCCAGCGCGGAAACCATGATATCCCGAAGCCGACCGCGTGCCCGAGCGTCAGGATCGCCGAAATGATCGAGAGCTGCCCGCGCACGGGCATCAGGCGTTTCAGCGGCGCACGCCACGACCGCGGGAGCGCGCCGAGCCACATGACGACCGCCCAGAGCGCAGCAGCGAGCGTACCCTTTGTCAGCGGATCCAGCAGAGCATCGGTGACCCATGCGGGCAGAGACGGGTGCAGCTGTGCCGCAAGCACCGCCGTGGCGCTCAGAACGGCGGCGGTCAGATAAAACGGCGCGGAATGCTTTTTCAGCGCGCCGGCGGTCAGCCATGCGATGCACACGGCGACCGGCAGAGAGATCAGAAACAGCATAGTTTCCTCCGGTTTC
>JAEEGL014759529.1_pt1 | contig 11513 bp, 6 predicted proteins | sample 9134231 | NCBI WGS metagenome assembly JAEEGL01 (sample SAMN16246548, study PRJNA631951) | gut metagenome | biome: gut microbiome; feature: rumen; material: fiber-attached | host: Bos | place: Iran: Karaj | collected 2018-10
ATGTAAAAAACTAAAATTATCTCTCATTTGTTCTAATACATCATATAACATATCTTGAAAGTCAAATTTTCTTTTAATTGATTCAATATCTTTTTTCATATTATCAAGATTAAAATCTTCATTTTGTAATTCTTTAAAAAAGGGAATTTTATCTTCGAAAATATAAGGATTTTTTTTTTGAAAATTTATTTTAATTGAATAAATATTTTTCCTAATATCAGTATAATCATTATCACTAATAGTTTCAATAGGTAAACAAGGAAAATTTTCCATTATATCTCTTTCTAAATCACCAATTTTTGCTAAAATATCATAAACTTCTTCTATTTTTTCAGTTATTCTTTCTTGACCTGATTTTTCAACTAAATCTTTAATTTCTTGTTCTTGAATTTGAATTTCTTTAATTAATTCTTTTTTATAAAAATAAATACATTGTTCAATATTTCCTTTTTCTAATGATAAAACTCTGTGATTATTATGTTGGGAGTTTTTACATATTTTACATATGAATTTGCAATCATCTCTACAGAAATAATCTATGTCTTTTTTTTTACATAATTGACATTGATCTTTTTTTAATTTTTCTTCTTCTTGATTATTAACTAATTTATGAATATCAAAATTTTTTTTTATTATTTTTTTTTCCTCTTGAATTAATTTTGATATTTTTGAACTTTTGATAGTTGTTGACGCTACAGTTGATGATAATAAATGTTTAATTGCATTTTTTGGTTCTGCCTCAGTTACTTTTATTATTACTCTATGTGATTTTTTAAAATAGTCTTTTAAAGATGTTTCATTATATTGTTTTTCTATAAGATTATTTTGATATGTTAAATTTATTAAATATTCTGGAATATTAAAGGATTTTTGAGAAAGATTTCTTAAATATGAAATTGGCATTAATGGAGATATTGTAAATACAAATGCATTTTCTTTATATATTAATTCAACTTCCATAATATTAGCTAAAAATATTATATAAAAATTTATTATAAATATAATATTAATATTTTGATTAAATAAATAATGGCTCTTTTATATGAATAAAAATTAACTTATATAAAATTATATAACAGGAAATATTAATTAAATAATATAAGATTGCTAATATATTTAATTAAAATTTAACAAATAATTTAGATTTTTATTTTTTTATTATTTGTTTAAATAAATACTAAATATTAAAATGAATTTTTTAATTTGGGTTTCTTATATATTTCTTTAATATTTTTCTAATTTAAATTAAAATGTCAAATGAAGACATTATAGAACCAATTAATTCATTAAACAATGAAATTATTTATGATGTCAAAAATATGATTGTTTCTAGCTCCTCTACATTTTCAAATTCTATAACATATATTAAAATTGAAAATTATAAAAAATTCTTAAATTCAGAAAATCTACTTCAAACAAAAAGCTTTAGTCTATATTGTCCTGCTATTAAAAAAAAAATATATTATTCTATTATATTAATTCCATCTCAATTATATTTGTCAATAAAAATTGAATTTTCATCAGAAGATGGTAAAAGAATAGATTTTTTTCATTTTAATCAGAATGAAATAATAATAAGTTTATCAATATATTCTAAATTTAAAAAATCATTTATAAATTCATTCACTCAAAAATTTAATGTATATAATGAACAAAGAGAAGATTTTGTTAAAGAAAATTATATTAAATATGATAAAGAATTATATTGGAACAAATCAATTAGTCCATTTATATTAAAAATTCAAATGTATCAAAGAGTATATTCTAAATTATCAAATAATTATATAGGAATAAAGAATGAAGGAAATACATGTTATTTTAATTCTATTATTCAAACAATTTTTAATATACCAATATTAAGAGAATATATATTGAATTTTAAAACAGAAAAAGAAGATAAATATTTATTTTTCTTTCAGAAAATTTTATATCTATTACAAAAGTCAAATGAATCAATCTTTATTTATAAAGCAATTAAAAATACTAATTTATATAAATTAAATGATATTTTAGGTTTTATAGATATAAATTTTGAATTTCAAAATCAACAAGATGTTCAAGAAATATTAAGTTATATAATTGAATATTTTTCAAATTTAAATAATAAAAATTCAAAAAAAAAAATTTCAGATTTTTTTGAAGGGAAAATTTCAAATATAATTGAATGTGATGAAATTAATTATAAATCAGAAATAGAAGAAAATTTTATTTTTTTATCAATTAATTGTGATTCAGATAATATATTACATTGTATTGAAAATTTTTTAAAAGAAGAAACTTTAACTGGAGAAAATGGATTATTAAATGAAAAAGATAAAAAAAAATATGATGCTGTTAAAAAAACTTCATTTAAAAAATTACCTCCAATTTTATTTTTTCATTTAAAAAGATTTACAAATCATCAACATAAAATATGTAACAAAATAGAATATCAAGATGAATTGAATATGTCATTATTTACAAACAATAAAAAAATGTATCATAATTATTGCCTTTATGCTGTTATTGTTCATGAAGGAATTATCAATATTGGTCATTATTATGTTTATTGTAAAAATTTTTTATTAAATCAATGGTTTAAATTTAATGATGATTCAGTTTATGAAGTTAATAATTTAAAAGAAGTATTTGATGATAATTTCGGAGGAACAATTAAATCTTTAAATGTTATTGAAAGAGAAAATAATAATATTGATATTATTGAAAGTTTTGATGATAAATATAAAACTGCTTATATTTTATGTTATGTTGTCAAAGAAAAAATCGAGGAATTTTTCACTAAAGTTAAATTTAATATAAATAAAGATTTAGAAAATAAATTTTTAACACTTCCCAATCAAACTACTATTACTGATTTTTTAAAAAATGGAAAATTTTCAAAAAAAAATATTAAGAATAATAATAATAATAATATAAATACAAATGAAAAAGAAAATTTGAATTCTAATGTTATAATTAATAACATTAATTCAAAAAAGAATGAAATAAGTTATTCTGAATATGCAGTAGATAAAGAAGAAGAAGAAAAAATGCTAAAAGAAGCAATTAATCTTTCATTAGATATAGATAAAAATGAAAATAAAAAAGAAGAAAATTTAGATTTGAATTTAAGTTTAAAACAAAATAAAATTCAAAGTACTAAAATTCCTATTAATTTAAAAGTAAATTTGATAAAACAATTTAAAATTTATTTAATAGATAATATGAATACTAATAAACTAACTTCATTTATTTGTATATTAGATATAACAAAAAAAAATTCCCCAAATGAAATAATACAGTCACTATTAAAAGATGAATCTTTCAAAAATCAATTTCAAAATAATATTGAAAAATTAAAATTAATTCATTTAAATGCATTCCAACTTTTAATAAATGTATATAATTGTTTTGATGAAGAAACAGTCTTAAGAGAAACGATTTGTTCAGATCACTATAATAATAGGTTATATTTATATTTATTTGACAATGTTGAATATTATTATTCTATTCAAATTTATTTATCCAACTTGAATGTGTTGAGATTGCCTTTATTTATATTTACAAATGAACAATATAATACAATAAAAAAACAAAATAAAGGTCATAATATTTTTGAAATTTTATCAGGACCTAATGAAATTATAAAAAGTAAAGATATTAATTCAATAAAAATAAAATTAATTCCTTCACAAAATGAAATGGAAAACAACATTAAAAAATTAATAATTAAAGTTCATAAATATTAAGTAATATTATAAAATATTATAATTAATTTAATTTATTTATAAATAAAACATTTTTATTTTTTCAAAATATTGTATTAAAATGCAAGAAAGATTAAAAAAATTTTTTTCTTTTACAAATTTTAATCAAAAGAAAAAACCAAAATTGATAATCCCAAAAATAAAAAAATCTAAAATTAAACAATTAAGATTACGTGTTCCAAAATATAAAATGAATCTTATAATACAAAACATTTTATCAAACAAAAAAAAACCACAATCAAATAATGTAAATTTGATAGGTAATAATGAAATAGAAAATAATAATGATTTAAAAAATTATTCTTCCAATAATATAATACCAGAAATATATTTATATGAAGAAGAAAAGAAATTATTATCTCCTTTTTCAGTTGAAAATATTATTTCATATATTGATAATTTAGAAAAAAAACCTTTAGGTTTTCATATATTTAAAAGTGAAAATTTAAATGTTTATGTTTGTCAATATTCAGATATTTCTCAAAACAATTATTTTGGTGTAACAAAATATAAAATATTAAAAAAAGAACTTTATTCAAAAAGAAAAAATAATTATAATGTTACACTTGATGACTTTTCTGATGTTTTTTCAGAACCAGAAAGAAGAAAAGAATGGGATAAAAATATAAATACTTTTGAAATTTTTCAAAATTTTGAAATATCAGATGAAGATAAAGAAAAAGGATTAGATAAAGGTTTTCTTCAACTTCAAATTTATAATTCTCCAATTTTTGGAGTTTCTCAAAGAGAAATGGTAGATAAAAAATTTTCAATTCATTATAATAATAAATTATATGTTTACCAATCATCAATTGAAGAAAATAAAGGTTATGAATTAATTCCAAAAAAAGATGATATTGTAAGAGCTTTTACTTTAATTAATTGTGCTAAATATTCTCAAGATGATGATTATTTATATTTGAATGCTTTTTATCAAACTGATATGAGAATTGCAATTCCAGATACTTTTATTCAAATGACTGTACCTTTTACTATAAATAATTATTATAAAAAGAGTTTTGAATTCTTTCAAAAATTTATTGATCAACAGGAATAATATATAAATTTTATTTTTATATAATTTTATTTTTTATCAGTAATTAATATTTAGATAATAAATTTATTTTTTCAATTATTTGAAATAATATTTAAGCCCAAATAATATAAAATAATAAAATTCATTATGAACATTAAGTATATATTATTCATTTATATTTGAAATTAAAGAAACTATAATTTTATAAATAATATTAAAATTTTTTAATTTGATTTATCGTTTTATTGACTTTTGTAATTGAATTTTGGATATTGAATAATTTTCTTTCAAGAAAAATTTTAGTATTTTTATAATCATTTAATTGAGATTTTAAAAAAGTAATATTATTATCTTTATAATTATTATCTTCTGTTAAATATTTTAATTTTAAAATTTTATTTTTAACACTTTCATCTTTTTCTTTAGATTCTTTTTTAATTAAATTATCATGAATGAATTTATATTTTTCCATTGCTGAAATTTTTTTTAAAAACTCTTCAATTTTTTCCTTATCATATTCAAAAAATCTTTCCATAACTTCAATTTCATCATTTGATAAAGTTTTAATTTCGCTTTTTAAATTTTTAATTGAATCAAAGATATTTAAATCATTAAAATAATTACTTTTTGGTATTAATAATATTTTTTTTATGTTTTTTATTTGACTATTACTTTTTATTCCATTATCTTTATTCTTTTTTTTTATATTTTCACGAAAAGTAGCATATGATTTTTCACTACTTGAATTTATTCTTTCTATTCTTTCAAAATTTAATTTTATTCTATTATAACTTTGTTCATTTCTATTTATTTCAGTTTTTAGATTCATAATTTTGTTTTGTAAAATACTTCTTTCATTTCTTCTATTAGAATTATTTAATATTTTTAAACTATTTATTTCTGTTTTTAACGTTTGATTTTCAGAATCTTTTTCCTTTATTTTATTCACTAAATCGTTTATTGATATTTCATTTTGATTATTTAATAATTTTTTAATTCTTTTATTATCTCTTTGAAAAATTTTTAACAAAGCTTTGGAATTTTTTAATTCATTTTCCCTTATTTTTAACATAATTTCAGGTGAACTTTTTGAACTTTTATGTTTTGTAACTTTATATTTTTTATTAGAAGAACTAACAATCATTGTATCAACTTGAGAATTTAAATCATTTAAAGATGTTCTTAGGGTTGAATTTTTAAGTGAAATTTTTTTTAATTCTTCTGATTTATTAAATAAATTAATTTGTAATTGTTTTATATTTTCAGAATAATTTTTATGTTCATTTTCAATTTCCTCATTTAATTGATTTAATGTTTCTTGATAACTTTCTAATTTAATTATTTCTGATTTTTTTTCTTCATTTTCATTTTCTTCTTTAATAGTATTAATGTTTAATATTTTATTTTCATTATTATCATTTTTTTCACTTGTTTCTTTTTGACTTGTTGAAATATTATCTGAAAGTAAATCCAAATTTTGTTTTGATTCTAATAATATTTCTTCTTCATTTTTATTATTTTCATCAAATTCACCACTTTGAACTTTTTTTGATTGTTTTTTTATTGTTTGTGGTCTTTTTGAACTGACACGATCACTATTTAAATCTTCTTCAACTGATTCAAGTTTATCTGAATTAAATTCTTCTTGTTCAAAAAATTGTCTAATTGTACTTGTACTCATTATAAGTTATATTTATTATTATATATTTTGTATTTTATGAAAAAATATATATTTTATTTTAATTGATTTGTAATTCTTTAAAATATTTTATATATAAAAAAGTTTTCATTATTTTTGAATTTTGTGTTTATTTTCAAAATGAAAATACTTATAATTATTATAATAATTATTGAATTTTTATATTAATTGTTTTAATTTATTTTTTTCTTTCAATTTAATAATATTTTTTTTCTTTTATTGATTCTTAAATTTACTATTTCTGAATAAAAAAAAATATATAAAAAATGGCTTCATCAACATTTTTAGATATTGAAAATTTACAATATTATGAAAAAGAAGTTGGGAAAACATTTAGTTAGTATGAATATAATATCTAATAAAAATATAGTACAAAAGTGTTATATATATGGTCATTTAATTTATATTCAAAGTTTCATAGGATTGAATTATTCGATTCAAGAATAAGTGGGAAAAAAAAGGTATGTTTAGATTCAAAAGTCTTATTTTTATCTCAAAAAAAACAAACAACTAATTTTAACTATTCATTTCAAATTGATAAAATAAAATGTGAAATAGTTGAAATCAAAGATAAAGGTTTTATTTTAAAAATTGCGAATAAGAATTTTTTAGATTTGATAAAAGATCAAAACAGTGGAAAATTAAAAAAAATGAAAGAAGATTATTTAAAAAAAGAAAAAGAAAAAAAACAAAAAGAAGAAAAAGATAAAAAAGAAAAAGCACTTAATGATGAATATGATAAAAGAGCTTTGGCTTTTAATTTTAATGAAGGAATTAATGCTGATAATTTATTTATTGATGATGAAGATTCTAAACATAATAATAATGATAATAATGAAATTAATGAAAAAAATAATGATTCAAATACTTTTAATCAAAATAAAAATATCTTAAATAATATTAATTTTACAAATGTTAATGATGATTCAAATAATAATGGTTTTAAATTTAATGAATATTTTAAAGATGATAATCAAAATAATAATTTACAACAAAATCAAATGAATATTCAATTTAATTTCCCTCAAAATAATTTGAATAATAATAATAATTTTCAAATGACTTTTAATAATGAACAATTTAATCAAAATAATAATATGAATATAAATAATTTTAATCAAAATAATATAAATAATAACCAAAATAGTAATTTTCCTAATTTAATAAATCAAAATAATATGAATAGAAATAATATCAATAATATAAATAATATAAATTATAATCAAAATAATAATATAAATAATAATAATCAATTGTATTATCAAAATAACAATAATATAAATAATCAAATAATAAATCAAAATCATTATTCACATCAAAATAGTTTTAATAGTCAAGAATTTATGAACAGTCAATTTTTAAATTCTGAGAATGATAAAAGAAGAGGTTCAATACAAGTAATTTATTTCTTTTAATATTTATTATAGAATGAAATATTAAGAACAGGATTAGTAAATTATGGAAATATTTTTTCATATTCTCAACCTAAAAAAAATATTTCAAATCAACAAATTCCAAAAATTAATTTTCAATTTTTAAAGTAAAATTTAATATAATTTTTTTAGTCATTTTAATATGAATGATAATATTAATAATAATAATAATATTAATTATAATAATGAAAATATTCCAACACCTTTTGATGATTAATTTTTAATTAACTTTTATTTAATTACCATATTAATTTATAATTACAATATTAATTTTTAATTAACATATTAATTTTTAATATAGATAAAATTATTTATTTGATTAAAATTAAAAACAAGTAATTTATTTTTATACTTTAATAAAAATGAATGAAACTAACAAAAAAAAACAAATAAACAATGATGATGAATTATTAATATTAAATCAAAACAAAAAAAAAATTCAAAAAAAGCCATTATCAGATATTGAAGAAAAAACAATTCCACTTTTACAAATTAAAAAAAAGAAAAAATCAACACAAGAAATAAATAAAGATGAATCACAATATCTGAAAGAAAATGAAAATAAAATATTACAAGAAAAAGATAAAAATGATAGTAAATTAATATCATCTTCATTATCATCATCATCATCATCTTCATCATCACCATCGAATTATGAAAAATTTGATAATTATCCTTCAATAAAAAGAAAAAAAATTATAAATATTAAAAAACTATTTACTCAAAAAACACAAAAAAAAATTCTAAAAAAGTCAAAATATTTAAATGTAATTCGTAAATTTCATAATGTTTATCAACAACTTGCTGGAAAAAATTTCATTGTTGAAAAAGAATATCAAAATCAAACAAATATAGAATATTATAGAAAATTAATAAATATTCAAATTTTAATTTGTGTTATTGCATTTTTATCTATTTTAACAGGAATTCTTTATTATGAAAAAACTTATGTTGAAAATAAAGAAAAAGCGAAAAGTACTGATACTGTTATATTATATTTTCTTAATATTCAATCAGTATTATTATTCATTGCTATTATTTTAAAAGAAAAAATAAAATTAAAATCAGATATTGATTTAAAAAATGAAAATGTTGGAGCAACATTAATCAATACTAAAAGATATATTACAATTATTTTATATTTTATTTTCTTTACTTTACAACCATCCCATATATTTCAAAATATTAAAATAAAAGAAACAAATGATGATGATGGGACAATAATTTATTATTCTTTAAATTCAATTTTTTTAGTAGTTTTATTATTGAGAACATTTTTCATTTTTGTGACATTATTACATATAAGTATTTTTATGTCAGTACAATCAAAATATATATGTCGTCAATATTCATGTGAGAATTCATTATTATATTGTTTAAAATGTTATGCACAATATAAACCAATTCAATTATATATTTCAGGATTTTTAATTATTTTATTTACTATGGCTTATGGTGTTAGAATTTTTGAAAGACCTGCAAATGATATTTTCGATAGTTATATTGATGCTGTTTGGTTAATTATTATTACTATGACTACTGTTGGTTATGGTGATATTACTGCTAAAACTTTAGGAGGAAGAATTGTTAGTATGCTTAGTTGTTTAAGTGGAGTTTTTCTTACTAGTATGATTATTGTTACTATTACTAATTTTTTAAGTTTAGAAGTTCATGAAAAAAGAATGTTAGATATTTTGGAAAAAACAGAACAATTAGAAGAGAAAAAAAGTTTAGCTACAGAAATTATTCAAATGTATGTTGAGATTATGACTAAAAATTATAATGGATATAATTATAATAAAATTATGTCGGATTTTCAACTCCTTGCTCCAATTAAAAAAAAAATTTTGGAGTTAAAAAATAATGAAAGTTATAGATCTACTAATTTTACTAAAGAATATGTTTCAATAAATAATAGAATTGAGTATTTTATTAAATATCAAGTATCAATTTTGAGGAAAAGAGAAAATATATATAATAATATTAAAAAATTGGAAAATAGAATAAAAAAAATGAACTCTAAAAATTTAAGATAATTATTTTTATGTTTCAGTCAGATTATATAAATATGAATTATGAAAAAAGTATTATTTGTTTGGGTAATAATAAATTTATTTTTATTATAAATGAATAATAAAAAAAATTTAGTTTTTTAAATAATAAATAAATATAATTAAATAATTTTAATATATTATAAAGACAAAAAATTTATAAAAATATATTTTTTTAAATAGAATTTAAACTTATGTAAAATTTTTTAAATAATATTACATAATATGCCTAATAATTATTTATACTACTATAATAATAAATATAAGAAACAAAAATTAATTAATTTGTTTTTTTACTATAAAATACTCATTTTTTCTTTTTTTATTTAATAAAGTATTTTTACAATTTGAACATAATTGACAATTTAATAATTCAATTAAATTTTTCATTTTTTCTTTTAAAATTCCATTTTCTTTTTCTAATAAATTAAATTTTTGTTTAAATCTTTCTCTATATCTTCTTGAACTTTCTTTATTTCTAATTTTTTTTTCCAAATCATATTCTTTATAATTTGAAACTGAGGAATTTTTTTTATTTATAAGTTCTTTAGAAGAATTATTTGTTGTTATAAAATTAATTGAATTATCCTTATTTTCCATAATTTGATACAATTCTTCTTTTATTATTTTAACATTATGATGTTCATTTATAAAAATATCACCAATTTCGAAATCCATTTTAATAATTAGATAATAAAAATTAAATTTTAATTAAAAAATAATTAATTAATCTAAGTTTAATACTTTTTTAAATAAGATTATTATATTTTTAAATAAATAACAATAAATTTTTTTTTATATTTCAAAATCTTTATTAGGTAATCTTTCTTTTAATCCTTTCATAACCCAATCAATAATTACCTTATTTAATTCTTTATTTTTTGCATTGTTACTCACATTTTTTAATTTGCAATCAGAATAATATCCTCCATTAATTAATTCATTATAATCAACATAAGATAAAAATAATTGAGTTTGTGAACCTTGAATTGAGTTTTTAGTAAAAAATACAAAAAAAGGATAAAATATTTTAAAACACAAATGAAAAAAAGGATAATCTTCTAAAAATCTCATAAAATTAGTATTAACAACTCCAGGATGTAATGAGACAATTTTTAAATTTAAATTCTTTTCTTCAAAAATATTTTTCAAATAAAATGTACCATATAATATAAAAGTTTTTTCTATAGAATATAAACATAAAGAATCAAGATATTTTCCATTAAAATATTTTTTTTCTAATTCTTTATAATTATCAAAAATTGATATAATATTTTTATCAAAATTAAAAAATGCATGTGCTATACTTGAAACATTTATAATTCTTCCTTTTTCATTCATATGATTAATTAAAAGTAAAGTTAATAAAAAAGGTCCAATAAAATTTCCTTGAATACTACTTTCATAATTATCTTTTGTTATTATAAATTTTTGTGGTTGTGCCCCAGCATTATTTATTAAAATATCAATTTTTGGATATTTTTCTTTTATTATATTTGTAAAATTTATAATACTTTCAAAATTACATAAATCTAAATTTAAATATTC
>JAEEGL015568803.1_pt1 | contig 11513 bp, 4 predicted proteins | sample 9134231 | NCBI WGS metagenome assembly JAEEGL01 (sample SAMN16246548, study PRJNA631951) | gut metagenome | biome: gut microbiome; feature: rumen; material: fiber-attached | host: Bos | place: Iran: Karaj | collected 2018-10
ATTGGTGTTTGAGGATTGGGTCCAATCTACAATCCTTAATCCCCAATCCCCAATCCCCATTAAAATAATTTATTAGTTTAAAAAGAGATAGAGTTTAATTTATTAAATTTCAAATTTAAATTAAATAAAATTAAGATGTAAGATTTTTATTAATTTAAAAAATAAAAAAAAAAATATGATATACACAAAACTTAAAAATCATTTATTTTTTTTATTAAATGAGTTTTTAAATTAAAATGAATGAAATAAACAATATATTTTTAATTATTTTATGAATTTGAGAAATTACAAAAATTTATTGGAGATAAGCAAATAATGTGATTAATTTAATTAAAATATTTTTTGATGTTCAACCAACAATAGTTGAAATCTTTTAAATTTGTTAAATAATCAGTAAATCAATAAAATAGTAAAAAATTTAAAAATCATTGCTTATAATAAATTTAATAAATTGTTTTATGAATTCAATTACTATTGTATTTTTCATCAATTAATTCTATTTATATGTTATCATTTGGTTCAAATAGAAAATCTCATGTTAATGGAATTGTTTTTGAAAACAAACATAAGCACTTATTTAATTATTTTCTTATTGTATACTTAAAATGAAAAATTTAAATAAGTATTAATAATATAAATGTTTAAATTTATTATATATAAAACAACTTTCATTTTATTTAAGTTAAAAATATTACTTTAAAATTTATGATTAGATTTTATAATTTATACTACTTAAAAATTTAATTTTTCCTTATCTTTTCATCTTCTTCAGAAAATATAACTTATTAATATTTATTTTTAAAATCAATTTTTCCTCATATTAAAAAAATAAAGTATAATTAATTTCATTTAATTTTTCAAAAAAAATGTATGACATTCGAAGACTAATAGCAGCATTATTGATTTTTTCTGGATTATACTATTCAAATTTTTTTGTAGTAAAAACAATTTGTAAAGTATTTAATCACAAATATTCAGTAAAAACATATACATTTCCTATATTAGCAATAATATCATTATCAATTGGAACACAAACATCATATATGATGGGAAAAAAATATTATTCAAATACATATTATTTATCAGTAACATATTTAGGCATTTTAGTGAATTGTTTTTTATTTGGAATATTATATCGTATATTAGATAAATTTATTATATTAAATAAACAAATATCAATATTTATAGATGTAATTTGTCCAATTTTTATTTCAATTTATGGTTTAATAAAAGCAAAAATAATATTTATAGAAAATATAATAATAAAAATAAAAAAATATAAAAATGAAAAACCTACTAAGATATGTCATTTATCAGATATTCATTTAGGAGCAATATACCAAAAAAATTTTTGTCAAAAAATAATAAATATAATAAATAATAAAATAAAACCCGATATAATAGTAATAACGGGGGATTTAATGGATTCATCTTTAAAACCAAATATTCAAAGTTTAAAACCTTTTGAACAAATAAAAGTTCCAATATTATATATAACTGGAAATCATGAAGAAACAATAGGTAAATATGATGTATTAGAAGTATTAAAAAAAACAAATATTATTCATATTGGAGATATTAAAGGCGCATTTTTTTTTAACGGAATTAATTTTTATGGTATTGATTATGATTATAATATTATTGAAAGATTAAAAGAATTTGAAATTAAAAAAGAAGATAATAATATTAATTTATTGTTATCTCATGTTCCAAATTTAAATCCAAAAGATTTAAATTTATTTAATTTAGATATTTTCTTATGTGGTCATACTCATGGAGGACAAAATTTTCCTTTGCATCTTTTTAGTTATTTTTCTTCGAAATGTTTTAAAGGATTATATAAATTTATTGATAAATATGTTTTTGTTAGTTCAGGAGTTGGAACATCTTTATTTCCTATGAGAATTGGGTCTTGTAGTACAATTCATGTAATTTCTGTTCAAAAATAATTTTTTTTTATTATATTTTTGGTTTTTGATATTTTTTGTAAGGTAATATTTTTGTTGTTTTATTAATATTTATTTGTGAAAAAATCTATTTTTTAAATTTTTTTAAATTTATTTATAAATTTTAAATAATTATTTCATTTAAATTGGGTTTTTTAAGGACACATATGAATTTGATATTCAATTAATAAATCATCGATAGAAATTTCTTTTTCAGTATAATTTTCTAAATCTTTTTCAAATTCTCCAGAAAAATAGTCTTTATAAAACTCAATTTTTCTATTACATCTTAAAACATAAAATTGATTTAAGTTAACAATATTATCAATTTCATTATTATATAAACAAAAAGGCATATTTTTATCACAAACTAATTTATGAAAATCAATTTTTTTTTTTTTAAAATTTTGATTATCTTGAATAGTTTTTTCTGAAAATTTTCTTCTATAATGGTCAACATAATGAGCATTAAATTTAATATATAGCATTAGATAATAATTTAAGCTATCAGTATTATTTTCAACTTTCATTTTTTGAAAAAGAATTTTTTGTAAATTAGATAATTCATAATTTACAATTCTTTCATCATAAATTAAAGTAACAACCCAAATAAAAGCTTTATACAAAATAATATTTCCATAAATAAAAAAAGAATCCCAAATAGAAAATAAAATATTATTATTAACATAATTACTAAATAAACAAATAAAACATTGAGCAACTAAATTAGAAATACATAATTCAAAATTTTCATTATCACTCATTTTAGGAATAATTAAATAGATTATTTTTTTAATAATTTCAATATCAGTTCTAACTCCAGTAAATTGTAAATAAAAATCAAAAGGTAAATAATTTTCACATATATTAGTAAATACCCAAAAAGTTTCTTCTTCATTTTCAATTATCATTAATAATTTTCCGACTATAAAATTAAATCCTTGGCAATAACCAATTGATATGTTTCTCATTGCAAAAGCCATTAAAATATTTTTCATTTTCTTTAAATTGTTTTCATCTTTAAAAAAATCTATTTCAGGAAAAGTTCTATGTAAATCTAAATTTATATTTTCTTCATAAGGAAATGGAATGTTTTTTGGATAATTTTCTAATAAATTATAATAGTAATTCTTATTATTTATTAAATCTCTTTTTGCTCCTGATGCAATTAACCAAAATTGCTTTCTATATTTTTCAGGTAAAGGATTAAATAATAATTTTTTTATTACTGTTTTTTCATAGGGAGTATAATTTTTTTTGTATTTTGAAAATAATATTTTTGAATAATTTTCCCAAATGAAATTTGATTGTTGAAGAGATTTTTTCGTTCTTTTAAAACTTTCTTCTGGAGATAAGTTGTCTTCTTCATAGTAAAACATTTATTAAAATTTTAATTTCAATTATTTATTTTTTAATTTTTATAATTAATTAAAATTAATTCGGTAATTATAATCTAAATATTTTAACTTTTTTATTTGCTTTAATATATTTTTTTATTTCCTCTTTTTTTAAATAAATCTTTGGTTATATTATGTTGTATATTTATATAATATCATTATATTTTCTATTTTCTTATTCTAATTTTTTTCTTTGTTCTTGATAATACTTTTCATATTGTTCTTTAGAAGGCATAAAGCATAAAACATTATTATTCATATAATTAATTCCTTGAAAGCTTTCAATTTTATTTTTATATTCTTCTTCTTTTATCAATTCTTCTAATTCTTTTTGATTGATAAGTCTTTGTTGTCTTTTATTAAATTCGATTAATTCATATAATATATCTGAATAAGGACCTGATTGATTATTATTCATTATGTAATTTTGATAATTTAAATTTTGAGTAAATTGATTATATAATATTTTATTGTATTGTTCTTGTAATAAATTTATTGAAGAATTTAAGTTAAAATTATTTTTATTTAATTGATCATTATTCAAAATTTGTTGGTTTTCATAATTAATTTGTGGAATATTAATATTTAAATTTTCATTATTTATATTATTATTTTGATTTTGAAAATTTGAATTTAAATTGTTATTATTTATTCCAAAAGATATATTATTATTTGTTTGATTTTGAAACATTGAATTTAGGGAAATACAATTTAATTGAGAATTAGTATTATTTATATTTTGATTATTTTGTCCAATATTTAAAAGTGTTGAATTATTATTATTATTTGAATTAATATTAAAAAAATTTGAATTTATTTTATTATTATTATTTTCACTAACACCATTATTATTTCCAAAGACAATATTATTATTATTACTTCCAAAAGAAAAAATATTATTATTATTTCCAAATGAATTATTATTATTTGTATTAAATATATTGGTATTATTATCAATTACTAAATTAGCATTATTATTTTGGTTATTATTTAATAAATTATTATTTGAATATGAATTAAAATTATTATTTATTAATGAAAAAGGACTAGGAGCAGGATTAAAATTCATATTATTATTAAGAATAAAAGGATTTAAACTCTGATTAGGAACAATGGAATTATTATTAAGATTTAGATTATTGTTTCCTCCATTTTTTTTCCTAATAATATAATCAATCATTCTAATTTCTTCCATAGAATATTTTGAAAATTCATCTATTAAACAAATACAAATCATATTACAAGATTCATTTTTTGAATTTAATTTTTCGCGAACTTCACAACCAGAATAATTTACTATTTTTGTTGTTCCATATAATTCAATTGATTTATAATCAAAACATCCAATTAATTTATCCATATAATTTTTATTTTCAATTCTTTTATCAATTTGGAAAAAATTATTTTGAAAATTCATAAAATTAGTATTTGTAAAATTATTATTATTATAATTTTGAGCAGGAAAATTGTTATTTGAATTTGTATTTGAAGTTGAAAAATAATTTTGGCCATAATTTTGATTATTATTATTACTCCGATAAATATTATTTTGAAACATATATTTGAAACTATTTTTCTTTTTATTTAAATTTAAATTTTAATTTTCATCCTATAAATAAATAAAATATTTAAATTTAAATTAAGTGAAATTAATGGAAGAAAATTTTCAAAATAAAAATTACAGAAATGAAAAATATCAAAATCAAAATAAAGAACTCTTATCTTCAATTTCATTAGTACATGATTGTTTTATAACTTTACAAGAAGATTTAAATAATATAAATAATATAAATACAAAAATCTCAAATTCTTTTGAAATTTGGATTCAACAATTAAAAGAAGGTTTTTATAATGCAATGAATTCAAAAAATAAAACAATAACTTTTCATCATTGTTTCCTTTCTGAAAGTATAAAAAAAGATATTCAAAAAGTTAGTCAAAATTTTCCTAAGCAAATGAATATAAATAAGATTCATGAAGATAATGAATTAAATATTTTTTTGATTAAAACATTAAAAGAGAAAGAAAAAGAAAATTCAAATTTTAAAAAAGAAAAAAATTTCAATGATATAAAAGAATTTATTAACATGGGGAATTTAAAACAAAAAAAAATTGATAATTTAATTAATAATACAATAATAAGTCTAGGAACTGTTTTAGAACAATCAAGTCTAGAAGAAAATTCAATTAAAAATATTGATAATTTAAATAATAATCATAATAATGATTTAAAAAAAAATGAAGATACAAATAAAGAGAGTGATACTAAAAAAATTTTAAATGCTTTTGAAAAAATGAAAAAAAGCATTGAAAATAAAACTTTAAAAGAAAAAAAAAACTTAGATAATATTAAACAAAATAATTCTTTAAAAAATTTGATTAATGATACTGAAATTTATAAAATGAAATTAGAAAAATATCAAAATTCAAAAATTAATAAAAATCAGAATAATAATCAAGAAAAAAAAAATGAATTTCTAAGTGAAGATATAAATAGAGTAAAAGCAAAAATGTATAATTCATTAAATACTTCAAATGAATTATTTTTTTATAATAATAATAAAAATAATAATAATAATAAAAACATTAATACAATAATTGCAAATGAAAAAAATATACAAACACCTTCATTTGGGAATTTAAAAATAAAAAATGATATTTCAAATATAAATAAAAGCACTCAATATTTATCAAATAATAAAAATTCAAATAAAGATTTTATTTCTTCAAAAATTAAGAAAATAAATAATTCAAACAATAAGATAGAAACTTTAAAAAAAACAAATCCATTACAAAATATAAAAGATTATATAGAAAATTCACCAATGATAGAAGAATGGAAAAATCCTTTGAGTATAAATAATTATTTTATCAATAATTCAAATATAGTTTCAGAAGAAACATTAATTAATAATATAAATAAAAATAAAGAATATAATTTTGAAAGAGAATACTCAATAACAGAAATATCTTCAAATGATTCAAATAATGATGAAATAAATGAAGATAAATATATTCCAGAATGGGCAAATGATAATAAATATTTAGAAGAACAAATAAGAAAACAAAATAATAATAATAATTTAGAAAATGAAGTTTTTGGGAAATTTGTTATTGAAAATTTAAACTTAAATATGATTTTTGAAACTATGAATGAAAATTATAATTTAAGACATTCTACTGCTGATTGGAAAAATGATAATACTATTAAAAATAATAATATTAATTTCATTAATTATCAAAATTTAAATGAAAATTCTAATCTTTTTCCTCAAACAAATAGACAACTTCATTTTTCAAATGTAAAAAATTTAATAAAAAAATAATATTAAATTAAACTTTGTATATATATATTTTTATTTAAATATCAAATTTTTTTCAAATAAAAAAAATCTTATTAATTTTTGAGCAAATAAGTAAAAATAAAATTTAAATTTAATAAAAAAATGGATGAAAAATCAAATAGAAAGGAAATAAATTTTTTTAATATAATATATGATGATGATTTTATTTCTTTATTAAATGGATTATCATCTTCAATAAAAGATTATTATAACTTAACAAAATTAAATATTAATTCAACTACAAATTACACAAATAATATAGAAAATCAAGATTTATTAATAAAAAATATTTTAAAAGAAATAACAAATTTAAGTAAATCAAATGAAATAAATTTACAATTAGAAAAATTAAAAGAATCAAAAATAAATATAGAAAAAATAAATAAAGATAATGAAAAAAATTTAATAAATTTCTTAGAAAATGCAAAAACTTTTTTTAAAAAAATGAAACAAACAAGAAATGAAAAATTATCAAAAATTAACATTGGATTAAAAAATTATAAATCAACTAGAGATTTAAACCCAAAATCTTTATCAATAAAACAAAATAATGAAAGTGTAAGAAATAAAAGTGTTTCTCCTTCAAGTAGAATAAAAAATAATCAAGATCAAATAGTTAAATTAGCTAATAATGTAATTTGTTTTATAACTAAATTAAATGAAAAAAAAAATAATGATGATGAACAAATAAATTATATGAAAAAAGAATTAAATTTATTAGCTAAAAATGCTATAATAAGACATTCTTCAAGTTCTCCAAGATTAAATACTAATATTAATGTTTTTGATGAAAAAAATATGGTCAAAAAAGATAAAGATTATATTAATAAAAAATTAAAAAATGAATTAAAAAATTGTAATATTAAAATAAATGAATTAAATAATATAATAGAAGAATTAAAAAAAAAATTAAAAGAAGTAATTAATGAAAATAAAAAAATAAATTATGAAAATTCAAATAGAAATAATTATACTTTACAAAATTATAATGATATTATTCAAAAATATCAATTTGAAATTTCAAAATTATCAAATGAATTAATAATTAAAAGAAATATCGAAGAAATAAATAAAAATTTAAATTTTGAAATTTCAAAATTAAAAAATGAATTAATATATTATCATAATAAAAATTATGATAAACAAATATTAGAATTAAAAGGAGAAAATAAAAAATTAAAAGATGAATTAAAAAAAATAAAAGAAGAAATATTAATTAAAAATAGAGAATTTATAGATATAAAAAATAAAAATGGATTATTAAAACAACAAATAAATGAAACAAGTGAAAATATTCAAAATAAAGAAAATATTATAGAAACTTTAACAGAAAATAATTCAATAAATAATGATAAAATAAATAATATAAATCATAAATTAAAAAGTTCAATTGAAACAATAAATTTATTAAAAAAAAAAAGAAATGAAGAACAAGAAGAAATAAAAAAATTAAAAGAACAATTATTAAAAGAAAAAGAAAATGAAAATATATTATTACAAAAAATTTCAGATTTACAAAATTTAATTAATCAATTAAATAAACAATTAGAAGAAGAAATTAAATCAAAAGAAAAATATGAAAGTCAAAAAAAAGAATTAAATAAAGAAATAATAAATTCAAATGAAAAAAATAATGATTTAAAAACAGAAATTGATTTAATTAATAATGAAAAAGAAATAGAAGAAAAAGAAAAAGAATTAAAAGATTTAAATAATATATTAAAATTAAATATAAGAGATGCTGAAGATAGATTAATGAGTAATAATAAAAAATTAGAAGTTTATAAAATTCAAGTTGAAAAATTAAAAGAAAAATTAAGTAATGTAATTAATGAAAATGAAAAAATGATGAAGGAAAAAGATGAAGAATTAATTAATTTAACTCAAAAAAATACTACTTTATCTAAATTTTTAAATAAAAAAAATAATGATATTGTAGCTTTACAAAGAGAAAATATCATTAAAATTAATGAAATTGAACAATTAAAAAAAAGTAACATTAATTTAAATAAAAGTAATAACTTAATTGAAAGTGATAATGATAAAAATAAAATTTTATCAGAATTAAATGCTACTAAAGAAGAGTTAAATAAAATGAAAAATGAAACTAATAAAAAAAATGAAGAATTAATTTCTTTTTCTACAAATTCTCAAAATGAAATTAATAAATTAAAAAATGATTATAATATTTTATTACAAGAAAATCAAAAATTAAAAAATGAAAATATTAAAAATCCAAAAGAAAAAATAGAAAACAAAAATAATGATAATATTAATGAATTGAATAATAAAATTATTCAATTACAAAAATTAGTTCTTGAAAAAGATGAAAAATTAAAAAAAAATTTTGAAGATAAAAACTTAATAAAATTAAAAGATGAAGAAATTAATCAATTAAAAAATAACATTAAAATATTATCAGAAAATCAAAATAAAGATTTAAGTGAAAAAAATTTAGAAAAATATAAAAATGAAATAAATAATTTAAACAATGAATTAAAAAAGAAAACAAATGAAATAGAAAAAATAAAAAAAGAATTTAATGATTTACTTTCTCAAATAAATAATAAAAATTTAGAAATTGAAAATCAAAATTTAAAAAAAATAATAGATAAATTAAAAGAAGAAAGTAATAATAAGGAAAAGAAGATATTGAAATTAAATCAAGATATTGAAAATCAAAAAAAAAATCATAAAAATGTTGAAGAAAGTTTAAAAAATAATTCAAATAAAGAAAATGAATTTAATAATAAAATTAAACAATTAACTAACAGAATAAAACAAGATGAAAAAAATATTCAAAATTTCAATAATTTAATTAATGAAAAAGAAAATCAAATAAATTTATTAAAAGAAAATGATTTAAAATTGGAAAATCAAATACAATTACTTTTAAATAATATAAATCAAAAAGAAAATCAAATTGTGATTTTAACAAGTAATAATAATGAAAAGGAAAAAATTATAAATGAAAATAGAGAAGAATTAAATAAAATTCCAGAATTAAAAAAAAAAATAAATGAATTAACAAATATTATAGAAGAAAAAGAAAATAAAATAAATGAATTAATTAATGTCAATTTAAATAAAGAAAATTTTGTAAATGAAGAGAAAGATAATAAGATAAATGAATTAAATAAAATTAATATTGAAAAAGATAATCAAATAAATAAATTAAATAATGATCTTTGTATAATAGATAATACTTTAAATGAATTAACAAATCTTAATTCTGAAAAAGATTATAAAATAAATGAATTAATTAACTCAATTAAAGGAAAAGAACAATTAATTATTAATTTGAATAACAATATTTTAGAAAAAGATAATAAAATAAATGAATTAAATAAAAATAATAAAGAAAAAGAAAAGGACATTAAAATAAATGAATTAAATAGTCTTAATTCAAAATTAAATGATAAAATAACAGAATTATCAAATAATATTTTAGAAAAAGATAAAAAATTAAATGAATTATATAATAATTTATTAGAAAAAGATAATAAGATAAATGAATTAAATAATAATATATTAGAAAAGGATAATAAATTAAAAGAATTTGTTAATAATAATGAGAAAGATAATATAATAAAAGAATTAATGAATGAAAATACAAATAAAGGAAATAAAATAAATGAACTTAATAATAATTTATTGGAAAAAGAGATTAAATTAAAAGAATTAGAAAAAGATAATTTTGAAAAAGAAAATAAAGTTAATGAAATTATAAATATGAATGAAGAAAATAAAAAGAAAATAAAACAATTAACAGCAGGAATATTAGAAAAAGAAAATGAAATCACAGATTTAAATAATAAATCAATAGAAAATGAAAATCAATTTAATAAATTAATGAATGAGAAAAATAATCAAGTAAATCAATTACTAAATGAAATTATTAATAAGGAAAATCAAATCAAAGAATTAATTAATAATCAAGATAAAGATAATAAAATTAATGAATTAATTAATATTAATGATAAAAAAGAAAAAACAATTAATGAACTAATTAATAATAATAATGAACAAAATAAAAAAATTAATGAATTAGAAAATAATATTAAAGAAAAAAACAATGAAATTATTAAAATTGAAAATAATAGTTTAATAAAGGATAATTCAATTATTGAACTGAATAATAATAATAATGATAAAGATAATAAAATTAAAGAATTAGAAAATAATGTTTTAGAATTAAAAAATAAAATTTCTGATTTAGAAAATAATATTTTGGAAAAAGATTCTAAAATAAAAGAATTACTGAATAATTCAGATATAATTAATGTTGAAAAAGAAAATCAATTAAAAGAATTAAATGATGGTTTATTGGAAAAAGAAAATAAATTAAAAGAATTAAATAATAATATATTAGAAAAAGATAATAAATTAAAAGAAATAAACAATAAAGTGTTAGAAAAAGATAATAAGATAAATGAATTAAATAATGATGTATTAGAAAAAGATAATAAGATAAATGAATTAAATAATAATATATTAAAAAAGGATAATAAAATAAAAGAATTAAATAATAATTTATTAGATAAAGATAATAAGATAAAAGAATTAAATGATAATATAAAAGAACTAAATAATAATGTGTTTGAAAAAGATAATAAAATAAAAGAACAAAATAATGATGTATTAGAAAAAGATAATAAAATAAAAGAATTAAATGATGAGGTATTAGATAGAGATAATAAATTAAAAGAATTAAATAATAATATCTTAGAAAAGGATAATAAATTAAAAGAATTAAATAATAATGTGTTGGAAAAAGAGAATAAGATAAAGGAATTAAATAATAATATATTAGAAAAGGATAATAA
>JAEEGL016229470.1_pt1 | contig 11513 bp, 7 predicted proteins | sample 9134231 | NCBI WGS metagenome assembly JAEEGL01 (sample SAMN16246548, study PRJNA631951) | gut metagenome | biome: gut microbiome; feature: rumen; material: fiber-attached | host: Bos | place: Iran: Karaj | collected 2018-10
CCCGCCCTGTTTTTTATGTGGCGCGGATACCGATAAATACCAAGAAAGAATTGACAATTCATCATTCATAATCCATAATTTATAAGATATGGTGTGCGGCGGCAGGATGGCGCCGTTCACTGATACGACAGTGGTTTTTATCATCAGTTGGATATGGGAGTGGAACACATGGAGCAGAGGATCAAGGCACTGCGTGAGCAGATGGAGCAGAAGATCAGCCTGGTCGACACAAAGGAAAAACTGGCTGAATTCTGGCAGGAGTTTCTCGGCAAAAAGGGCGCCGTGGCCGACCTGATGAAGGGACTGGGCGCGGTGGCCAAGGAAGACCGGCCTGCCATGGGCAAGGTGATCAACGAGTTCAAGGTGCTGGCAGAGGAGAAGTACCAGGCCCTGAGCGCGAAGATGGACGAGCTGGAGCTCGCTGCCCGGAACCGGGCAGAGCAGGTGGACATCACCCTGCCGGGGAAAAGCCTGCCCCTGGGCGGCCTGCATCCCCTGACCCTGGTGAAGAACGAGATGATCAACGTCTTCGCGGGCATGGGCTTCGAGATTTTCGAAGGCCCGGAAATCGAGGATGACGACCATAACTTCACCCGGCTGAACGTGCCGAAGGACCATCCCTCCCGGGATATGCAGGACACCTTCTACCTGGATAACGACCTGCTGCTCCGGACCCAGACCAGCGGCGGGCAGATCCGCGTGATGGACATGGAGAAGCCGCCCATCAAGGTGCTGGTGCCCGGACGGGTGTTCCGCTCCGACAGCGACGCCACCCATTCCCCCATGTTCCACCAGATGGAAGGCCTTGTGGTGGACAAGGGCATTACCCTGTGCGACCTGCAGGGCATGCTGGACAAGTTTGTGAAGCAGATCTTTGACGCGGACGTGCGGACCCGCCTGCGGCCCAGCTATTTCCCCTTCACCGAACCCAGCGTGGAAGTGGACGTCAGCTGCTTTGAATGCGGCGGCAAGGGATGCGGCCTGTGCAAGCATACCGGCTGGATTGAGGTGCTGGGCGGCGGCGTGGTGCATCCCCATGTGCTGGAGAACTGCGGCATCGATCCGAAAGTATATTCCGGTATCGCCTTCGGCATCGGCATTGAACGGATTACCATGCTGAAGTACGGCATCAACAATATCGGGCTGTTCTTTGAGAACGACATGAAGTTCCTGGAACAGTTCAAGGAATAATCCCGGACAGGATTATTACCGGGACTGTCATACCGAAAAAAGATCAGGGCAGGGGAGATAAACGATGAAAGTACCTTACAGCTGGTTAAAGGAATATGTGGATATTGATATCACGGCGGAGGAGCTTCAGGATAAGCTGTTCGGCTGCGGATTCGAGGTGGAGGAGCTGATCGACCTGGGGAAGGAGGTCAGCCGCGTGGTCGTGGGCGAGGTGCTTTCCTGCGAACCGGTGGAAGGCACGCACCTGCAGATCTGCCAGGTGAACTGCGGGGAGTACGGCAATCCCATCCAGATCGTGACAGGCGCGCCGAACGTTTACGCCGGCATGCATACGCCCGCGGCCCTGGACAACTCCACGCTGCCCGGCGGAATTACCATCAAGGCCAAGCCCCTGAAGGGCATTCCCTCCGACGGCATGCTGTGCTCCGGTGAGGAACTGGGCCTGAACGACGACCTGTATCCCGGCGCTGAGGTGTACGGCCTCATGGACCTGCCGAAGGATACGGTGCCCGGCACGGATATCAGGGAAGTGGTCGGCATGGACGACTATATCTTTGATATCTCCGTCACGGCGAACCGGCCGGACTGCCAGAGCATCCTGGGCATCGCCCGGGAAGTGGCGGCCGCGCTGGGAAAGGAACTGAAAATGCCCGCCACGGACTACACCGTGAGCGATTATGTGTTCCCCGGGCTGGACATCACCGTGGAAGCGCCGGACCTGTGCCCCCGTTACCTTGGACACGGCGTGCGGAATATCACGGTAGGGGAAAGCCCCCGCTGGATGAAGCGGAACCTGGCCCTGTGCGGCCTCCGGAGCATCTCCAACGTGGTGGATATCACCAACTATGTGCTGCTGGAGATCGGCCAGCCCATGCACGCTTTTGATATGGACCAGCTGCAGGAGCGCCGGATTATCGTGCGCCGGGCGAAGGACGGGGAGAAGATCCAGACCCTGGACGAAAAGGAATTCACCCTGACCCCTGAAAACCTGGTCATCTGCGACGGCAACCGCCCCGTGGCCCTGGCCGGCATCATGGGCGGCCTGAACAGCGAGATTACGGAGAACACCACCCAGCTGCTGTTTGAGGCGGCCAAGTTCGCCCGGGACAACGTGCGCAGGACCTCCCGCGCCCTGGGCCAGAGCAGCGACTCTTCCGCCCGGTTTGAGAAGGGCATCAGCGAATACATTACGGAACTGGGCATGGCCCGGGCCCTGCACCTGATCCAGGAACTGGGCTGCGGCGAGATTACGTCCAGCGCCTTTGACTGCAGCGCCGGCGCGCCCCGGGAAGGCAAGCGCTTCACTGCCAGCCTGAGCCGGATCAACGGCATCCTGGGCATTGAGGTGCCCGCGGAGGACGTGCTGCGGATCCTGAAGAACCTGAACTTCGAAGTGGTCCGGGACGGGGACACGCTGGACGTAACGGCGCCCCGGTACCGGGAGGATATAGAGGTGGGCGAGCCGGACCTGGCGGAGGAAGTCATCCGCGAGTACGGCTATGACCATGTGGTCCCCACCTTCCTGAAGAACGCCACCGTGACCACCGGCGGGAAGACGCCGGCCCAGCAGCGCCGGGAGCGGGTCTGCCGCGTGCTGTGCGGACAGGGCTACCATGAAGCCTATACCATGTCCTTCTACGCGGACAGCGACCTGGATTTCCTGCGGATTCCCGCGGATGCCCCGGAACGGAACGTGCTGCGGATCCGGAACCCGATTTCAGCGAACCTGGCGATCATGCGGCCGCTGCTGGCGCCCAGCATGATGAACATCGTGGTGGAGAACCTGAAGAAGGGCAACAACGAGGGCCGGATCTTCGAAATCAGCAATATCTATGTTCCCCGGGGAACGGACCTGCCTGAGGAACGGCCGCACCTGGGCTTTGCCGCCTTCGGCGAGAAGGAGGATTTCTTCACCGTGAAGGGAACGATTGAGGCCCTGGGAAAGGCGCTGGGACTGTCCTTTGACGTGGAGCGGGCCACGGACGTGAGCTGGCTGCATCCCGGCATCGCTGCCTATATCCTGTGCGAAGGGGAGCGGATCGGCTGCTTCGGCAAGCTGGCCAACGAGGTGACGGGCGAGCTGAAACTGCACAAGGACGCCAAGTCCAACCACAAGATCTTCCTGGGTGAAATTGATTACAATACCATGATGGGCCACATGGCGGCCAGTTTCCGCTACCGCCCGCTGTCCGCTTTCCCGGCGGCTGTCCGTGACCTGGCGCTGACCGTGGCGGAGGAGACTCCCTGCGGCGACCTGATGAAGGAGATCGCCAGGGCCTGCCCGCGGGTCAGCGATGTGGAACTGTTTGACATCTACCGGGGCGAGCAGATCGGCGAGGGTCGCAAGAGCATGGCCTTCAAGATCACCTTCCAGGCGGAGGACAAGCCCCTGCAGCCCGAAGAACTTGATAAATACATTAAAAAAATTCTCGGGAACCTGAAGTTCAAACTAGGTGCGGAAATCCGCTGATTTGAGGTAAATCAACACTGAAAACATTTCCGAAACCGGCGCCGGAGAGGCGCCGGTTTTTTGTACGTACATTTGACATGAAAAACGATTGCTATTATAATCAAACAGGTATATAAAACGTATATCTACCAACTTCACATCGGTTCGGGATACTTGATTTTTGCGGCGTGCAAAACGCTGTGATTGGGAGATGAACTCATGTCAAGAAAATGGCGGAACATTCTCATCGGCGTCCTTGCTGCTGTCCTTGTGGTCGGCGGCATCTGGTTTTTAAGCCGGAGCCCCGAAAACTTCAAGGCCAAGTACGAGGGCGTCGACCTGTCTACTGATGTCAGCGGCATCGGACGGGGAAACACTTATGCTGCCTATCTGGCAAAATATGAAGATCTGCCCGCGGTCACGGAGGCTGTCGAGGTGGATCTTGCTTCTTTTGAAGGAGAAGGCGGAAGCGCCTGTGAAACAGGCATACTCACTGAGGATGAATCCGCGCTTACATGGAAAGTGGACGTGCCCCGGGCCGGACTGTACAATATCAGGCTGGACTACCTGACCACGGAAAGCCGCGGCGTTGATATTGAGCGGGCAATCGCCATTAACGGCGCGCTGCCTTTTGAAGGCGCCGGCACGCTTTGCTTTTCCCGCCTGTGGACCGACGAGGGGGAAGTCCGCAAGGACAACCAGGGAAACGATATCCGCCCCAGGCAGGTGGAACTCTTTGAGAAACAGAGCGCGTACTGCATGGATGACATGGGTTACCAGACAGAGCCCTATGCCTTCTATTTTGATGAGGGCGAAAATGAGCTGACGATCCGCGCAGTCAACGAGCCGGTCATCCTGTGCGGGATTACGCTGGCCCCGCCTGCCCGTGTGGCTTCCTATGAGGAATACAGCGCGGACCAGCCGGAAGATCCCGCTGCCGGCGAGGCGAAGGATTTCAGCCTGACGATCCAGGGCGAGTCCGCCGTACTGCGCAGCGAACCGAGCCTGTATGCCCGGTATGACCGCAGTTCCGCCCTGACGGAGCCCTATTCTGTGAAAAATACCGTCCTGAACTATATCGGCGGCGATGCCTGGACCAATCCCGGCGAATGGATCCAGTGGAATTTCGACGTGCCGGCGGACGGTTATTACAACATTTCCATCAAAGCCCGGCAGATGTACCAGCGCGGCGCCCTGTCCGCCCGCACGGTGTATATTGACGGAACGGTTCCCTTTGAAGACCTGGAGGCCGTGACTTTCGGCTACAGGAACAACTGGGAAATGCGGACGCTTGGGGATAGCGAAGGCAATCCTTTCCGTTTCTGGCTGACCAAGGGAACCCATACCATCCGCATGGAAGTGACCCTGGGTGAGATGGGACCGATCCTGAAGAATGTGGAAGACAGCATCTACCGCCTGAACCAGATTTACCGGAAGATCCTGGTGCTCACCGGTATCAATCCGGACCGTTTCCGGGATTACAACCTGAAACGGGTATATCCGGAAGTGATCGAGGCGATGGATCTGGAAAGCAAGCGCCTCTATAAGATCGTGGATGATACGGTAGCGACCACCGGCGAAAAGAGCGACCGGATCGCCGCGGCCCAGACGCTGGCAAACCAGCTGGATCTTTTTGTCCAGCACAATGAACGGATTACGGAATCCTTTACCAATTTCAAAGACAATATCACTTCCCTGGGCACCGCCATGCAGAACATGTCCGAGAGCAAACTGGACGTGGACCTGATCATGGTGACAGGGGAGAACGTGAAAGTACCGGCCGTCAACGACAATGTTTTCCGGAATATCTGGCATGAGATCCGCAGCTGCGCCAGTTCTTTCACCGTAGACTACAACAGTCTGGGCGACAAGTTTGAGGATACGGACGACGTGCTGGAAATCTGGATTACCACCGGACGTGACCAGAGTACCGTCATGAAAACCATGATTGACGATACATTCACGGCGAACACCGGCATCAAGGTTAACCTGAAGCTGGTGCTGCAGGACGCGATCCTGCCCGCGGTTGTGGCCGGCAATGGACCGGACCTCACGCTGAACCTGAGCAGCTGGTTCGCCGTGAACTACGCCATGCGCCACGCGGTGGAGGACCTGACACAGTTTGAAGACTATGATGAAGTGACCAAGGTTTTCAAATCCAGCATCATCGAGCCGATGGTCTATAACGACGGAACAAAATCCGGCGTATACGGCCTGCCGGAAACCATGAATTATCCGATGCTGTTCTACCGCAAGGACATCATGGAGGAACTGGGCCTGCCGATTCCGCAGACCTGGGACGAGGTGATTGCCCAGTTGCCGACCCTTCAGGGCAACAGCCTGGAATTCGGCGTGTCTTTCCCGGACATCATCAACGCGGACGCTTCCATCCTGGACTCCATGATCTTCCAGAACGGCGGCTATATCTACGATAAGGACGCCAAGCGGACACTGGTGGACAGCGAGGCAGGCGTGGCCGGCTTCAAGCTGTATACCAGCCTGTATAACGATTACGGCCTGCCCACGATCTTCGACTTCAAGAGCCGTTTCCGCAGCGGGCAGATGCCGATGGGTGTTGCCAACTATGACACCTATAACCAACTGATGGTTTCCGCTCCCGAAATCCGGGGGCTGTGGGACTTTACCCTCCTGCCCGGCACAAGGCAGGCGGACGGTTCCATTGACCATACAGCCCAGACCAGCGGCCTTTGCTGCATGATGATCGCCACGGACAATGAAAAGGTGAAACAGAACGCCTGGGAATTCATGAAGTGGTGGGTCAGCACAGACACCCAGGTCCGCTTCGGCCGGGAAATGGAAAGCATCCTGGGCGCTTCCGCCCGGTACCAGACGGCGAACCAGGAGGCGGTGAAACAGCTGGCCTGGTCCGGCAAACAGCTGCAGGTGCTGCAGGAACAGGCTGAATCCACCCGGGGCTGGCCGGAAATCGCCGGCGGCTATTCCACCCTGCGCCACCTGATCAACGCGATCCGCCGGGTCATTAACAATAAGGAAGACAAGCGGGAAACGCTGCTGAACTACGCGCGGACCATTAACGAAGAGATCAAGATCAAACGGCGGGAATTCAACCTGCCGATTGACTGAGAAAGGAGGAAGGCAAAACATGCAGTCACAGTCCTTTGCGTCAAGATACCTGACGATGAGACGTGAAAAAATGGCTCACGGCTGGGCGCTTGCCAAGCGGAACAAGGGTTGCTACCTGTTCCTGGCCCCGTACGCGATCCTGTTTTTCACCTTCTCCATCCTGCCGATTGCCACCTCAATTTATTACAGCTTCACTTATTACAATATCCTGGAGCCGGCACGGTTTATCGGCCTGCAGAACTATATCAACCTGATCCTGCAGGATGAAGTATTCCTGACTTCCATCAAGAATACTTTCGTATGCGCGGTGATTGTCGGACCGGTCGGGTATATCCTGTCCTTCCTCTTCGCCTGGTTTATCAATGAACTGCCCAAATGGCTGCGGGCCATCGCGGTAATCATTTTCTACGCCCCTTCCATCGGCGGCGGCGTGATTACCGTCTTCAACCACCTGTTCCGCGCCGATGCTTACGGCTGGTTAAACTCCCTGCTGATTGAATACGGGATCATCAACGCGCCGCAGCTGTGGCTGATCGATCCGCGGTATATGCTGACCATCGTCATCGTTGTCAGCCTTTGGATGAGCATGGGTACCGGCTTCCTGAGCTTTGTGGCCGGTTTCCAGGGCATTGACCGCAGCATGTATGAAGCCGGTTATGTGGACGGTGTTCGCAACCGCTGGCAGGAACTGTACCATATCACCCTGCCGAGCATGAAACCCATGCTGCTGTTCGGCGCGGTTATGAGTATCGCTTCCTCCTTCAACATCAGTGACGTGCCGAGGCAGCTGTGCGGTTTCCCCTCCACGGACTACGCGGCCCGTACGGTGGTCACCCACCTGTTCGACTACGGCTTCACCCGCTTTGAGATGGGCTATGCCAGCGCCGTCGCGGTGATCCTGTTCCTGGCTATGATCCTGACAAAGAAAGCAATCGCCGCATTGCTGGGAAGGGTGGGTACCTGATATGAGCGAAAACAATACAGTCAGATCCAACGGTACCCTGCAGCTGATCAACGGAAAGAAGTTCCGCGGCGAGCTGATCGCGGGGGAAACAGGCGCCGCTTTCTACGCCAGGGGACAGAAGGAACCCATGGCCGAGTGGCATTATGCCCGGATGAACCGGATGGACAACATCCGCCGGGGCGGCACCACCAGCCAGATTACCGTCATCCTGAAGGATGACACCCGGTATGTGTTTGAACTGGCCCAGGGCCTGAAGCTGTACAGCCAGATGGACAAAAACTGGGTGGACAAGCCGGTGCGGGCCAAGACCCGGGGTGATATCCTGCATGAGCAGGCGGAACGCCTGGGGCAGAAGATCGAGGTGCCGAAGAAGCACCTGATTACACGCAGGCATCCGAACCGCTCCATCGGCGGTGACATCGTTATCTACCTGATGCTGCTGCTGATTGCCCTGGCTATGTTCTTCCCGCTGTTCTTCATGATCGGTTCCGCGCTGAAACCCCTGGATGAGCTGCTGCGGATTCCGCCGCCCGTCTGGCCCAGCAATCCGACCATGGACAACTTCTCCGACCTGTTCGTGACGATGGGCAAGAGCTTCGTCCCCTTCAGCCGGTACCTGATGAACACCATCCTCATCACCGTGGTTGGCACCTTCGGCCACCTGGTTGTTGCCGGCATGGCGGCCTTTGTGCTGGCCAAATATGAATTCCCCGGCGGACGGCTGTTCTTCGGCCTTGTTACCACGTGCCTGATGTTCTCCGGTTATGTGACCGGTATTCCAAACTACCTGATTATGAGCCGGCTGGGTATGGTGGATACCTACTGGACCCTGATCCTGCCCGCCTTCTGCGCGCCGATCGGCCTTTTCCTGATGAAGCAGTTCATGGAAGGCCTGCCCACGGCGCTGATTGAGGCGGCAACCATTGACGGCGCCAGCCGCTTCCGGGTGTTCTGGAGCATCGTGATGCCCAACGTGAAGCCCGCCTGGCTGACCATGATCATCTTCAGCGTGCAGTCCCTGTGGAACAATCCGGCGACGACGCTGATCTATTCCGAAGCGAAGAAACCGCTGGTTTACGCGCTGAGCCAGATCCAGGGCGCCGCGATGACCAATATCGCGCGTACCGGTGAGGTGGCGGCGGCCCAGCTGATCATTTTCGCTGTTCCGATCCTCATCTTCATCTTCAGCCAGAGCCGGATCCTGGAGACCATGGCCTCTTCCGGCATCAAGGACTAAAGGGGAGGGAAATGATGATGAAAAAAACGATTTCCTTTCTGCTGATCCTGACCATGCTGCTGTCCCTGTCCTCCGCGATGGCGGATGACAGTTTCAACCTGAACAAGGACGGCTACAGCAGTTCCTACACCTATGGCTATGATTACTGGCGCGACGTGCAGGAATCACCGGACGCCTACCGGGTTGAAACGGTCCTGGACAGCGTCAGCCTCGGCCTGGATGACAGGATGAACAAGCCCCAGAGCCTGTTTGTGAGGAACAATGACCTGTATATCGCCGACACCATGAACAACCGGATCCTGCAGGTGGCATACAGGGACGGCAAATACAGCTTTGTCAGGTCCATTGACCATGTGACGGGCGGAAGCCCCGAGACCTTCAATACGCCGTACGACGTGTATGTGGACGCGGAAGACAACATTTATGTGGCGGACTACAACAACCACCGTGTGGTGATGATGGACAAGGACCTGAACTGGATCAAGGAATTTGTCAAACCCATGGACGCCACCTTTGACCAGAGCCTGGAGTTCCTGCCCAAGAAGATCGTGGTGGATGTGGCCGGACGGTTGTACACGCTGGTCACCAACGTGAACAAGGGTATCGCCAAATACGAGGCGGATACCACCTTCAACGGCTTTATCGGATCCACACCGGTCAATGTGTCCACGGCGGAATATATCTGGAAAAAGTACTTTATGACCCAGGCCCAGCGGGACGCTTCCGTTTCCTTTGTTCCGACGGAGTATGAAAACCTCTACATGGACAAAGATGGTTTTATCTATACAACGCTGACCAATTTCAATGAGGGGGACCTGCTGCCGAAGGTCGCAAAGCCTATCCGGCGGCTGAACGGCCTGGGAAACGACATCCTGGTGGCCAACGACAAGTATTCTCCCATCGGCGACCTCTGGTGGCAGGGGGGTGAATCCAGTTACTTCGGCCCCTCCCGGATGACGGACGTCACCGTGTTTGACAATGATATTTATGTGGCCCTGGACAGGATCCGCGGACGCCTGTTCGGTTATGACGACCAGGGCGTCATGCTCTGGGCTTTCGGAAACCGCGGAAATATCAAAGGGGCGTTTACCAGCGCCATCAGTATTGAACACATGGGAACCACCCTGTTCGTGCTGGACCAGCTGGAGAACAGCGTTACGGTTTTCACTCCTACGGAATACGGAAACAAAATCTATTCAGCGATCCGGAAATACCAGGACGGCGAATATGACGAAAGCGCTTCCATCTGGCGGGATGTGCTGAAACAGAACGCCAATTATCCCCTGGCATTCCGGGGGATTGCCCGGACCGTGCTTCGCCAGAACAAATACGAAGAGGCCATGGAATATTTCCAGATGGCCCATGATAAGGAAAATTACGGACGGGTATTCAAGCTCTACCGGAAGGAATGGATTGAAAAGAATATTCTCTGGGTTTTCCTGGTAATCGCGGCGCTGGTGCTGGTACCGCTGATTATCGGCAGAATCAAAAGATCGAAGTGGGAGGTGATCATGCATGAGCAGAGCAAAGTCCGCAGAAACAATGAGTAAAGCGGCGAAAGCTGAAAGCAGGAGCGCCTGGTGGAGCCGCTACAGGGCATCCCTGCGTTACGCGCTGTATGTGATCACCCATCCCTTTGACGGATTCTGGGACCTGAACCGGGAGAACAAGGGAACGCTGGCGGCAGCCAACACTTTCCTGGCGCTGTTCCTGATTACCCGGGTGCTGAAGATCCTGTGCACCAGTTTCCAGTTCTTCGAGTCCGCGGCGCAGCATATTAATGTGTTTGAGGAAATGGGCTCGCTGCTGCTGCCGTTCCTGATCCTGTGCCTGGCCAACTGGGCAATGACCACCCTGTTTGAAGGCAAGGGCCGGTTCAAGGATATATACATCGGCATGTGCTACGCGCTGGTGCCCTACATCATGATCCAGCTGCCGATGATCCTGGTCAGCCATATGCTGACCTTTGAAGAGGGAAGCCTCTACAGCGTGATGCTGGTCTTCAGCGTGATCTGGAGCGTATTCCTGGTTTTTGTCGGCTTGATGGAAATCCATGACTACGGCCCGGGGAAAACCTTCATCTTCATTATTGTGACGATCGTCGGCGCCGCTGTGATTATTTTCCTGGTCCTTGTATTCTTCAGTCTGCTGAGCGATGCCGTGGGCTTCTTTGTGAGCCTGTACCGCGAAGCGGCCTACCGGCTGAATTAAGGAGGAATGTCAAGTATGAGAAAGAAACCAATCCTCCTGCGGCTGATCCCATGGATCATCCTGGTCGCGGTCCTCGCTGCGGCCGGATATGTGCTGCACCGTATTTATTCCAATCCGGACAGGAGTTTCGGAAGGGATACGCAGGTCATCTATTTTGAAGGGGACGGAAAGCCGCTGACCATGGAGAATGACCAGCTGCTTTTCGAGATGGACGGCGCCACCACCCTGTTCAAGGTAACGAACAAGGAAACGGGCAAGGTGTGGTATTCCAATCCGGAAGGCCGCGAGAATGACTCCATCGCCCGGGGCTCGAACCTGGAGTACCTGTCCAATACGCTGACCGTGAATTATTACGA
>JAEEGL017360502.1_pt1 | contig 11513 bp, 11 predicted proteins | sample 9134231 | NCBI WGS metagenome assembly JAEEGL01 (sample SAMN16246548, study PRJNA631951) | gut metagenome | biome: gut microbiome; feature: rumen; material: fiber-attached | host: Bos | place: Iran: Karaj | collected 2018-10
CAACCGTAAGGACTCCGCTGATACATATATCGGAAACATCTTTATATATATCGTACCGCTCATAATACAGCTTTTCAAGGGATTTCCTGTCTGCAGACAGAGGCCTGTCGTCTGTGCATGCAAGCTTATCAAGAGGCCTGTCCAGAAATACTATTATCCCGTTTCTTTTCAGTGCCTTGATATTATTGGCATCGAGTACGCTTCCTCCTCCGGTAGCTATAATACATCCTGTTTTTTTCGCTGCTTCCAGAACTGTCTCATTCTCAAGCTTTCTGAATGCAGATTCCCCGTATTCTTTAAAAAAGCCGGCAACGGACATGCCTGTTTTTTCCACGATCTTCCCGTCTGTATCAATAACAGTCCTACCTGTTATCTCTGACAGATATTTAGCTGCTGTTGTTTTTCCGGACGCCGGCATTCCTACGAGAACGATATTCTGTTTCTCAATCAGTTCTTCCCTGTAGATCCTGTCGATCATCATTTTATCCGCTTCTTTATTAAAAAACAGCGCGTTCGCAAATACTGCCTGAGCAGCCAGCATATACAGTCCCCCGCCGGAAGGAATACCTCTCTTTAATCCGGCTGAAACAAGATTTGTCCTGATAGGATTGTATACAACGTCAAAGATACCTTCAAGATCCGTAAAAGCTGCAATATCAACGGGTATTCCTTCATTATTGGGATACATTCCTACGGGCGTGGTATTTATTATGACCTGTGCATCCTTGTGATACGAATAAGCTTCCCCGTAGGTTATTTTCCCTTCTCCCCCGGTCCTTGAGACTTTGATTATCTCTGCAGCTCCCAGTTTTTCCACAGCTGTGCGTGCAGTCTTTGAAGTACCTCCCGTTCCGAGGATAAGCACCTTTTTGTTCGCGATATCGATTCCCGTATGGCGGACAGCTGCCTCCATGCCGGCAAGATCCGTATTGTCCCCGTAAAGCTTTCCGTTCCGGTTCACGACTGTATTTACAGCACCGATCTGCTTTGCCGTATCTGATACCGCATCGAGATAAGGTATCACTGCCTGCTTGTAGGGAATCGTAACATTCACCGCACGGAAATCCCTCTTATTGAAAAACTCTCTCAGTTTCTCCTGCGGTATCTCGCAAAGTTCATAATCATAACTGCCTATCTTCCTGTGTATCTCACATGAATAGCTGTGTGTCAGATGTTCACCGATCAATCCGTATTCCATACCGGTATTCCTTTCAAAAAGACATCTGTACCGAATCTCGACGCAAGGAGGTCACAGACTGCCATGGCCGCAACACTGTCGATGACCGGACATATCCTGCGGATGATTGCAGGATCATGTCTGCCTCCGATGATAATCTTTTCATCCTTTTTAGTGATGAAATTCACAGTTTCCTGCTCTTTTTCTATCGAAGGAGTGGGCTTTACGGCACATTGAAATACTATAGGCATCCCGTTTGAAATACCTCCGTTTACTCCCCCGTTATTATTCGTTTTTGTAACTATCTTTCCGTTTTCAAATGTGAATTCATCATTACATTCACTTGCTCTCACATTTGAAAATGAGAAACCTTTTCCGAATTCGATACCCTTGATACCTCCGACAGCGAAAACCGCCCGGGAGATAGTGCTCTCGATACTGTCGAAAAGCGGTTCTCCGACTCCGGGAACAATCCCGCAGACAGCAGTCTGTGTTATCCCTCCGACACTGTCATGAGAGTCCTTAGCACTGAGAATGACCCTTTTCATTTTTTTGGCACAGTCGTTGTCCAGTACCGGGAACATCATGCTTCTGATCTGTTCTATATCATTCTCAGCTTTATCAAAACTACGGTCATATACATCACCGCAGCAGAGTATATGCGTCCCTATTTTTATTCCGAGGCTTTCCAATGCAGGCAGGATTATTCCTCCCGCCGCAACGAGTGCCGCTGTCACACGTCCCGAAAAATGGCCTCCGCCCCTGTAATCCTCAAATCCGTGATATTTGCAGAATGCTGCATAATCGGCATGCGAAGGTCTTGCTGTTCCATATTCATAATCACCGCTGCGGATATTTTCATTCGGGATCACGATACATATAGGTGTGCCCGTAGTCTTATTATCAAATACCCCGCTGATTATCTGAAAGTCATCCATTTCCCTTCTTTGCGTATCTGTTTCAAAGGATGGACGGCGCCGTAAAAGCTGGAAGGCAATATAATCCTTATCTACAGTAAGACCTGGCGATAAACCGTCGATTACCGCACCTACGGCACTTCCGTGACTTTCTCCGAAAACAGTTACGGAAACACTTTGTCCGAATGAATTCTTCATTGTACACTCTCCAAACAGCTGTATATCTCCTGAACGGTCATTTTGCGGAAAGCATATGATCCTATTTCATCTACAAATACGGTTTCGATACCGTCAGCCTGCATCTTTTTATCATGAAGGATGTAGGGCAGGAGCTGGTTCCATTCCTTTACCATTTTTGTCGGCAGTTTATATTTCTCCAACAGCTTCGACAGCCTGCTTCCTGCTTGTCTGCCGCAGAACGGAAGCATGCCCAGTGCAACGCATTCTCCGTGAAGTAATTCCCCTTTACATGCACTTTCCAGCGCATGGCCAAGCGTATGACCGAAGTTCAAGGCTCTCCTGAGCCTGTCCTCGGTCGGGTCTTTTTCTACGAAATCTCTTTTGATCTTTAACGATCTCTCTATAATGGACGACAGGTCTGAATAAAGATCTTCGGTCTGTTCTATCATCAGAAAGAGTTCCCTGTCACAGATCATTGCCATTTTTATCGATTCAGCCAGTCCCGCATGGAGCTGCCTTTCTTCCAGCGTGGAAAGCACGTCAGGGTCTATAAGCACTTTTTCAGGCTGGTAGAAAGAGCCTACTATGTTTTTAACTCCTTCAAAATCTATTCCCGTCTTTCCCCCGACTGAAGAATCCACCTGTGAAAGCAGTGTCGTGGGAATGTTTATAAAGTCTATCCCCCGCATATAACATGAAGCCGCATAACCGCTAAGATCCCCGACAACTCCTCCTCCAACGGCTATCACACAGTCTTCCCGTGTAAATGAAGCTTTCAGCATGACTGAGATCAGTTTTTTCAACTCGCTGAAACTTTTGCTTTCCTCACCCTGCGGTATCGTTATAATGACAGGCTCACTGCAACAGGCAGCCACAGAAGCTGCGTATTCCTCAGGAACACCGTTGTCCGTAACTATCAGTACTTTCCGCTCAAGATCCAGGTACTCCCGTATTTCCCGAATCACTCCCCTGCGGACAACAACATCATAGCTCCGATTATCTGTATTCACGGTGATGATCATTTTTTCACCCCTCAGTCTTCACGGTCCTATCATCGATTAGTTCTGACTGATATCGGCAGGACAGGGATATGATATTTTCCAGAAAATCTACATAATAAGGCCTGATATCCGGATCCTGAATGAGGCTTCTGTTCCTTCGGATAACTGTCTCTTCTCTGGCAGCATCTCTGATCTTTAAACCCTTTTCTTTTTTATATGCCGCAATCTTTTCACATGCCTTCATTCTTTTTTCAAACAGTCCTGCCATAAGGGCATCTATTTCATTGATCTCGTTTCTTGCTGTTTCAATCTGATCCACTTATACCACCTCTTTATATAAGACTCCGTATAAACCCGTAAAGCGGAATATATGCTATCGGCAGAAATATTCCGGGAAGCATATTGGCGATCTTTATTTTTTTGGATGACAGTTCCAGCATGTTAAATCCCATACCTATCAGTATGGTGCCGCCTACCGCGGACATCTCAGTGATCGCCTGTACACTCAGAAACGGAGAGATAACACCTGCAAGGAGCGTTAATCCTCCCTGAAAGAAGAGAATAAAAAAAATGGAAAACGGCACACCTATTCCCATGGCTGCACCAAACATCATCGATGAAACAAAATCGAGTGCACTTTTTGCAAATATAATATCATAATTTCTGTTGATTCCGGCTTCAAATGAACCCATAATCGTCATGGAGCCCACACAGAAAAGGATAGCTGCCGAAACAAAGCCTTCAGTAAACTGGCCTCCTATCGTCCTGTCCTTCAGGAGTTTCTTTTTAATATAATCTCCCGTTCCTTCAATTCTGGAATCGATCTTCAGGACGGTCCCCAGTGCTGTTCCTATGGCAAGACAGATTATCAGGCATAGTATATCTTCCGTTTTTATTGCATTTGAAATACCTATTACCATTGTAACTAGTGCCAGCGCCGAAATAATATTATTGATATATTCCTGCTTTATTCTGTTTCTGCATACAATGCCTATGATGCTGCCGCAAAGGACGGTGATCATATTCACGAAAACAGCTAACATCTTCATCTCCCCTTCGGAAACTAATGGCTACGGGAATAGCTTCGTACAGGACCTTCTTCATATTGATCTCTCTGCCGGACGAAGCAATCTTATCATTTATTATATATACTTAAATATATATTTTAACATATCTTTATTTTATCCGCTATGAGGAAATGCGGTAAGAATTGATTTTATATCAGATTCTGTTCAGTATGCGGCACATTATACATCCGGACAGCATTCTGAGATATAAGGCCATACCGTACCGTATAAAACAAACGGCATACGTATGTACTGCGCACGCCGTTTGTCTTGATCTCATGTCATATCATTTTCTTAAAATACATACCCCGGGTCTTCTGAGCAGGAGCTTCTTCTTTTAAGATCGCTTTGGTGAATATGTCACGGCAGTTTTCAGCTGATTCGGAGGTAAAATACAGGGTCAGAAAATCCATATCAAGTCCTTCCCTGTCAAAGATGTACAGCGGGACGCTGTTATACATCACAGAGTATTTCCTGTCCTGACACATTATCCGGAACTTTGCCCCTGTCCTGTCGCTTATAACGGCAGTTCCCATGCAGACCCCGCATCCTTCTTTTCCCATTGCGGGACAGGCCCTGAAATGCATAAGAGGCAGATATCCGTAAGCTATCAGACCGGCAGGAATATCCCCGGTGACTCTTACCGCTGCAGCCATCGGCATCTCAAAAGAGAGAGTCGCATCGTAAAGTCCCATAGCTTTATACTCGTTCAGCGCACCGGTATTCATTATATTCAGGGCATATCCGCCGTGGAGTATGAATCCCTTATCTGCAGCCAGTGAGACCGCTCCGAGGTTTTCGCACATCAGATGTGAAAGCCCGTATTTTTTTAATCTTTCCAGTACCGAAGCTGTTTTCTCTTCCTCTTTCCTTCCAAAGATCAACGGTGGTATCTCAGCGCAAAGCCTTTCTCCGTACTTCTCGATCAAATGCGGATCATTTGCTGTTTCATAAAGCGGAAGTATTATCATCTGAGCTTCATCACAGTCAAATAACTGTTCTTTATTTGCAAATCTCAACCGGATAGCAGTCTCTTTATTCTTATTTCTTCCCTTTGGAGTCATTTTCGGGATCTCCCCCGCCCGTATATGAGGCGAGACCGTTTCCCTCAGGCTCAGTAGCGCATCAAGAGCTTCCCTTCTCATCGAATTCAGTTCTGCCGCATGCAGCATAAGTCCTTTTTCATTGCTGAAAGCGAGGTCTCTTAAAATAAACGGCGTTCCTCCAGTTTTCTCCAGGCTTTTTCTTGCAGAGATGATATCTGTCGGAACTGCTGCAGCCTTTCTGGCTGATGCACCTGTTGCCGTGACCTCCCTGCTGCCGTCATTCACTTTGAGTTCAGACGGCGAAGACATATGCAGACTCATGTCAACAGGTACCCTCGGAAGTTCATTCCGATACATCGTTCGAAGTTCCTTCAAAACATCCTGTGAAGCCGCTGCATCGCTTTCAGTCCGAATTCCGAACATGTTTATGTCTCTTTTATTATTCAGATATCCGTCCGTAAAACCGCTTCTTGAGAAGACCGCACGCAGGATATCCTTATCATACTCTTCCCCTGTCAGTTTTTTCCTGCACGCTGTTACCGAAGCTGCAACATATTCCGGACGCTTCATCCGTCCTTCGATCTTAAATGCACTTACTCCGATATCCGCAAGCTTGCCGAGACTGTCTATATATGACATATCCTTAAGGGAAAGAGCGTATTCCCTTCCCCTGCAGGAGAAATTCAGCCTGCAGGGCTGGGCACAGACTCCGCGGTTCCCGCTTCTTCCCCCTAAAGTGGCTGATAGATAGCACTGGCCCGAGATGCTCATGCAGTGTGCCCCGTGAACAAATACCTCCGTCTGTATACAGCACGCCCGGACTATTTCGGAGATCTCATTTAAGGAGAGCTCCCTTGCAAGGACTGCCCTTTCAAATCCCAGTTTCAGAAGTGTCTCCACGCCGCTGATATTATGCACGCTCATCTGAGTCGAAGCATGCATCGGAAGCGTCGACCAGTATTCTCTTATAAGTCTTGCGACTCCAAGATCCTGTATTATTACCGCATCCGCCCCGCTTTCGGCAATCTCATCCGCCTGCTTTATCAGGGCTTCCATCTCTATGTCTCTGACAAGCGTGTTGAGCGTCACGTAGACCTTGACGTTCCTTGCATGGCAATATGAGACCGCCTGTAAAAGACCGTTCTCTGTAAAATTCTCCGCATTTCTTCTTGCATTAAAGGCCGATCCTCCGAGATAGACCGCGTCCGCGCCGCATCTAACTGCTGCCAGTAGCTGTTCATGGCCTCCTGCCGGAGCAAGTATTTCAGGATATTTCATCCTTTCACCCCGTTATTCTACGATTCTGAGGAAATCCCCTTCTGATAGTTCATACGGACAGTTTATCAGTACTTTCTGACGCGGATGAGGTGCGTTCCCGATCCGTTTACCTTCCTGATCGATTATCCACTCAACTTTAAACCTGCGTTCAAATCTGCCCGGTGATACCGCTTCAAATATATCCCCGACAGAAAACCTGCTTCTTTGCTCTACTCTTACCCTGTCATCATAGGCTTCGGTGACGATCCCCCCGAACACCGCTCCCTTCAGATAGCATTCATTTCCGCACGGAGCTCCCGAAACATCTCCGTCATAAAAAGCATGCGTATACCTTCTGTGGCTGACCGTGTCAAGTTCTCTCAGCAGTATGTCGCTGCATCCTCCGTCTATTGCAGCCCTGTAGGCTCTAGTTATGACCGCCGTATAATATGAGCTTTTCATTCTCCCCTCTATTTTGAAGGATGATACTCCGGCTGATTCGAGCTTATCCAGTATATCGATGCAGCAGAGATCGTATGACGACATTATCTGGCTGCCGTTATCATCCTCTACCACTCTGAAATACTCTCCTTCGCGCTTTTCTTCACACAGATAGTATTTCCACCTGCACGGCTGAGCACAGTCCCCTCTGTTTGCGCTTCTTCCCGTAAGAAAGGAACTTATAAAACATCGTCCCGAGTATGACATGCACATTGCCCCGTGTACAAATGCTTCCAGCTGCAGCGCTTCCGGTGTTTTTGCCCTCAGTTCGGCTATATCTTCTATCGACATCTCTCTTGCGAGTATTATCCTTTCCGCTCCCATGTTGTAATATACCGTGGCCGCGGCATAGTTTTGGCAGTTGGCCTGCGTACTGATATGTACGGGCAGATCAGGTGCCGCCGATTTGATCTCTTCAAGCACACCTATATCCGATACTATCGCGGCATCGGCACCCGCATCATATAAGAACCGGGCATATTCACCCGCTTTCTCAATATCTCCGTTTCTGGCAAAACTGTTTACGGTAATATAGCCTTTTTTACCCGCACGGTGACACATCTGCAGCGCTTTTTCGACCGAATCTCTGTCAAATCCTGAGCTTTCGGCGCGGAGCTGCATTATCGGACCTCCGAAATACACTGCATCTGCTCCGAATCTTATAGCGGCAGCAAGCGACTCAATACTTCCCGCAGGTGAAAGCAGTTCTGGCCTTGGCATAGTCAATTATCCTTTCTGGTAACGATAACTAATTACGATCCGTCATTCTTCTATTGTTTCAAGCAGAAAGCTTACCGGGCGGAAACCGTCATTGCAGGAGATCATTGCGGATCTTTTGTTTTTCATCCATCCGTCGTAAATATCCTCTCCCCCGCAAGCCAGGGTCAGAACGAACGGAGACATGCTCTCCCAGGCGCTTTCGCACATATTTTCCGGGCGGATCCAGCCGTCTGCGATGAAAACCATTCCCTGCTTCATATCGCATGCATGTGCTATCGGATTCTCATATTTCTCGATCAGATCCGTATAGCAGGCCGTCTTCATCACCGTGATCTTAACTTTTTTCATTTTAATATGCCTTTCTGTTTATGTCTCTTATTCTTTTTCGCCGATTATTTTCAAAAACTTCCTGTCCGACAGTATTTCATTTGAAACATAATTACCGTCAGCAAACAGTGCATAATTTGTAATCGGAGTCGGTGCATTCTGAGCCGCCTCACGGTCCGTAAGATGTACCGAATGAAACTTCACTCCGTGCTCTTCCGCAATTCTTTCTATCATCGGGACATACTTCGCCGTGAAGGGACACTGGTTCGTATAATACAGGACAAATCCTTTTTCATTGACATGAGGATGTCTTGCACATTCCTTGAAAACAGGTTTTTCTGTTCCGGATCCGAACGGCATATACCAGAGCTGTATCCCGTTATCGGCTTCATCACATACCATAAAGCCCTTGTATCTGAGAAATCCGGGATCTGCCAGAAAGGGCTTCTTCTTTGAGGCAGCCAGGATACACAGGCCTTTCCTTTCTTTCTCCTTGCTGTCCATGATGCATCTATTCAGAAGATCATCAGAATAACCGTGTCCCTTAAATGAACCCGAGACCCAGAGGCAGTCGATATGCATGTAACCGGGAGCAAGTATCGGGTTCCATGCCTTTTCGGCGGGAATATATTCAATAAAGCATTTTCCCCGTTCCACACTCTTCAGGAAGACAAGTCCCTCTTCGAAGCGGTCTGCAAGCCAAGCTTTCTTTGACGAGACCTGAATGTCATTGTTGTTTGAAATGGCGCAGCAGATATGTTCCTTATCCAGATTGTCCTCTGTTACTCTGATATATTCCATATCATTCTCCCTGCATGTTTTCTGTATTATCCATACTGCCGGATAACATGGTTTGAATCTGCATGCTGCATCAATGGAACGTGTATCTTGAAATCACAGCCGCTTCATCATCCAGTATGCATCATCATAACTTCCGTCAGCATATTTCATATTATTCGGGAATCTGCCGAATCGTTTAAAACCAAGCTTTTCATAAAGAGATATTGCACGTTTATTATCAGCCATCACTTCGAGTTCTGCCTGTTCATATCCGATTTCCTTGGCGATATCCAGCACGGTTTCCATCATTATCTTTCCTATTCCCCGGCTGCAGTAGGCCTGATATAGCGCTATCGCAACGCTGCATCTGTGAGAATATCTTTTATAGCTGCCTATGGATGCCAGCGAACAGTTCCCGATATGTTTCCCATCCTCAAAAGCAGCCAGCATCAGTTCCCTGCCGGAATCTATCCTTGCCTGAATGAATGATTTTTCATCCTCCGGCGAGATGGAAGAAGCAATCTCTTCCGGCTCTCTGACAAGGAAGGAAGTCTCTGAGGATGTGACCTTTAGATACTCAATCAGAGCAGGTGCATCCGATACCTCTGCATTTCTCAGTTCTATATCATTTCCGTATTTATCTTTAACAAATCTCGGACCGAATCTCATGTCTATTCTTTCCCCTCTCCCTGTATTCAGGGAACTCAGCCTGTTTATCAGCCGGTCTTTAAGCCGACCGCCGCGTCAGATACCGGGACCAATAGCACCTGATATCAACGCGGTCTATCAGATCCCGATCGTTTCGGTTATGTCAAACCCCGTTCTTTTATACAGGCTGACTGCTTTTTCATTCCATGCCGCGACATGAAGGATCGCTCTTCTCGTACCCAGATATTCCAAGGCCCATAGCAATATCTGTCTTCCGTACCCTTTTCCCTGAAATAAAGAGCTGACTATAAGATCGTCGATCTCATTGTCTTTAACGGCAACGCTTCCTATGATCTCATCATCGTCTAAAAGGAGGAAAACATTTTCCATGCCCGTATCAAAAAAAGAATCATCCTGAATAAAATCTAACGGTTCGATTTTCAGGGCTTCACGCATCTCATGAAAACATTCATTATATATTTTTTTGTATCTTTCCTGATATTCTGAAGAGTACGGCACCATTCCGATCGATGACTTTTCGTCTGCCGGATGGATGTATTCCATTTTATACACCGGTATCAATGCTGTCTCACCTTTTTACGACAGTTTTTTCATTCTTATGAAAGGCAGAGACCTTTCAGCTTTTTCTTTCCTCTGTCAGGGGTTCGTCCCAAAAGATCCTTGCTCCGTTCTCCTCCGCGATCCCGTCTATCGTTTCATGAAGGTGTTCAAGATAATCAGCTTCTTTTTTCTTTGATCTTCTGCCTTTGCCGCGGTAGAGTTCTTTTTCGAAGTATGCATCATACGAGACCGAATAGTCGTCATCATCCATGTGAGGAAAGAAGGTAATGGCAGCTTTGTAATTAATAAACCCTGCTTCAGAATCGCTTATAAGCATTACAAGCGCCCCGCCGCGATGAACATCATGGAAAACGGCATCTGCCTTATAGTAGCATTCATATACATTTATTACCATAACGGCCCCCTCATTCTGTCTGCTGCAACGATCGTTTAAACTCTCTTCTGCTGTCAAAATGTCAGATTAATTGTAACACAGAGCCTGTGACTTGCCAAGCCGTTAAAGGGTCTTAAGCTGGTCCTGCAGCTGCTTCGCAATAGCGGTCATTAAGGCATCAGTTTCACTGCAGGCAAAGGATAGAGACCTCTTCCTCCTGCATGCACCGTATGTCCCGGAAGCAACATCATAACTCGGAGTAGACAAATATGATAATGGATATCGTTTTGTAATAAACTATTTATCCCCTGTGGAATAAAAACAGCAGAAAAAACTGTTGATTCAGGCTATAAAGCCCGATTTCATCATTGACGCATGGTCAGGAATTAAGTATAATAATATAAGTATGCTATCCCCTGATAATATGCTTTAGGGTATAAAGCTTTATCAGAGGATGGTCTTTTTATGGACTTTTATTATTTTCATATATTCATATCTGTATATTCATAAAGGAAGTGAGACATATGGGAAGATATATCGCAAAGCGTATACTGCTTGCGATTCTTACGATCTTCATCATCTGCGCCATCACGTTCTTTTTGATGCATGCCATCCCCGGGGGACCTTTCTCCAGTGAAAAAGCCCTCAGTGAGGCCACCATAAAAGCACTGAATGAGCGCTACAATCTGGATAAACCTCTTATGACGCAGTTTTTTCTCTATCTGAAACAGCTGCTGAAGGGTGACTTCGGCGTATCACTTAAGAACGGCAGAGAGATATCCGCCATCATCGGAGAATCATTCCCTCTTTCCGCCAAACTCGGCATATCTGCCATGATAGTGGCACTTCTGGGCGGCACTATTTTCGGATGCATCGCTGCGCTGACACGCAATAAGATCCCTGACCGGATCATCATTTTCTTTTCCACCCTGATGAC
>JAEEGL010054697.1_pt1 | contig 11512 bp, 11 predicted proteins | sample 9134231 | NCBI WGS metagenome assembly JAEEGL01 (sample SAMN16246548, study PRJNA631951) | gut metagenome | biome: gut microbiome; feature: rumen; material: fiber-attached | host: Bos | place: Iran: Karaj | collected 2018-10
GACCATCGATATCCACTGCGGCGGGCAGGATCTGATCTTCCCCCACCACGAAAATGAGATCGCCCAAAGCGAGTGCTGCAACGGCGCGCCCTTCGCCCGCTACTGGATGCACAACGGCTTTATTACCGTGGATAACGAAAAAATGAGCAAATCCAAGGGCAATTTCTTTACGGTGCGCGACGTGGCGCAGCAGTACGGCTATGAGCCGATCCGCCTGCTGATGATCTCCTGCCAGTACCGCAGCCCCATCAACTACTCCTACGATTCGCTCATGCAGTGCAAAACCTCGCTGCAGCGCCTGCACACCTGCAAGGATTCGCTGCAGTTCGCGCTGAAGAACGCGGCCGAAGGCGCTTCCGACGCGCTGGAGGCGATCAACGCCGAATTCTCTTCCGTGCGCGAGCGCTTCTGCGCCGCCATGGACGACGACCTGAACACCGCCGACGCCATCGGCATCCTGTTTGATCTCGTGCGCTATATCAACAAGAACGTGCTTGTGGCCGCGCCGTATCAGGCGGACGTGCTCTCTGCCGTGAAAGTATTCGACGAGCTCACCGGCGTGCTCGGCATCGTTTACGATGAGGCCCCTGCCGGCGCCGACGACGCGGACGCCGAAATCGAAGCGCTCATCGCCGAGCGTACCGAGGCCAGAAAAACCAAAAACTGGGCGCGGGCCGACGAGATCCGCAATCAGCTCACCGAAATGGGCGTGGTGCTCGAGGATACCCCCCAGGGCGTCAAGTGGCACAGAAAATAAAAACATACGGAGGAAAGAATATGAGTTTATTTGACAAACTGAAAAACACCGTAGGCAATGCGGTCAGCGACGGTATCGGTAAAGGCGTCCGCGGCGCAGTGGGCAAGGCCGTGGAAAGCGTAGTGCAGCCGGCGGCGGATAAGCTTGCCGGCCGGGCCGCAAACCAACTGAACAAGGCGGCGGATGAAATCCAGACGTCTGCCGGAGAAGCGCAGGCGGCGCAAAACGAAGCCGCAAAGGCCGCCGGAACCGGCGCCTCTCAGCTGGGTGCCGCCATCAATAATTGGGCCGGCGCCATGCAGGGCGTGGCCGCGGCCGCAGCCGCAAATATCAAGGTTTGCGAAAAATGCGGGACCGGCGCCCCGGCGGATATGAAATTCTGCCCCGAATGCGGCGCCGCTTTGCCGGAGCATACGCTGGCGCAAAGCGCAGTTTGTCCTGCCTGCGGCGCGCAGAACCTCATCGGCGCGAAATTCTGCACCTCCTGCGGAGAAAAGCTTCCGGAATCCGATGCGTAAACGGTCAAGGCAATACAGTTTCAGATAAAATAAAAAACGCTGCGGTGTTCCGCAGCGTTTTTGCTTGGTAACGTTTCTTATTCGTCGTCTTCGTCGCCGTCTTCTGTTTCGTCGTCGAAGTCAAAGGGCAGGTCCAGCTTCGCGTGGCAGGCGGGGCATTCCAGCTCGAAATCCTCGTCGTCGTCGAAGATGCTCTCGTCGAAATAGACGGTCTGATGGCAGTTGGGGCATTCAAACTCGTAAACGTCGGCGTCTTCATCGTCGTCGTCATCGTCCCACGGGTCGTAGTCGTCGTCGAAATCGTCCTCGTCGAAAACGTCTTCGAGATCGTCGATGTAATCCTCAACGTCCGCCAGGTCACAGTCGATCATGTCTACGCGCTCGGTAAGGTCGGTGACCTCAAGGGCCATATCCTCCAGCGCTTCGAGCATGGCGGCGATCAGCTTACCTTCCTTGGTGGTCTTATCCAGATCCAGACCCTCGGCAAGCCCCTTGATATAAGCGATTCTTTCCGTAATGGTCATTGTAATTCCTCCGATCAGGCTCTGCCGAGATACTCGCCGGTGCGGGTATCGATCTGAATCAATTCGCCCTCGTTGATAAACAGCGGCACGCGGACCTCGGCGCCGGTTTCAAGGGTGGCGGGCTTCAGGGTGTTGGTGGCGGTGTTGCCGGCAAAGCCGGGCTCCGTTTTGGCTACGGTAAGGTTTACAAAGGTGGGGGGCTCCAAACCGAATACCTTGCCTTTATAGGAAAGGATACGGCAAATCATCTGCTCTTTTACAAACTTGAAGCTGTCGGGAAGATCGTCTGCGCTGATGGGCACCATGTCGTAGGTTTCGGGGTCCATGAAATAATACAGGCCGCCGTCGTTGTAGGAATACTCCATTTCCTTTCTCTCAATGTAGGCGGTGGGGTACTTATCGGTGGGGGAGAAGGTCTTTTCAACCACGCCGCCCGCGATCACGTTCTTGAGCTTGGTGCGCACGAAAGCGGCGCCTTTGCCCGGTTTCACGTGCTGGAACTCAACGATCTGCCAAACCTGACCCTCCATTTCAAATGTGACGCCGTTTCTGAAATCGCCGGCTGATACCATAACAAATCAATCCTTTCTCTTGGGTATATTCATACCGATATACAATAATATAATATAAAATTTTCGCGGCTATTGCAAGCCTTTGCGCACAATTTTTATTGAAAATTCAGAAAAAAACCGAAAAATCAGCGGTTTTTACAGCACGATCAGCTCTTTCGGGCAGCGGGTGAGGTCGATGCAGCCGGTTTCGGTGATCAGCGCCATATCTTCGATACGCACGCCGAACTTGCCGGGCAGGTAGATGCCGGGCTCCGCCGTTACCACGTGGCCTGCCTCAAATATCGTTTTCGAGGCAAAGGAAACGCGCGGGAACTCGTGGATCTCCACGCCCACGCCGTGGCCGGTGCCGTGGCCGAAATAATCGCCGTAGCCCGCTTCCCGGATCACGTCCCGGGCGGCCTTATCGCCGTCGAAGCACGAAACGCCCGCTTTGAACGTGTTCAGGGAGGCCAGCTGCGCCTTCAATACGGTTTCGTATACCAGCTTTTGCTCGTCGTTCACCTTGCCCACCGCGATCGTGCGGGTCATATCGGAATGGTAGCCGTCCTTCACGGCGCCGTAGTCCATGGTGACGAAATCGCCGATCTCGATCTTCTTTTCCGAGGGCACGCCGTGGGGCAGGGAGGAGTTCACACCGCTCACCGCAATGGTCTCGAAGGAAAGGGCGTCCGCCCCGTGGGAGAGCATATAGTAATCCAGCTCCAGCCCTACCTCTTTTTCGGTAATGCCGGGCTTGATAAAGCCCAGAATGTGGTCGAAGGCCGCCTCGGCAATGCGCTGCGCCGCGGTCATTTTTTCAATCTCTTCGTCGGTTTTCACGCTGCGCTGCGCCTCGATCAGGTCGGTGAGCGTGGCGTCCGAAACAAACGAAACGCCGGGCAGTTTGTTCTGCAGGTTGGCGAATTCGGCAAGGGTGAGCCGGTCGGCCTCCACCGCCACGGTTTTTACGCCCTGTTTTTCAAACTCGGCGGTCAGGTCGGGGAATACCGTAGCGGAATTTCTTACGTATTTCTCGCCCAGCTTGCGGACGGCGGCTTCGGTGTAGCGGGAATCCGTGTAGAAGATCGCGCCCGCGGCGGTAACGAGCAAAAAACCGTCGGAGGCGGGAAAGCCCGTGTAATAGAAGCGGTTTGCTTCCGATATGATCAGCGCGGCGTCCGCCTTGCCCCGGATGGCTTCGGAAAGCGCTTTTGTGAATTTGTTCATGTTTGATCACCGTATCCTTTTGACGTTAAATAATTCTTTTCTTTGCTGCGGAGTCTTTTGTAATGAAAATAAAACAAAACCTCCGGGCGGTTATACTTGATATGTACCGGTATGGCGCCCACGTTGTTGGCGCCCTTGATGTCGGTAAACAGCTGGTCTCCCACCATGGCGAGGTTCTCCACCGGCACGCCGAGCATGGCGGCGGCCTTCAGAAAGCCTCTGGCTTTGGGTTTTTCGGCTTTCGCCACGTAGGGGATGCCGCCCAGCAGGCGCGAGATGAATTTTGCGCGGAACGGAAACGTATTCGTGAGTATGATTACGCCGAAACCGGCCTCACGGATCTGCTTCACCCAGGCGCGCACGCCGTGAAACAGATGAAACGCGCCGTCGTCCGCGATCGTGTTATCGATATCGATCGCTACTGCAAGCGCGCCCATTTCCTTCAGGTCGCGCGGGGTTATATCCGTCAGCCGGTCAAAAAAGTATTTGGGGAGCAGCTCGTCCCCGTAGTTGACTTCGGACACTTTCTATGTTCTTCTTTCCCAAAAAATAAGGTGAGCCAGCCGCTGGCCCACCTGTAAACGCGCTTTTTACCGGCAAAAACCGGCATACTGCGTTTGGCTGCTTATTTAAACTTGCGTTTACGAGCAGCTTCAGACTTTTTCTTTCTCTTTACAGAGGGTTTTTCATAATGCTCTCTTTTACGCACTTCCTGGATCACGCCGTCACGAGACGTCTGGCGCTTGAAACGTCTGAGCGCGCTGTCAAGAGATTCATTCTCCTTAACCTTAACCTGACTCATTTATATTCCCTCCCTCCGCGTCTTGCGTGGGTCAATTACAATTTGACACTATGAAATTATACAACAGGCAGGGCAATGTGTCAATATGTTTTTCGCCGTTTTTTCTTCAATTTTTGCGGCTGTTTTTCTCTGTATTTTATATATTTTCTATAACGGAAAATGAAAAAACTGTGAATTTATCTTTATTTATTCATATTTATATGGTAATATCATTATGAAGAACCATTCTCAGAGGTGCGTTATGAAAAAAGTACTTTGCATATTGTTATCCGTTCTGCTTTTGCTGCCCGCGGCGGGCCTTTGCGCCTCGGCGGCGGCCGGCCCGGCAGAGTTTTCAGAGGAGAAGGTTGAAAACGCCCTGCCCCTTGTGATCGTGCGGGGCATGGATTTCACCGACGGGCTGAAATACGATTTCGGCGCCGAAAACGAGCGTACCGTAAACGTGATGAACAATCTCAGCGTCGGCGGCGTTATGAAGGGGCTCGCCCGCGGCTTTACCGCGCTGGTCACCCGGGGCAGGAGAGCGGCGGTCACCGAGCTGGTGGCCTTTGCCGCAACGCTGTTTGAGGGTTACGCCTGCGATGAAAACGGCGATTCCCTTGATCCGCGCGTTACCGGTATGGATTACCCGCTGAGCGTGGACCATTACCCCGAGCTGTGGGAGGGCAGCAACGGCCACGAGGGCGGCCTCGTGCATTCGGCGGCGGACCGCTACGGCGCCGACAAGGTCTACTATCTTATGTATGACTGGCGTCTGGACGCGCTGGAAAACGCGGCGAAACTGAACGAGATGGTTGAGCGCGCCTGTGAGGAGCATGCGAGTGCGCAGGTGAATCTTGTGTGCTGCAGCATGGGCGGCCTGGTCACGCTGGCCTACCTCGGCGAATACGGCTCCGCGCGTATCCACAGCCTCGTTTCCAATTCCTCGGTCATGTACGGCACCGACGTCACGAGCGAGTTGCTCACCGGCAAAATCGATTTCAACGAGGATGCGGCCTATCGCTTCCTCATCCATAAATTCTCCGCGCTCAAAAGCGTGTTCACCGCAGCCTACAAAACCGGCCTTATGGGCAAGATCTGCCGTTTTCTGAACCGCTTCGCCGAAACCTATCACAACGAGATCTACAACGGCGTGCTCATTCCCGTGTTCGGCTCCATGCCCGCGCTGTGGGAGATCGTTCGCCCCGAGGTCTACGACGAGGCCAAGGCCTATATCTTCGGCAGCAGCGACGCCTACGCGGGCCTGCGCGCCAAAACGGACCGGGTGCAGTACGGTTTCTGCGCCAATCTGCAGAGCATTCTGGATACCGCCATGCAAAACGGCATGCTGTTCGGCGTGCTGGCCAACTACGATACGCCCCTTGTGCCCGCCTACGCCTCCGCGCCCCTGCAGGGCGACGGCACGCTGGAAACCCGCAGGATGAGCTTCGGCGCGCTGGTGAGCACGGTGGGCGGCAAGCTCAGCGAAGAAGAGCTTGCCGCAGGGGAGCCGAAATACGTTTCCGCCGACGGCTGCATCAACGCCTCCACCTGCCTCTACCGCGATATGACGTGGTTCTGCAAGGACTGCGTCCACGTGGCTTGCGGCTATCATTCCGATTATACCTATCTCGTATTCTCCATTTTAGAGGCGGATACGCAGCCCACCGTGGAAACGTGGGAAAAATACCCGCAGTTCATGCAGGCAGACGGCAAAGAGAACCTGACGCCCGTAACCGCCGCCCCCGGCAAATGGGACGCAAAGGAGACGAACCATGTCGATACCGCTTGCTGACCGTATCCGGCCCCAGACGCTGGATGAGATCGCCGGGCAGAAGCACCTGTTCGGCGAGGGAAAGGCGCTGAGAAATATCATTGAATCCGGCGTGATCCCCAACCTGATCTTCTACGGCCCCTCCGGCACCGGTAAAACCACCGTGGCGCGCATCATTGCGGGCGCCACCAAAAAACGCCTGCACATTCTCAACGGCACCTCCGCGTCGCTGGGCGACGTAAAGGACGTGATCGGCGAGATCAACACCATCGCCGCGCCCAACGGTGTTCTGCTGTATCTGGATGAGATCCAGTACTTCAATAAAAAACAGCAGCAATCGCTGCTGCAGTACATTGAAAACGGCGATATCACCCTGATCGCCTCCACCACCGAAAATCCCTATTTTTATATTTACTCCGCGGTGCTCAGCCGCTCCACGGTATTTGAGTTCAAGGCCGTAAGCCCCGAGGACGCCGAGCCCGGCGTGGAGCGCGGGTTCCGGTTGCTGGCGCAGGAGATGAAAGAAACCTTCTCTTTAGAAGAGGGCGTAGTGCCCTTTATCGCGCAGGCCGCCGGCGGCGATATGCGCAAGGCGCTCAATATCTGCGAGCTCACGGCCCTCGGCGCGCCGGTGCCGGCCCCGGGGGAGCCGAGGCGCATCACGCTGGAAAAGGCCGCCGAGATCTGCAGCAAAACCGGCATGCACTACGATATGAAGGGCGATGAGTATTACGATATGCTCTCGGCCTATCAGAAGAGCATGCGCGGCTCCGACGCCAACGCCGCCATCCATTATCTCGCCCGCATCCTGGAGGCGGGGGATCTGGTTTCCGCCTGCCGCAGGCTGCTGGTGTGCGCCAACGAAGACGTGGGCCTTGCGTATCCCATGATCATCCCCATCGTGAAGGCCGCCGTAGATACCGCCATGCAGGTGGGGCTGCCCGAGGCCCGAATTCCGCTGGCAAACGCGGTGATCCTCGTGTGCAATTCGCCCAAGTCCAATTCGGCGTATACGGCGATCAATAAAGCTATGGCGGACGTGCAGCAGGGCAAGGCAGGCCCGGTGCCGCGCCAGCTTCAGAATAAGCATTTCGACGGCGAGGACGCCGAGGTAAAGGGGCAGAACTATCTGTATCCCCACGATTTTCCGAACCACTGGACCCCCCAGCAGTATTTGCCGGACGCGCTCAAGGATGCCGTGTATTACGAATACGGCCCCAATAAGAACGAGCAAGCCGCGAGGGAGTATTGGGAAAAGATTAAAAAGTAGTCAGAAGTCAGAAGTCAGACGTCAGCAGTCAGCGGTCAGTGGTCAGCCATCAGCCGTCAGCCGTCAGCCGTCAGCAGAAAAGATAATAAAAAGAGGCATGCATCGCATGCCTCTTTTTATGTTTTGTTTTGAATCAGTCGCCGGTGTTCACGTTGGAAGGCGCCGTGGTATCATCCGCAGGAGCCTGCGTGGTGGTCTCGGTGCTCTGCGTGGGAGTTTCCGTCGGCTGTGTGGGAGTCTCTTCGCTGGAGGAGCTGCCGCCGATGAGACCGGAAACGGTATCTACGATGCCGCCGATATCAAAGTCGCCGCCCAGACCGCCGAGAAGGCTGCCGATGTCAAATCCGCCGAGCATATCGGTGATGCCGCCGAGATCGAAGCCGCCGAGCATATCGCCGATGCCGCCGAGGTCGCCGAGACCGCCGAGCATATCGCCGATGCCGCCCAGGTCGGGCAGGCTGCCGCCGAGATCGCCGAGGGTATCGGTGATGCCGCCGAGATCAAGGCCACCTTCGCCGCTGCCGCCGAGGAGATCCTCACCGGAGAGGTTCTGCAGGGAAGCGGTGGTTGCGCCTTTCGTGCTGACTACGACGCCGGCAAGAGAGATCGTTGCAGTTAAGGCAAGCACAAGTGCTGCTGCAACGGCAATGATTTTTTTCATATAAACCAACCCTTTCTTGTAGAAAAATCAAAACTCGTTTTTCATACACACATACTATACTACAAAACGTATACGCATGTCAATAAAAATTTTTAAAATTTCAGATTTTTTTAGGCTTTCCTGTCGCCGCCCGTTATCTGAGGTAGTAGGGCTCCTCCATGAACACCTTCACCATGGTGAGCGTGCCGTCGATAATGCTCTGCGCCTTCTCGCCCACCTCCAGCGAATACTGATCCATCACGTTTTCGGCTTTCTCTCTGTATTCGTCGAGCTTAGCCTGTTCGTCGGAGTTATCGCTCTCGTAGAGCGAGGTGATGAGCATAATGTAATCCACGTTGTCGTAGGTGAGGTTGGCGTCGAAGAGCTTCACGGCGTAATCGAAGGCCGCGGAATAGTCCTCCTTCAGCAGGGAGCAGATGAGGGCTTCTCTGGCGCTGTATTCCGTGCTGCCCGAAAGCTCGATGCCTTTTTGGGCGACGGCAAGGGCTTCGTCCACGTTCAGCGAGGCGCGCTTCGCAAAGGATTTCACGGCGTTGGCGTAGTCGTCGGCCTCGTTTACTTCCAGCACCCTGTCGGCAAGGGCTTCGGCCTTGTCGAAGGCGCCCTGCGTTTTGTATACTTCACCCAGCAGGGAAGCGTACATGGCGGGGTAATCCGATAACACGTCCGCATAGGCTTCCAGATAAGTCTGCATGGTTTCGGGGTCCGCGTCCGTGAAGTTCTCGCCGAAGAACTTGAAGTAGTTCACGTAAGCCTTCGTGTAATCGTCGGCTTCTTCCGTTACAAGCGCGTCCAGCTTGCCGTTGAGCTCGGCTTTATCAATGGCCGTGCCGTAATAATAATTGTAATAATAGGGGTAGAATACCTCTTCCGCGGCGCTTCTGGCGGCCACGATGGCGTCGATTTCGGTAACGACGGCGGCCAGCGCTTCGTTATCTGCGGGAATGCTGTCGGGCAGGCTGTCGCGCACGTTGGAGGCTTCGTTCTCGTTGCCGAGCTGCAGGTTCAGGGTGATCAGCTTCCCGGCGAGCGAGGTGGTTTCCAGTTCAAGGGCGTCCAGCGTAGAGAAGGCGGCCGTGTAGGCTTTCGCGGCTGCGGGCAGGTTCTTTTCTTCTTCGGCCTTCAGCCCTTCGATCACGTTCTTCGCGGCGTTTACCAGCACTGCGGTTTCGGCGTCGGGCAAAGATACGTTCAGCGCGTTTTTGATCTCGTCGTCGGAAACGGTGTTGTTTTCATAAAGGCCCTGCGCCACCGCGTAAACGTCCACGTCAGCTTTGCCGAGAGCGTCGATGTGGCTCAGCACCTCGGTAAAGGCGTCCGTCTTCGGGGCAGCGAGCATATCCTCGTCGAAATAATTGTCGATCACAACGGTGGTTTCGTAAACGAAGCCGTAGTTGTAGAGCTTTGCAACGGCGGTTTCCAGCAGCGTCTGGGCGGATGCGCCGAGACCCTTGAAGGTCTGCACCGCGCTGAGGTAGGCGGTCATCACGGGCTCCACCTGTTCCTCCGTCACGTCCGTGCCGAGGTCGGCTTCCGTTTTCAGCGCGTCGCCGATGCTTTGCAGGGCTCCGGTCACGTCTTTTTTCAGCAGCGCGGGAACGCCGATACTGTCGGCAACGGCTTCGTAATCCACCGCGTCCTTATCCGCAGCGGCGTCGAAGGCGGCCTTTACCGCATCGTAAGCGTTGTCCGCAATGGGCTGCACTTTTTCGCCCACGGCCATTAGCTCGCCGAATTCCTTGTTTACGGGCTTTGCCAGCATCTCTTCGGTGAAGTTCTGGTCGATATACGATTTTGCCGCGGCGTAGCCCTGCGCTTCGCAGGTATAAACCGCGATATCCTCCTGAATGCTCTGGCGCATGCTGTCGAGGAAGGTGCCTTCCTCGCAGTATTCGAGGGCGCTGTTGAGATAAGTGATCTTATCGGCGGGCTCGGCTGCTGCAGCGGCGTTGGTATAGGCGGACATAAAGTTGTTGAACGAGGGTACCTTGATCGAGATCACAAAATAGGCGATCAGCGGGATCAGGATCAGCACCAGCAGCACGATCAGCACGATCAGCAGCACCTTGCCGGCCTTTTTCTTCGGCTTTTTCTCGGCTGCGGGCGGTTCGCTCACGGGCGCGTCCTGCGGTTCCTCTTCGGGTTCCTCTTCGGGCTCGGGCTCGTATTCCAGCCCCTGGATGTGCGGATGCTCCGCTTCTTCCATGCTTTTGTCCCATTCCCGCTGAAACAGTTCTCTGAGCCCGTTCAGCTCTCCCTGCAGCGCTTCGGAAGGGCCTGCGGGGGGATCGGCGTTTTCGGGTGTCCCGACGGGATCGGGGTTCTTGATTTCGTCGCTCATTCTATTATCCTCCGTATTATTATATCAAATTATATAATATCACGGTTTAGGGGAGAATGCAATCTTTTTCGGAGGGGAAATTGTTCAAATTTCAGTTTGTCGCTGAGCAAGTGACCAGTGACCAGTGGCCAGTGACCAGCGATCTGTGACCGGATCAGACTGCCTTAACCGATGCTGACCACTGACCACTGGCTGCTGGCCACTGGAATTTGTAGGGCGTCGAGCCCTACAAATTCCAATTTACGCTTCCGCTTTCCCGCTTTTCTTCGCTTTTCCTACCGCGAAAAGCACTGCTGCCACCGCGGCGGCTGCGGCGGACACGATGCCCACGATCAGCCAGTTCACTTCCTGAAGGCCGGCAATGTTCCATTCGCCGGTATCGCCGTTCTGCAGCTTGGCAAATACAAGGGCCACGTCGGCCACCACCGCGCCGGTGATCACCAGCCCGGCAAGGATCTGCAAAAAGTTAACGCTGCCGATCTCGCTCTTGGAGAGGCGCACGGGCTGCGCGGTGCGGAAATCCAGCGTGGAGCCCACGTAATAGGCCACGATCACCAGAACGATGGCTTCGGGCAGCATATAGGTGGCGTTATAGGCAAAGGAATAGATCAGCGCGCCCTTGGTGGGAATGGAAAGCCCCGCCCATACGGTGGCGCCCGAAATCACGTGGCAGGCGTAGCGCAGCAGGCACACGAAGGCGGCGCCCAGCGTGAGCGCGGGGGCCTGCTTTTCAAAACGGCCGCGGAAAATACCGCCGAGGCCGAGCACGAGGAAGGCGACGATATAGTCGAGCAGGATCACGGCCAGAATGGACTGCCACGTGGTCACGTAGCTCAGGGTATTCAGGCCAAGCAGCTGCTGAATGATACCGTAAACCAGACCGGCCATCAGGCCTGTGCCGGTGCCGTGGCGATAGGCGATGATAATGATGGGCAGCATGGAGGCAACGGTCACGGAACCGCCGTAGGGCAGATCCACCAGCTTGATAAAGCTGAGCAGCGTTGCGATGGCGATCAGAATGGCGCTTTCCACCAGCGCCTGTGTTTTCGAGATTTTCATGGGTTTCTCCTTTCAAATAAAAAACCGTATGCGCGGCATACGGTAAAAA
>JAEEGL011425784.1_pt1 | contig 11512 bp, 11 predicted proteins | sample 9134231 | NCBI WGS metagenome assembly JAEEGL01 (sample SAMN16246548, study PRJNA631951) | gut metagenome | biome: gut microbiome; feature: rumen; material: fiber-attached | host: Bos | place: Iran: Karaj | collected 2018-10
CACAGGCTCTATCATCATATGATTGTGGAAGAGCCGGAAGTCGGTGATCTTCATCAGCTCCTGTCCCACGGTCATCTTCCCTACGGCGCCGCTGCCTAATATAATCATCAGATCCATCGATTGGTTCCTCGTATGCTTCCTGACGCATTCAAATGATCAACGATATCGTACAGGTTTCTGCCGGTCTGCCATTCCCATGGTGGGCAGGCCCTTCCCGGGATTGGGGATCCGGACGTAGTATTTGTCCGCATCCTCCGCGACCACTCTCCCTCCGTTTTTCTCCATCACACGAAGCGATGCGGGATTGTCACGATTTACGCGAAGGTAAAACTCCTCCTCCGGAACGATCGTGCGCGCCACATCCAGCGTCAGCATCAAGCCTTCCGTACCGTACCCCTTGCCCCGGAAGGGACGCGCGATAAAGTATCCGATGTGCCCCGCTCCCTCTCTCAGCGCATCGTTCAGATAATGCCGGATCCGGAACTGTCCGACGATCGTCTCCTCTTCCCAGAGAAAAAGGATCGTCTCCGGCACCATCCAGTCCGGCAGGTCCTCTCCCTTTTCCGCCTTGAGCATAGCGGGAAGGGCTTTATGCTCGAAGTCCTCTCTTGTCACATCATGCCAGGAATTCGTAAGACCGTTTTCATCCTCCGGCATATCCTTTACAAACAGCCACTCCTTTTCCAGGTCGGAGCTGTTTGCAGGTTTTACGTATAGCATGGCCGTACTCCTTTTCCTTTCGTCACAATATATTTCGATATCCTCCGGATTGTAATATGTCCCTCTTTATGGTTTTTGCTTTCGCATACCCCATATCTCCCAATTCGTCAGCAGCAGCCTTAAGCGCACTTTCATACTTTCCGCTCACTTCGTCAAAAGTACTCATGACCATCCTTTCTGACATACCCATCTCATCCGCCGCTTTGATAAAATGCGTCCGATCCATCTTTTCTATATCGAGTTCACCGCCGATAAAAAATGACATCTCGGAAGTGGTTTTGTACACTCTTGTAGCAACCAGATCGTATATGGGAGCCAGACGTTTCGTTCTCAGATCAGCGCCATATAAAAGCGAATAGTTTTTTACATGACAATCTGTATTTCCGATCAGGAAGTTAAATACGATGCTCCGAAGCAACGCCCGCTGGTCTTCCATAGGATCCGAAGAATTGTCCCTGATCAGTTCAAACATCCTTTTCAGATACCCGGACGGCTCCTTTTCATATTTTTCCTTCGGCAAAATGCTTAAGGCTTGAGCAAAATCTTCCTGATGCAATCTCAAAGGACACGGAAGACCATTGATGAAATGACCCTCTGAAAAAATGCGATCATATCGCTTCGTCGCGTACAGCAACTCATCATCATTGGCACCTTTATTTACGATAAAACTTTCCGATACATCGATGCCCAGATTCTTCGCTGTAAGAATACATAATTGCTCATTTAGCACTATGTCCTTCAATCTCACATGACTTTGCTTCACTATGTGAGTACTCGGCGCATCGCCTTTCGGCAAATACCACTTACCCGAAGGCTCATCAAAATACAATCCCACCTTCCCGGTAGCTCCTGTCAGTGACAGGTGCGTTTCCATCAGGATCTGAGTAGACTTCGTTGCACCTTCTGCCGCCAGCTCTTTGATTCTCTTCTCCGACAACAGCTCGTACGCCGATTCACTCACATCCCTGCCTTCGATGATCTTTACCGCTCCCAGGCACTCTCTACCCAAAAAAGACAGGATTGTCAGATAGTCACTCTCATCAGCCTTGATCCAATCAGCAACAGCCACTCTGGAAAAACCTTCCGGTAACAGGCTTTCAAAATAGTTTCTCGTCTGGTGCGGACGAAACGGATCTGATTGCAACGGAAGCGATATGGAAATCGGAGCCGGATCCTTCCCGGATAAATATTCCGCATCATATTGAAAAACCGAATCCAGGGAGTCATTCCCGCGGATCGTTCCAACATGCGTCTGTCTCCCATTTATCTCAATCGATACCTTCAGTTCCCTCATCCCTTCAACCTCTTTCCTTCAATTCAACATCCAGACCGAGCAGGTTTGCAATCGTAAGAGACTTATCCAGTTCAATTGTCCTTTTCCCATTTTCCAGATCAGAGAGAAAGCTTACGCTGATCCCCGTAAACTCAGAAATATATCTCTGGGTATACCCTAATTTCTTTCGTCTGCTTCTTACCGCTTCTCCAAAAGACTTTGCATCCGTAATCTTCATAGTCGCCCTCTTCGCCGTACGGCGAAATTCATGCTCCAATTCAATAAAATTAGCCGTACGACTCATTTTTACTTGATTTGAGTATATATGAGCCGTACGGCTAAGTCAATGTTGCCGTGCTTAAGCCTCCCTGTCAGCGCGGATCATCGCACGCCATACTTCATCGCAGATGCCCAGATTGTTCTTCCCGGCAGCGCGGAAGATCCCTTCCTGCTTCATCCCGGCCTTCTCCATGACCCGGCCGGACTTGGGATTGTTCACATCATGGCATGCTGCGACACGGTTTAGCCCCACCACATCAAAGAGGTAATCCATCACCGCCTTCAGCGCTTCGGGCATGAGCTCCTGCCCCCAGTAGGCTCTGCTCATGCAGTACCCCATGTCCGCCGCTTCCGTATTCTCCTTCAGCTTCACCACGGAGATATTCCCTATGGCACGGCCGGTCTCTTTGTACTCCATCACCCAGTTGAAATAGCCGCCGTCCTCATAGCGGGTGATCCAATCCGTCAGCAGTGCTCTCGTCACATCCACGCTGGCATGGGGCGGCCATGTCAAAAATCTGGTGACCTCCGGATCAGACGCCCAGTTCTGATACATATCCTCCGCATCCTCTATCACAAACCTCCGAAGGATCAGTCTCGGCGTTTCGATCCTCTGTGTCCCTGCTTTGTTCATATGTTTGCTCCTTATCATAAAGCCACCCAATAGGGCGGCTTTCTTTGTGCCCATCTGTCCTATCCCTACAAATTCTCCCGGATCCGCTCGATGAGCTCCGCGTACTCCACATCCGTCAACTCCTTCTCGTGGGGGTTCATGGCAAACACGCCGCCCCACTCGTATCCGTCACGGTACTTGGGCACGATGTGCACATGCAGATGATGCATGGTATCACCATAGGCACCGAAATTCACCTTGTCCGGATGGAAGGTTTTGTGGATGCAGACCGCCACACGGTTGATGTCCTCCGTAAACTGCGCACGCTCCTCCTGCGTCAGCTCCGTCAGATCATCCACGTGCCGCTTGCAGGCCACGATGACACGCCCGGGATGACTCTGCTCCTTAAAAAGGATCAGCTTCGACATGGGCAACTCGCAGATCTTGATCCCGAAGGCGTCCAGCAGCTCCCCTTCCGCACAGTAGGAGCAGTCCGGATGCAGCTCCGCATTATTCGTTGTATTCTCGTTCATGTTCATCTCCTCCAGATTTTTATATGTTACAGCCATGCCATGATAAACCGCACATGGATTTGTGATTATCTTTCTTTCAGGTGTTGCTTCAACCTCAAAAAATCCTTTGAATAATTCTCTAGGATCGGTCTCGGCGTTTCGATCCTCTGTGTCCCTGCTTTGTTCATATGCTTGTCTCCTTCTCCCGCTTCCCATTTCAGTCCAAATACTCACAGCACCTTCTTCCAATCCTCTTCCTTAAATCCGGGGATCACAGCCTTCTCTGTCACCAGAAGAGGGCGCTTGACCAGCATCCCATCGGACGCCAGAAGCTTATACATCTCATCCTCACTCATCTCGGGAAGCTTTCTGGAAAGCTCCATCTCTCGATACAGCTGGCCGCTGGTATTGAAAAACTTCCGAAGCGGCAGGCCGCTCTTCTTATGCAGCTGGCGCAGGGTCTTCTCATCCGGATGATCTTCCTTGATGTCGATCAAAGTGTAAACTACCTTGTTATCATCCAGCCACTTTAGGGCTTTCTTACAGGTTGTACATTTCGAATAGCAATATACCTTCGTCATAGGTTACTCCCCCCCGATGAGCATAGGTTCCCTCATTTGATCAGCTTCGCAAGTTCTGCTTCGCAACGCTTCAAATATTTGAGGCAATCCCTGGTTTTCTTAATCACTTCCGCATCCAGGGAGCATCTCTCCGATTCCAGTTCCTGAAGATTATTCTCAACCTTGGCAATCGTCCGGTGGAGTCTTTTGTAAAGATCCTTTAGATCCTTGGAATCCCCTAATGCTTGAATTAATACATCCTTGGAAAAGACCAATAATCTAGCGCTTTGTTGAATCCAGCTATCATTGCTGGTTTGAGATAGAATAACTGCCATCGAAGCACTTCCGGAACCCGCAAGTCCCAAAAGCGCACCGCCTCCGGTAATGATTGCAGTGCCGCCGGCCATTCCGAGTCCGCCTGCTGCCAGAGAACCGCCTCCGACAAATGCAAGACTCGCGCTGGTTAAAGCTGCACCGTGCAAACCGGCCACAGCCTCTCCGGCAAGAGCAGCAGCTATTCCCGGTGCAAAGGCATAAGCCAATCCGCCTGTTACCACAAGCGCAGCAGCTGCCACCCCGGCCCCGATGATCACATTCCTTGTGCTACCGCTTACCAGGGCCTTATACCTCTTGTAATCAGCACACATGGCATCCAGTTCCTCTTTGGTAACGAAAGTCTGCCGACGAGCGAACTGATCATCAATATAGTGATATTCAAGTGAGAGCTTTTTAAAACGCTCATCCTCTGCCATTCCCAGTGGCTGATAAGGAGTAAACAAAGCCAATTCCATTGCCATCAAATAGAACCATCTCTTATTCTCCTGTGTCCTTTCCACTGCGTTTAATGCCTTATAGATTTCGTCTTCATCTGTCACAAAAAAATCATCCGATGATACATCAAGCCCGGAAAGAAACATCTTTTTCCAGGAATGAAACCACAGCTGTTTATACGCTGTATCCTTCATGGACCAGTCGATATCACGCTGTACTGCAAGTGCCTCTAAGGAGTACAGTGCTCTTATCTGCATAGGCGTTAAGGCCAGAGCATCAAACGCCTCACTCGCATCCTGTTCATCCGCAGATGCATCGTGGTTTTCTTTGGAAAATGCCTTCCCTCGCTTTTCCTTTCTTCGGAAACGGACATGAATATCCTCGCTCCAATACTTACAATCAGCAACAACTGCCAATATCAAGCGTCCTATTCCTGCGATATTGATCTCCGTAATCAGTGTCGAGGAAAAATTAATATTCTGCTTTATCTTATGAGATATCCCCTTGGCAACCGCACCCGCGACATTTGCACCGACAAAACATCCGCTGGCGATCAAAACCATTCTGGACACTACTCGATTATTGAATGGCAGGAGATTCTGTCGGTCTATTGTCTTAAGGCCATCGAACGAACGAATGCCTTTCGTACGAACCTCCTCAACAAACTGCCGTAACATATAAAGAGATCGCACGATACACTCATTGATCAACACCGGAAGCGAATCATCAAACATAGCTTTTGAAAGCTTCTCGATTTCCTCCTTCAGATCAAATACAGGCGCAGCGCCGTCCCCTTCTTCCTGCGAAATGCCAAACAGTTTTTTCATCCATCCGGAAAATGCCTTCTCCGCCGCCTCGTAATCTTTAAGCACTTCTGCGAATAGCGGAAGCCGGCTGATCTCCTTCAAGAGACGAACAACGCTTCGGGGCAGCTTCATATCATCGATGATCGGCCGCTCTGAGAGGAGCTCTGATATTCCGAGATGAAACGCCCAATACAAAAATGCAAGTGCAATCTTCTCTGCATCGTTTCTACCAATCGCATAATAGTCCGGAACTAGCGAATTTGTAATGTGATCATCCGAAATTGCAAAATAGCGACCGGTAAACTGCGCCAAAACAGAGAATGCCAAACCGGCAACAGACGGATGATTCGACAGAATCTTAAGTGCCGCCTTGAGACCCTCGTCGCATTCCGTTTTCATTTCCTCTTTTGCAAAAGGAATGATCCTTTCTTTCAAAAACGCGACAGCGCCCTTCAGATCGTCTTTTTTGAATCCAAGCATCTGCGCTGCATAAATAAAGAATTGGGCACTTTCAGTTCTCTGCCATTTCCCCATATCCTGAAAAGACTCTTTGGATAGTTTTAAATGGCTAAAAATACCGGTAATGATACCGCTTGCGGCCGCCAGAGCATAATAGGGGATTTCCTTTTCATCGATGTCTTCGACATACTCTGCATCAATAAATTCGTCACTATCATAGAACCTGTCGGACTCAAACATGCGAATGTTGATATCATCATTCCACTGGTAATCAAACGAATATTTGGAAAGATCAACCAGCGCGTACTCGACTACCGGTTCTTCCTTAAACACAGGATCTTTAATCGTAGCGACAGCAGTATTTGACACGTTTCGAGCAACCAATTCATTTTTGCCCATGTATTAATTCCTCCGTCGAAGCCCATAACATCTCATAATTCATCTTCTGATCTGCTCACAGCACCTGCTTCCAATCCTCTTCCTTAAATCCGGGGATCACAGCCTTCTCTGTCACCAGAAGAGGGCGCTTGACCAGCATCCCATCCGATGCCAGAAGCTTATACATCTCATCCTCACTCATCTCCGGCAGCTTCCCGGAAAGCTCCATCTCTCGATACAGCTGGCCGCTGGTATTGAAAAACTTCCGCAGCGGCAGACCGCTCTTCTTATGCAGCTGGCGCATGGTCTTCTCATCCGGATGATCTTCCTTGATGTCGATCAAAGTGTAAACTACCTTGTTATCATCTAACCACTTTAAGGCTTTCTTACAGGTTGTACATTTCGAATAGCAATATACCTTCGTCATAGGTTACTCCTCCCTGATGATATCGACATCTGCCCAAGTCACTTCTCGAAAAGCTCCGCCATCTTACAACACGCCTCTTGCGATCTGTGCAGAATCGTTTCTTCCGCCTCGATAGTCACTTCCCGTCTTTGCAATGACAAACATATACCGCGGATCTCCGTAATAGGTCAGTTTGTAATGACTCCCATCCTCGGTGATCTGAAAGCCGAAATCGGTCAACTCCTGCCGAAGTGCACCGCTCATGGATTTGTAATCCTTTAACAGTGCCTTGATCTTCTCCCGGCGCTTCTCCGTAATCTTCCCATATTCGTTGGATCCGATGATATCGTCCAGCACATGTGCCCTACGGGTATCATCGTGGACATTTTTCCGCGCTTCCGACAGGATCGTCAGAAGCAGATCCTTGATCTCATCCGCAAACAGCTCCGTTTCATCGCCAAAATACAATACCGGCGCATGCCCCATCTTTTGAAACTTCTCCTTCAGCCTTAAGTTCTCTTCCTGCAGAGAAGCATTCTCATTCATCAGACTCTGAATTTTACGATCCTTCTGCGCAGAATCATCATCAAATTCCTCCAGAAGCTTATCATTGAACTCTCGATCCGCGGCCCTCGCAGCTTCGGCTTCCGAGCGAAGCCGTTTCTGCTCATTCAGACTCCGCTGCAGGAGCACCCTGTTTACTCCATTCCAGGTTTCCAGATCCGCAGGCCGACGGATCAGCGCATATCGAATCACTTCGTTGACGAGACGATCCATAAACCGCTCCGGGGCCTCCTCTCCACTGAGCGGTTTGAAATACCGGTGCTTTCTCTCACTCTCTGACTTCAGATAATAGATTCCGATCCGCCCATTGCACTCATACTTTTTCCCGCAATCTCTGTGGATCTCAAGCGATAGTGCGCCCTGCCCTTCCACGATCACATGAGCAGCGCCTTTCAGTTTATGCGCCAAAAACCTGGCATCCAGTGGCAACTCTCCATCCGGCTTTCTTGTAACATATACAATCGGGAGCGCATAAAAGCGTTTCCCCTTCAGGATCCCCAGCAGCCAATCCTTCTCAGACTCCGTTACTTCCTTCGGCACAAAATCCACCGAAGTGTCCCCATCCATCTCCAGGTATCCGTCACGGATCAGCGTTTTGATATAATAGGGCGTGGAAAAATCCTCCTGGAAGGAAGTCGCATCCTCCAGAAAACTTCTCTCCAAACGGATGGAGATCGTACGATTCGCAAAATCCGCGATATAATCCGTATCCCAGACAGCGCCGTCCTCGCTCACCTTCTCATACCGAGCCGCATAGATCTCCAGATCCGGTATCTGAGCAAACTCCAACCAAAGACGCTCATTTCCAAAGAAGGCGTCCCATTCCCCGTTCCACGAAATATCAGGGATCACATTCTCCTTATGAGGCCCTCCCTGATTCCATTCAATAACGGAACGCCCAAATGCCTCCGGGGTGAAGGAACTATTGATCTTTAGAATTGTCGAAAACAAAAGCATGCTTTTATCCCTTTAATATTCTTGCTCATTACACATTCCGAGTATACCTGCACTTCGGAAAGGCACTGCACCCGTAAAACTGATTTCCTGCGTTGCTCCCTTTTCGGGCCGTCCGCAAAACCAGCTCGCTCCCGCATAACGGACAAATATGAGGAGCGGTGTCAGCGATCACCTCCGAAGCATCCGCTACCGGTTCTTCCCCGGCAGTAGGCACTACCACTTCTTCCTCGTCCACAGCAGCATATGCCGCTTCCTCTTTCACAGGGTCAGGCTTCAGAGCCACTATCGTAGGCGCAGCGGGACTCTTATACTTCCGCTCAATGTTCTCAATGTGTGCCGCTTTCACGGAAGCATCCACCATCGTCAGAGGAATCAGCGCATCGTAAAGCGACTTCACCTGCTCGTCCGAGAGACAGTCGGGCTGCACATCCCAGATATCCCGCACCACTGCATAGAGCTGATCCCGCTTGATCACCCGGGCGTCGCCGGTCCGTAAGGTGATACTCTTCAATTCACATCTTTCGGAAAATACGATGATCGAGAAAAACGGGATCCCCTCACCGACAAACTCCCGCAGCCACTTGATATGGGTCCTGTTCTGTATGATCGGATTGTTGAACTGGTTCTTTTGCCCGTTAGGAAGTGATGCCGTCCAGTTCCAATTCTCTTCATTTCCAAAAATCCATCCAGAGAAATTCTTGCTCTCAAATACGAAGATTCCCTTCTGCGTGATGAAGAGCACATCGATCTCCGAGGTCTCTCCGTTGCCTTTCGGGAGATACACATTCCGCAACGTATATCCATCTCTCCCGCAGAACTGAACATATTTCAGTTCCCGTTCCGTCAGCTTCTCGCCGCGCTTTCCGATCCATTCTTCATCAAAAACACTGTCCATCAGGCGGTCGATCACGCTACGGCTCCTTCGTCCGGAGCCCAACCTTTTCAAGGCATTCACAGCTAAAAGGATTACAGCTATGATCACTACCACCGCCAAGAGAACTTCTATATTGGGTACCGTCATTCCGCCGCCACATATGACAAGGACCACAACCAGCAACAAAAGCGTACGGAAGCTACGATCTTTTCCCCGTCTTCTTCGTCTCCTGGACATTTCTCCCCCCCTAGTTTCGCATAGTTCTCAGATTCTTTAGATTAGCTTATTCAGGTACTATATCCGCGAATCCCCACTTAGGTCTCCTAACACTTCTCTTCCTAGACCATAGGCTCCAGGTACTCTACCTTCTTGCCATGCACCTTAGCATATGCGATCTCTGACCTGGTACTATCCCCGATATAGCCACCCACATTGATCACAAAAATGGAGTCTGCCATATCGATCTTCCGCTTGTGCATATCGTCCAGCATTTCTTTGGTCTTTGAAAGCGTTCCTTCATCCATGCCATCCCAAACTTCACTGTCCCCGGAATGGCCGAATAGCCCTACACTGATGACAATCTTCCCCTCCAGCGTCAGGCGCTTTTGTACTTCCAGGAACTGCTCTTTGAAGCGGGTGCTTCCGCAAAGTGTAACAACCGGATAATTACCTACCATCGAGTCTCCCCCTACAACTGATCGTACTTGTCCGACTTCCCTCTGGCCTTCTCCACCGGGTACTTGGCTTCGTTCTGCGTCATCTTCATGTTAACGATCTCGTCTTCATCCAGACCCAGCTTGTCCAGCAGATTCCTGCAATAGACCAGGACATCCGCCAGTTCTTCTTTCACATGCTGGAGGTCATATTCCTCCTCGGACCACTGGAAGCATTCCAGCAACTCAGCGGCCTCGATCACGATGGATTTTGCCATGTTCGCCGGGGAGTGGAACTGGTCCCAGTCACGGTCTGCGGTGAATTTTCTGATTCTGTCAATGGTTTCCTGTTTCATGATGGATATGCTCCAGTCTCTTTCTTAAGTATTCGCGCATGCCGGGGTCTGTGCAGTAAATGTAGCACCCCTTCATACCTCTGGACAGCAAGGTCCTGTAAGTATTCTTGATGATCTCGTCCGCTCTTTTCCGTGCTTCTTCCGGATTTTGCTGATAGAGCTTCTTAATCCCCTTCAGGGACTGATCCGTTTTGGCGCGCCTGGTGAAATCCGTCCTCACTCTGCCATCTTCAAAACGGATATCATCACCTATGATCACGCCTACATAATCAAACTCCAGCCCCTGCGACGTGTGAATACATCCGACCTCGTTGATGGAAGTATCACTGACTGCAAAAGGTTCTCCGTTTCCCAGGTTCCAGCTCATTTCAAAATCACCGATCTTGATGTCGTGGTAGTTGGTATTGTTTTGCTCCTTTTTCAGCCACTCCCAACAATATCCTGCCAGCACTCTGGCCCGATTGGCGACATGATTTTTCTCGATCACAAGGTTTCGCATCTCTTCCGGGGAATCACAGATCCGAATATCGTAATCGATTCCCTCCAGATCATAATTGGCCGTCTCGCGTATATCCAATACATCATCCAGCCATGCCAGATAACCATCGGAACCATTACAGCGAAATTGTGACTCGAGTGTCAGATAGTGAACCTCAGAACCTTGTTCCTTCGCCCATTTTTCGATCTCTTCTACGGATCCGATATCATCCATCGTCACTCTCTGACTCTCATCGATGAAGAAGACGCTGCAAAAAGCGGCGTGAATGATCTCCTTGATCTGATTTTCTCCCAGATTATGAAACATACCGGACTTTTCGTTCAGTCTGTGCGCTTCATCACAAAGGAGCGTATGGGCCACGTTGCATCCGGCGTCCGTATAGGATCCGGAACCCTTGAACATATTATCCACGCTGCTTTTGCGGATCTGGCCCTTTAGTTTTTTCAGATATACCTGCCTGGGCGCGCTGTTCTTGGACACATATTGAACCATCTGGTCCCGCTGCGTCAGCTCGGCAAGCAGATTGATCGCGATAACGGTTTTCCCTGTTCCGGGACCGCCCTGAACGATGATGGTGCGCTTCTTATAATCCTTCTGGCATTGCAGCGAGATCCGCAGGATCTCCTCATACGCCACCTTCTGCTCGTCAATCATCAGAAACTCCCGGTTCCCCTGCAGCATGGAACCGATCACGTTCTGAAGGCTCTTGGAAGGGCGGATCTTACCGTGTTCTACCAGATAAAGAACCTCCTCCTTATCGCCTTTTTTGATGGACGCTTTGATAAAATTCCGAAGATCCGTGAGCTGCCCCTTGGTATAGGCTGGTGCCTCC
>JAEEGL011821002.1_pt1 | contig 11512 bp, 11 predicted proteins | sample 9134231 | NCBI WGS metagenome assembly JAEEGL01 (sample SAMN16246548, study PRJNA631951) | gut metagenome | biome: gut microbiome; feature: rumen; material: fiber-attached | host: Bos | place: Iran: Karaj | collected 2018-10
AACATAAAGTTGGCCTACAGGTTCTGCTAAAAGTCCGCTGACTCTGCTGATGACTCTTTTCCAGCGTTCTTTATTCTTTTCTTGTCCGGAAATGATTTTTCCGTAGAAATTGAAATTTTCAAAGACAAAATCTTCGCTTAATGAGCTGGCGGCTTCGTTTACAACGTTCCATGCCAAATAAGCTTTGATGGTATTTAGATCTTGCTGGGCAATGAGTTTGTTCATCTGGGTGAAGTAGGAGGGAAGCACCACGTTGACTTCTTCAATGGAATTGGGAACCATCTCCTTGATGTATTTTGACAAATCAAGAGAAGTGAACAGCTTGGTCGCTTCGCCCAACGGCATGACTTGGTTGGTTTTAACAGGATCTCTCAATTCGTTTTTATCGATGAAGATTTTGGCTAATGCGGTTTCAAAGTTCCAAATCTGTTTGGCTAATTCGGCTTCTTTGCCCGTATTACCTGTGATTTTGCCGTAGTTGGCTAAAGCCAGCTCTTTTTGAATGAGTTCAATATACCCTTTTTTGATTTTTTCAGAAGGATTGAGATAATAGTCGCGTTCGCCTAACCCAAGACCGCTTTGCATGAGCCATGCAATGGTTAAGGTACTGTTGTTGGGCGATGCCTCTCCAAAAAGCGCAAAAAATGGGGTGATACCATCTTTGTGCAACTCAATCAAGAGGGGGGTGAGTTCGGTTTTGTTTTTTACCGCAGCAATTTTTTTCAAATAGGGCTCAATAGGTTGGGCGCCTTGCTGGTTGATGGCATTGGTGTCCATCCCCATATTGTACAAATCACCTATTTTTTGTGCAATACTGCCTTTGGGATTGCTTTGTTGGGCAATATCGGTGATTAATTTGTTTAATTGTTTGTCAGTGTTTTCGCCGAGCTGGTCGAAAGAGCCATAACGGGAATATTCAGCAGGGAGTGGATTGTTTTTCATCCAACCGCCGCAGGCATATTGATAAAAATCTTCGGCGGGACTAACACTTGTGTCTAAATCATTCATCGCGATACCAGATAATAATTGTTTGGGTTGAATTGAATCGTTGTTGGAATCTTTTTTCCCTTTGCAGGAGCAAAAGACAAGACTTATGCACAAAATTATGCTACAAATTGTTGTTAATTTATTGAAATTCATTGTTTTAGGTGTTTTTAGTATCGTATATAATTATGTGCAAAATTACAAAATTGATTTTACATATAGCATGTTTGAATTTATTTTTCAAAAAAATAGACAAGTGTGTGATATATATTAAAAAAAAATGTATTTTTGCCGCCTCAAAATTGCCCAGGTGGTGGAATTGGTAGACACGCTACTTTGAGGGGGTAGTGGGAGTTATCCCGTGCAAGTTCGACTCTTGTCTTGGGCACCCGTTAAAAAAAATCTTCCAAATGCTTTTGGAAGATTTTTTTTATTTTTGTGCCTTGATAATTGAAAATCCAATATCCACATATTTGTTTTCTTAATCCTAAATTATCATCCTATGGTTAAATGTAAAATATTTATAATCAGCTTATTGGTAACAATTTCTTTTTCTTTGTCAGCGCAAACGGTGATTCATACCAAAGACAAGTGGGGTGAAAAATTGTTTTATGTAAGTCAAGGAACAATGTATCAGAAAGATAAGTGGGGTACGAAACTCTATTATTATGATGGTCAAACGATTTATCAGAAAGATAAGTGGGGGGTGAAGTTATATTACATGGATGGCAATACGGTGAGAATAAAGGACAAATGGGGCGAAAAATTGTATTATTTTGATGGGAATGCCATCAAAATGAAAGACAAGTGGGGAACACAACTTTATTATATTGATGGAAATGTATTGAAACAGAAGGACAAATGGGGGAGCCCTATCTATTATTTTGAAGGAGAGGTGCAGTGGTGGATGATTGTTTGCATTATTTGATGTGGATTGGGATAGTTACTGCCTTTTTAGCATATTCCATATACATATTAATATGTGATTCAGATTTTTCGTTTATTCAAGGGTTCAAATTTGATGATAAGTCCGTTTTGAGAGTCTATACAAACGGATAATTTGTTAATTTTGCCGCCGCATTCAAAATCTTATTACATCTTAATTTAAAAAGAAGACGATTTATGGTAATACTTGAAAAGCCTTTTGTGTCTGCTATGATGGTTGAGACACTTGAAAAAAACGGAATCCCCGTATTAAGAAATAGTATATCTGAACAACGTGTAACGAATGGTAAGGTATTGTCAGATAGTGAATTTTGTGATGAATATAAGAAAACGGGGAAATTGTACACCGTATCGGAAAATGCGCTCGGATGGATTTATGAACACATTGATGACAAGCATTTTATAGATAGCATTTCTATTGTAAAAGATAAATCCGAGTTTAGACGTATTTGTCGTGATATATATCCGGATTTCTTTTTCAAAGAATTGAATATAAATGAAATGCAAAACATTGAAGTCGAAAGTCTTGTGTTTCCATGTGTCATCAAACCGGCAGTCGGTTTTTTGAGTAAAGGTGTTTTTGTTGTACATAATCCCGAAGAATACAAAAAAGCGGTAGCTTCTCTGCTGGTTGATTTTTCAAAGGCGGGTTCTGATTTCCCCGAGTTTGTAGTTGGAAAAAGCCGCTTCCTGATAGAAGAATACATCCATGGGGAGGAATATGCGGTGGATGCCTATTATAATGGAGAAGGCATGCCGGTGATATTGAACATTTTCCATCACAAATTTATGGATGAGTCGGATACGTCTGACAGGCTGTATCTGACGAAAAAAGGCCTCTTTGACCAATACGAAGAGCCGTTTACCCATTTTCTCACGAGCCTCAACAATACACTGCATCTTCGGAATTTCCCGATGCATATAGAATTCCGTTACGACGGGAAAAAGGCAGTGCCGATAGAAATCAATCCTTTGCGATTTACCGGTTTTTGTCTGAATGAATTACAGGTTTTCATCAGCGGACATCATCCGATGCTTTCTTATTTGAAAGGAATACGTATTCCCAAAGAGGAGATGTGGAAGGGCAAGGAGGATCTTACCTATGCTTTTGGGGTGCTTGAAATGCCGTCGGGGGCGAACGGTAAGAGTTTTGATGAAGATAAATTCAGAAAGGATTTTCCGAGTGTTATTGATGTGCGGCGTGTCCCCGACCGTATGTCGGGTGTGGCGGCCACCGTTTTCCTCAGGACAGAAACCGAAAACGCACACAAACTTGACCGTATCATGAGTCTTGACATGTCTGATTATGTAAAGTAGGAAACCTTTCGTGAATTCAAAAAAAACTTGTAACTTTGCCGCTGTTTTTTGCTTTAGCAATAGTTTGGCAAAATATTAAGAATCAAAGAGATCAGAAATAAAAATAATCGTCAATTATGAATATTACCTTAGAAAATCAAACTTTTGAGATGGATGGCGACGGTTTCATGACGGAACCGAATCGTTGGACCAAAGCGTTGGCGGAAGCAATCGCGAAAACCGACGGAATTGAAACCCTTACTGAAAATCATTGGAAAGTGATTGATATCATTCGTCGGAATTATGAGGAAAAAGGGATGGCTCCGATGGTGCGCGTAATTTGTAAGGAAACGGGTTTGAAGTTGAAGGAAATTTATGAGTTGTTCCCTTTGGGGCCCGCCAGAGGTGCTTGCCGTGTTGCAGGTCTTCCCAAACCGGATGGTTGTGTATAGTTATTCTTTAAAATATTGATAATGAAAATTATACAAATAATTTCGCTGGTTGCTTTGGCGTTTTGTTTGTTGATGCTTTTAGCGCATTTTATTCGTTTGGTGAAATTAGGGAAACCAAAAGATTTGTCTCAAAAAAGTGGTGATGTGTCCAAAGGAATCCTCTATTCCAACACGGTGGCCATGATGCCCGCCAATAAGGAGAGTGCCTATATGCACTTGCCTACCTATAGTGCCGGAATATTGTTTCATACGGGTATTTTTTTGTCGTTTTTGCTCTATCTCCTTTCGCTTTTTAACCTGAACCAATACTATCCGCAATGGCTGAATCTGTTGTTGGGATTATATCTTTTAGTGGGCTCAGTATGCGGTATATCATTATTAATCAAAAGATTAGTAAATAAAAATCTTCATAGTTTGGCTAATCCCGATGACTATATCTCCAATATCTTGGCTACTTTATTCCAGCTTTTTACCGCTTTATACCTCATTTTTCAAAATTCGTGTTCCCTCCTGTTTTCACTTTATTATGTTGTGGCTATAATTTTGTTTATTTATATGCCATTAGGAAAATTGAAACACCTGCTTTATTATTTTGCCGCACGTTACCATTTGGGTTTCTTCTACGGTTGGCGCAACGTGTGGCCTCCACACAAAGAACAGTAAAACAAATATTTAAATATTATCATAATGACAAGAGACAATTTAATTTTTGATTTAATCAACAAAGAACGCAGTCGTCAAACCAAAGGTATTGAGTTGATTGCTTCTGAAAATTTCGTCAGCGACCAAGTAATGGAAGCGATGGGGTCGGTATTAACCAATAAATATGCGGAAGGTTATCCGGGAAAACGCTATTATGGCGGTTGCCAAGTGGTTGACCAGACAGAAACCATCGCTATTGAACGGGCCAAGGAACTTTATGGGGCTTGTTGGGCAAATGTGCAACCTCATTCCGGTGCACAAGCCAACATGGCAGTATTCATGGCGTGCTTGAAGGCGGGTGACACTTTTATGGGGATGAATTTGAACCATGGTGGTCACTTGAGTCATGGTAGTGCAGTGAACTTTTCTGGCATTATGTTCAATGTTGTTGATTATAGCGTGGAAGAGGAAACCGGCATGATCGACTATGACAAGATGGAACAACGCGCGTTGGAAACCCATCCTAAGTTAATCATTGGTGGCGCTTCTGCCTATAGCCGTGATTGGGATTGGGCTCGCATGCGTCAGATTGCTGATAAAGTGGGCGCTATTTTGATGGGCGACATCAGCCACCCCTCTGGCTTGATTGCCAAAGGTTTTCTGAATAATGCCGTTAAATATTGTCATATTGTTACCACCACTACCCATAAAACTCTTCGCGGACCTCGAGGTGGCTTGATTTTGATGGGTGAGGATTTTGATAATCCATGGGGCAAAACGACACCTAAAGGTGAAATCAAGAAGATGTCGGCTTTGTTGGATTCTGCCGTATTCCCGGGCGTGCAAGGCGGTCCGCTCGAACATGTGATTGCCGCAAAAGCCGTGGCTTTAGGGGAAGCGTTAACGGATGATTATGGCCGTTATATCCAACAAGTGATGGCCAATGCAAAAACGATGTGCAATGCCTTCATTAACAAAGGATACAAGGTCATTTCCAATGGTACGGACAATCATTTGATGTTGATTGACCTCCGTACGAAATTTCCGGAATTGACGGGTAAAGAAGCTGAAAATGCTTTGGTTGCCGCTGATATTACGGTGAATAAGAACATGGTTCCATTCGACAGCCGCAGCGCCTTCAAGACCTCGGGACTTCGTATTGGCACGCCAGCCATCACTACCCGTGGCTTGAAAGAGGATGACATGAGTGTTATCGTTGATTTGATTGATGCTGTGCTTTGCGATCCTACCAACGAAAGTCTGATCGCCAAAACACGTGGACAAGTGAACGAGATGATGGAAAACCGTCCGTTATTTGCTTGGTAATAAATCAAATAAATATACAAAGAGGAATTATGAACTGCATAATTCCTCTTTTTTTATGTTGTGAAACGTAGATACGAATGTTTAGGTATAACCTTGATTTGACTTTGTTGGAAATCATTTGCAAGACGAAAGAGGGTAATTCCGAAAGAAAATGAAGGATAGTTTTCCCCGAATTTTCTATTTTTCACAAAAGACGCTTTAAAACAAAAAAATCTTGTACATTTGCCATCTTATTATTAAAGGTGGTAAATGTTTCTATTTTGTTAATAATTAGAATATTATGAAAAAAATCAGTTCATTTTTAGCGGTTTGCTGCTGTATTTTGTTCGCCAATTGTTCCTCCAATACACATCAGGAGGTGGAGGCACCGGCGGATAGTATGACCAATGTTCAAGAAGAACAAGTGGCAGTTGTAGAAGAATCATCAAATATGCATAATATGGATAGTTTAACGAAAGTTTTAATTAAAACAACGATGGGGGATATCAAGATTGTTTTGTATGACAATACCCCGAAACACAAAGAGAATTTTATTCAATTAGTGAAGAATAACTATTATACCGATGTCCTTTTCCATAGAATTATCCAGGGTTTTATGATTCAGACAGGGGATCCGGATTCCAAAGGTGCTCCTGCCGGGCAGCAGTTGGGTATGGGTGGCCCCGGTTATACGATTCCTGCAGAATTTAATGCTGAAAATTATCATAAACGCGGTGCGGTGGCTGCTGCCCGTAATAACAACCCCGCAAAAGCCTCTTCCGGTTCCCAATTTTATATTGTGGATGGAAGAAAGTTTGCTGAAAATGAACTCCGCCAAATTGAAATGCAAATGGGGAAACATTTCACCGATGCCCAAAAAGCAGTGTATATGAATGTAGGAGGCGCCCCCTTCTTGGATGGCGACTATACCGTTTTTGGAGAGGTTGTAGAGGGTATGGATGTGGTTGACAAGATCGCAGCCCAACCCAAAGACCGCTTCGACCGTCCTAAGGAAGACATTAAAATTATTGGGGTAATCATCGTTGAATAATCTTGTCGGATAGAAATCTAAGAAAAATGACAAATATAGAGAAAATCAGTGCAGAATTAGAGCAATTTAAAATAGAAACAGCCGAAAATCTGGAAAATTTCAGGTTGCGTTTTCTGAGTAAAAAGAGTGAATTGCAATCGTTGTTGAGCGAAATTAAGAACGTGCCTGCAGAACAGCGCAAAGAGTTCGGGCAATGTGTTAACTTGTTGAAACAAAAGGCACAGAAATATTTTGAAGAGCAAAAGGAACGTCTGGAAAATGCAACGGCCTTACAAGGTGGGGATATGGACATAACTCGTCCAGCCACCGATATAGAACTGGGTTCCCGTCATCCTATTTCTATTGTGATGGATGAAGTGTGTAGCATTTTTGAAAAGATTGGTTATACGACGGTGAGTGGTCCTGATATTGAAGATGACTGGCATGTTTTTTCGGCTTTGAATTTTGCGGAAGAACACCCCGCACGCGATATGCAAGATACTTTTTTTATTGCCCAACATCCCGATGTGGTGTTGCGTACACATACTTCCAGTTTGCAAGTGCGTACGATGGAACGCCAGAAGCCGCCTATCCGTGTGATCTGTCCGGGAAGGGTGTTCCGCAATGAATCCATTACTTCTCGTGCCCACTGTATCTTCCATCAACTGGAAGGTCTCTATATTGACGAAAATGTCTCTTTCGCCGACTTGAAACAGGTATTGCTCTATTTCGCCAAACAGATGTTTGGAGAAAACACCAGAATCCGTTTGCGCCCGTCTTATTTCCCGTTCACAGAGCCTTCTGCCGAAATGGATGTCTCTTGCAACATCTGCGGCGGAAAAGGCTGCGCTTTGTGCAAACATACGGGCTGGGTGGAAATTCTCGGTTGCGGAATGGTTGACCCCAATGTGCTGGAGAATTGTGGAATAGATAGTAAAAAATATACTGGATTCGCTTTCGGTCTTGGCATTGAAAGAATGACCATGCTGAAGTATAAAACCAATGACATTCGTCTGTACTTTGAAAACGATGTCCGCTTTATTCAACAATTTACCGCAGCTTCCCGCTAATGGATTATGAATAATCTCATCGACTTTATCAAAAAGTATCTTCACGTGATGACTTTCATTTTCTTGCAGGTGATCGCGATTGTGCTTATTTATAATTCGATGAATTATCCCCGTTTTGTAATAGCTTCTTATACTCAAGTACTTACAGCACCAATCAATGGCTTTTGCAATAAAGTTATTCGCCATTTTAACCTTAGTGCCGAAAATAATTACCTCGTGGAACAAAATGTGCAGCTGATGAGAAACCAAAACTCCAGTTTTTTGGTCAGTGAGGATACCATTATGACGAAAATAGACACGATTGTGGATTCTCTTTCACGGGTTAAAAAGTGCGAGCGAATGTACGACTATTTCTCTGCCAATGTGATTTACAACACCATTCATAAGAAAAATAACTATTTGATGATTGATAAGGGATTAGAAGATGGCGTTACTTATGATATGGCAGTTTTGTCAAGTCAGGGGGTCGTTGGTGTGGTAACGAATGTATCGCAGCATTTTGCAACAATTACCTCTATTTTGCACCCCGATAGCCGTATCAGTGCCAAAGTTGTTCCAGCCAATCAGCTGGGGACAGTGGTATGGCGTTTTGGACAATCTCAATATGCTTATTTGGAAGATGTTACGGAAAATTCTAATATCAACGAAGGGGATTCGGTAGTTACCAGTGGCTACTCTAATATTTTCCCTTCCAATGTGCTGATTGGTGTTATTTGTGAAAAAACAAAGCGAAGCAGCAATCCTTTTCTGACCTTGAAAGTGAAGTTGGCAACAGATTTTAATCATATCAATTCGGTGTATTTGGTTAAAAATTTATACCGTTCGGAGTTGGATACCCTTAAAAGCAAAATGATAGATGAGTAGTAAGGCGTTAAAATTGATTTTCAGGTTTATCCTATTGCTGATTTTGCAAATTCTGATTTGCAATCACATCTATCTGTTTGGTTTCCTGAATCCGAATATCTATTTGCTGGCACTATTGCTTCTGCCATTGGATCTGCCGCTTTCTGTGCAATATATTATCGCTTTTTTTACAGGCTTGGTAGTCGATGCTTTTCAGATGACTTTTGGTATTCATGCTTCCGCAGCCTTGTTAATGGTTGCAGTTCGCCCCTATATCATTTTGGCACTGAATGTGAATAAAAAGCAATTGGCTACGGAAGTCCCTCTGCCGGGGCGGCGCGACTTTAAATGGCTGTTGAGTTATACGCTGCTCTTAGTGTTTGTACATCAAACTTTGACTACTATGCTGGAGTTGTGGTCGTTTCACCGTTTTGGCATCACTTTGCTAACTATCATGGGAAATACTTTATTTACAACGCTAATTATTCTTTGTGCAGAATATTTATGCTTTCCATCGAAAACAAATAATTAAATACAAAATATATGAAATCGAAATTAGTGATTGGTAATTGGAAAATGAATCAGTCGTTTGAGGAGGCAGAGTCCTTGGCGACGGCAATTCAAGACGAAATTGCAGAAATCCATCTGCAAACAGAAGTCGTTATTTGTCCCCCGTTCCCCTATTTGGAATTAATTACAGATTTGGCCGATGAAGCCAATTTTTATGCAGGTGCCCAAAATTGTAGTCAGTTTAATAACGGAGCCTACACGGGCGAGGTATCCGCGGAAATGTTGGTGTCGTTGGGAGTGGAATTTTGCATTGTGGGACACTCGGAAAGAAGAAAATATTTTGGAGAAACCAATGCCATCATTGCCGAAAAAGTAAACCGTTTGATGGAGCATGAACTGATTCCGGTGGTATGTTGTGGCGAGCAGTTGGAAGACCGCAAAGCCGGGAATCATTTCAAAGTGGTTGAAACACAGATACAAGAATCGTTGTTTCACTTGTCGAAAGAAGAAATAGAGCATGTGGTGATCGCTTATGAACCTGTTTGGGCTATCGGCACGGGCGAAACGGCTACTCCAGCTCAAGCAGAAGAGATGCACCGTTTTATCCGCACCCTGATTGAGAAAAAATATGGTACGGAAATAGCCTTTAATACCTACATCATTTATGGTGGTAGCTGTAATGCCAAGAATGCAATGGATCTGTTCTCACAAGAAAATGTGGACGGAGGCTTGATCGGTGGCGCTTCTCTCAAAGCTGCTGATTTTGTGCAAATTATTGAAGCTGCTGAAACGGCAGTTTGTGAAAATTAGAGAATGAAAAGCATATTCTCAGGTAAAGAATTATGAAAAAATAGAATCATGGAACGTACAAAAATTATTGATGCTATTAAGCATTACGAACAAATAGGAATCGGTAATAAAATCAGTGTAAAAGGATGGGTTAGGACCAAACGTGGCAACAATGCTGTCGCTTTTATAGCCCTTAATGACGGCTCGATAGTTTCCAATTTGCAAATTGTGGCCGATTTGGAGAAATTTGATGTCGCCTTGATGAAACAAATCACAACGGGTTCCTGTTTGCATGTCATCGGAACGTTGGTGGAATCGCAAGGAAAGGGGCAAGTGGTGGAAGTACAGGCCGATGAGATTCAGGTATATGGCACGGCCGACCCTGAAAGCTATCCTTTGCAGAAAAAAGGTCATAGTGTTGAGTTCCTTAGGGAAATAGCCCACCTGCGTCCGAGAACCAATTTCTTCGGTTGTGTATTGCGCTTGCGCCACGCAATGGCGTTTGCCATTCATAGTTATTTCAATAGCAAAGGCTATTTTTATATGAACACCCCGTTGATTACAGCTTCCGATGCCGAAGGTGCCGGCGCAATGTTCAATGTTACCACGTTGGATTTGAACAACCTGCCCAAAACGCCCGAAGGAAAAGTGGATTACTCACAGGACTTTTTTGGCAAACCTGTCAGTTTGACCGTCTCCGGTCAGCTTGAAGGGGAATTGGGAGCCTTGGCTTTGGGCGGAATTTATACTTTCGGACCCACTTTCCGCGCTGAAAACAGCAACACTCCCCGCCATTTGGCTGAGTTCTGGATGGTGGAACCAGAGGTGGCCTTCAACGACATTACCGACAATATGAACCTCGCCGAAGATTTTATCAAGTTCTGCGTCCGCTATGCCTTGGAAAACAATATGGATGACTTGCAATTCCTTAACGATATGTTTGATAAGGAATTGATAGAAAGAATGAAATTTGTTGTAAATAACGACTTCGTCCGTCTTACCTATACCGAAGCGATTGATATTTTAACCGCATCCAAAGTCAAATTTGAATATAAAGTAGAATGGGGTATTGACTTGCAATCGGAACACGAACGCTATTTGGTGGAACAACACTTCAAGAAACCGGTCATTTTAACAGATTATCCGAAAGAAATTAAGGCTTTCTACATGAAGATGAACGACGACGGGAAAACGGTTCGTGCCATGGATGTCCTCTTCCCCAAAATCGGTGAAATTATTGGTGGCTCGGAACGTGAGGAAAATTATGACAAATTGAAAAAACGTGTGGAAGAATTGCATATACCGGAAAAAGATGTCTGGTGGTATTTGGAAACAAGAAAATTCGGTTCCGCCCCCCATTCCGGTTTCGGCTTGGGATTCGAACGATTGCTGCTCTTTGTAACAGGCATGAGCAATATCCGTGATGTGATTCCATTCCCGCGTACACCGCTGAACGCAGAATTTTAATCCGAATTATTTCTATGAAAAGACAGGGCGCCATTTGTAAAACAATCGTTCATGCAAATGGCGCTTTTTTTGCAGCATGATAACTTTTGCGATTAATCCATGGAATAGTTTCCAGAATCATTTTTTTTGACTATTTTTGCGGGTGCAAATTTAGCGTTTGCACATAAAATAATATTCTT
>JAEEGL012811376.1_pt1 | contig 11512 bp, 8 predicted proteins | sample 9134231 | NCBI WGS metagenome assembly JAEEGL01 (sample SAMN16246548, study PRJNA631951) | gut metagenome | biome: gut microbiome; feature: rumen; material: fiber-attached | host: Bos | place: Iran: Karaj | collected 2018-10
ATAATTATATTGTTTTCTAAGCATAAAAAAAATGATGTTTTACCTACCTCACATTGGAAGCAGGCTTCACATCATTTTTTATTTTTTATCAATTCTTAGGTAGCTACCTACCTACCAAACTACCTCAGTTTGGAAAGAACCCTATTCTACAGACTTCTTGATGTATTTTACATATTCATATGTTGAGTACTTTTCTGCCCTTTCTCTCATGGCAGTAATAACCTCATTATAAAGCTTTGCTTGAGCCTCCTTAGGAGCTAAGCTCTTATCAGGATAAAATGGTCCATCGACATATGATACCATTTTAGGCTTACTGCTATGCTTTCTCTTTTGATAGCAGTTTGTTACAGCATAGCAAGGTGTATCAAACATTACAGGATATCTAAGGCTTGTAGATGGGAATGGCCTTATTTTTGTATAATATGGCCAAATATGAGCCTCAGGATAAATTGTAATAATTGATTTCTTTGATAATTCCTTAAGTGACCTCATAAAATTCTTTTTAGCATCCATCGTATCACCAAGTGGTATACCGCCAAGTGCGATAACCAAATTAGCTACACCATTAATGCTTACTGCAGTTGGTTCAACAATAATATAGGTTTTCTTATAAGCTAAATGGTTTGGTATAAATGCATCAGGCATATAATTTGTGTGATTTGAAAACACAAAATAGCCTCTTTTTTTACATACCTTTAATACCTTCTTATTCTTTATCTTATAATGATATCCAAATAACATAATAAGATGAGATACTGGCTTTACAATCAAATAATGAATGAAAAAAGACCATAGTCTCCAAAAGAAATTATTTTCTCTATTATAATTAAATTTTCCATCGATGACTCTTCTCTTATGATTCTTCGTTACCGCAAAATCATCATTGATTTCGTCCTCGTAGTAAATAACTCTTTCTTCTTTCTCTTTCATAAAAAAACATCCTAACCATGTAAATTATACTTTACATTATTAGGATTTGCAAATAGTATATTTATTTATGATAAATTTCATTATTGTTTATCTTAAATGCACGATAAATTTGCTCTAAAAGTATCAGCTTACAAAGCTTATGAGGGAATGTCATTTTAGATATACAAAGCCTAAAATTAGCCCTGTTAATTACATCATTTGATAACCCTAAAGAGCCACCAATTACGAATGCGATATGTGATGAATTATAGGTGAATATTTCATCCATTTTTGAGGCTAATTCCTCACTTGAAATAAGCTTTCCCTTTAGGTCTAATGCGATAACATACATATCATCAGAAATATGCTCTAAAAGCTTATTTCCTTCCTTAGATTTTATGATTTCTACATCCTTTTCACTAGGGTTATCCATAATAGCTAAATCAGCTACAGTAACATGATTTATCTTAGTATATTTTGTTAATCTTTTTGAATATTCATCTATCGCATCAATCAAATATTTTTCTTTAATATTTCCAACACTTAATATTGTAATTTTCATATATTATATTCTCCAGATGGTCTTCTTGATAATATTACATAAGTAATATCATCACGGTTGATATTATAGCTATCAAAAATCTTCTTTCTAGTCATCTCAATAATAGGTGATAAATTACATTCCTCTGACACATGAGCATGCATTACAAGCTTGGTTTTTTCACCCATTAAATTAGCTAACGCAACCATTGAATCCTCGTTAGATAAATGACCATGATCAGACAAAATTCTAAGCTTAAGCTGATATGGCCTTGATGATGCCATCAGCATATCAGGATCATGGTTAGATTCAAGCACATAGCACTCACAATTTTCCATGTATTCCTTTAGCTCTACATGCACATATCCTGTATCTGTCATATAGCATACCCTTTTATCCTCACATTCAAATGTAAATCCAATTGGCTCACTCGCATCATGGAATGTAGGTAAAACCTGAACCTTGAAGTCATCTATAACATATTTAGGATACATTATGCTATCAGGAATTCTTTCAATTGGAATGATAGTATTGTTCTTTAATCTTTCATTGATTAAATCACAATCCTTATCCTTCTTTTCCTTATAGAATTGTCTATAAATATAGTCAAGTGTACCTCTTGTTATATATATCCTAATATTATTCAATTTAAGAAGCTGACTAAAGCTTTTGATATGATCGATATGCTCATGAGTGATAAATAGATAATTTATATCCATTAATGATAACCCGTATTTTTCCAAATTCTCATTAATTGCCTTCTTTGTTAATCCACAATCAATCAATATATTTGTTCTATCTGATTTTAATAGGGTACAATTACCACTTGACCCACTTGAAAAAACTACTAATTTCATAATAAAAAACCTCTAAGTGATTATAACACAAATAAATGAAATCGCAAATATTATCTTATAAAGATAAGGTACTATATAAAATTTAATTATTTCATTGCATTTCAATACTAAAAATGTTATGATAATATTCGGTTTAATTTATTTTGAAAAAGGAGTATTGCAATGAGTTCAAAAGGAAGAAAGTCACGCAGAGCATTAACCCTAGCATCCTCTGGCGTGTTACTAATAGCCTTATCTGCTTGTTCTGGAGCTACTAACAACTATGGTCTTCTAACAGACGAAAAGTATGCAGAAGCCGGAAGCTACTCAATTACTGAAAAGGAGCTTTGGGAAGAGCTTAAGTGGAGCAGTAAGGACGTATTAACTACACAGATAACTAACACTGTATTAAATACTTATATTACAAATGTTACAAATGTGTTAAATAAAAACTTCAGCGATTTAACCGATGCTGAAAAGGAAAGTCTAAGTATTAAAACTGAGGAGGAATTTACTAAGCTAAAGACTAAGTATAGCGATAGATTAGTAGATTATGTAGTTCAAGATATCTATAATCTTAACTACAAGGTTCAGGATGATGATACTTATCAAGAGAATGTAGAATTATTAACTGAGGATACAAAGGAAAAATCTCGTGTATCTTACATCGATGAAATCTATACCTCTTATAAGGTATCAAAAATCGGTAATACTGAATTAAAGGATTTAATCAATTATGAAAATCCATATGAGCATAAGGATGCTTATTTACAAATCGCTAACGACGAAACATTAAGACAAGTATATTACGTTAACTACGCTAGGGAATTACTTGGATTTGCAAAGAAAACTGAAGAGGTAAAGGAAAACGACGAGGACGATACTGATGAGGATGATGATAATTGGGGTCATTATTCAAACTCAAGCTACATCTCACAATTCAAGACTAAATACACATATACATATGATGTAGATGCTGTATTAGTTAAGTTCACAGATTCTGATGAGTTTAATAACACACTTCGTGCCTTCGGTATCAAAATCTATAACTCTAAGTTATATCATATCAAGGATAAGTTAGGTGAAAACATGACTTATCAGGAATACATTAAGTATTATGATGATTTCTCTAACTCTAATCTAAACAATATTAATCGTGCTGGTGCTATCGAGGATGAGGGTGCTATTCTAGAAATCTTCGTTCAAATGTATAACTACATGTATGGTGGATATAGAGAAAAGCTATCTACAGGTAATTCTGATTACAACATCAATAATTACGATAGAAATACATTAAGACAGCTAACTGGTAAGATTGTTAGTGAGTACATGAATAATGATTCTTACTATAAGAATGCAAAGGCATATTTACTCGAGCACTATGGTAAGGATGAGAATAAGGACGATAATACTAAGGTTATTTATACAGCTAAGGAATTAAATAAGATTTCTAATACATTAAAATCAAATGTATATGAATCATTAGATCTTACAGATAAACCATATACTACTTCTACTATTTCAGTATCAGGTGGTGTATATATCGCATTTAAGCTTGATGAAAAAGTAGAAACTACTTCTAAGAACGCAACTTATGAGAAGTTCTATAATAAGGATTTAACTGATTATGAAATTCTTGATTACATTAAGAATACTGAAGGCTTAAGAGATGATCTTGAAAATAGCCTAATCAATGATGAAATTACTGAATCAAATATTAGCACATATGTATCTGATGAATTAAAGGAAACTAAGGTTAAGATTTATAACGAAGCTTGTGAAATAGCTTATTCAATTGTTGATAATGATTATTCTAAAACATTAGGTGGTAACAGCAATAAAAATGTTTTAGCAGTAATCGAATATGATGGTAAGACTTATAACCTAAATATCAAGGCTGATTCAACTGATGAAAAGTCAGTTAAGGTTCCAGGAACTGATAAGGCATTTGGTGTTTATGACTATTTAGAGAATAAGAGTGGTGAAACTACTTCTATCGATCTATTAGCTAAGAAGGTTATTAAGGATACTAAGGCTTATGAAAAGACAAATGAAGATAGAGCTGATTATGAGAAATATCTTCAGGTTGTATTATTAAACTTCTCTAATAATGGTTATTCATCAAGTGGCTATGCATCTACAATTGGTAAATATAATTTCCTAATGATGTATTTCCATTCTGCAGATGTTGATACTATTATTGATAACTACTACCGTGTACAATACGCATCAAGTAAGCTTCTTACTAACTATGCTAGTGATAGCTTAACTGATTTCTTCTTAAATTATACAGATACTGCATATGATAACTACTTCTCTATCGGTGCTACAAGATTAGTTGTATACTTCGATGGTGATGATGATTCTACTGCTGATGACAGAGTAGATTGGTATTCACATGTATTAACAGCTGATGAAACTGATGTAGCTGAATTCCAAGGTAAGACAAGAGAATATGTAGCTAAATCATTAATCTATGATGTATATAAGAAGGTTTGTTCTTCTACTCAATCACATGCTGATGCAATTACTTCATTAGTAAGTGAAATTAACTCAACTGCAAAAATTAAATATGAGGAAAACCCAATTGAATCAGAAAACCAATGGTCTAAATATCGTCATTTAGGTCTATTAGTTAAAACTGAGGATATCACAGTAACAAATTCCTCATTAGATGTCGACTTTAATATTAAGAGCCGTCTATATGACTACGCAAGAGGTTATAATGATGATGGTTCTAAAACATATCAATATTACATTAATGATACAGCTCCTACATATTATATTGAGGACTTAAGTGCTGATTCTATTGAAAACGATGATATCGTTGCTTCAAAGGATGGCTATAACCTATTATTAGTAACTAAGGGTACAAGCTCTTCTAGTGCTAAATGGGAGGAAAAGGATGATGATGTTAAGCTATTAAATAACATCACAATCAAGTACAATGAGGAATATGTAACAATTTCTGATATTTATAATGACACTGATAAGCTTAACAAGAATCAAATTAAGCTATATCTACTTGATTATGTAGTAAATAATGGTTCTACATTATCTCCAAGTGATACAGCTGATGCTATTTCTGCATTCCTATCTCCTGCAGTAACAAGATATACTGCTTCTGAAACTCAAAGAATTATTCTATTATCATTCATTAAGAATCAAACTAAGCAGGATGCTAATAAAGAGCTTTATGATGTAATAACATTCACTAAGGCAGGCACAAATGGTGCTGATGGTACATTCGCTAAGATTATTACTATTAACCAAAATGTAGCTGATGATTATTTATATTTATATGATAATAAGGATGTAACTGGAACATCAGATTTATATCCTGACTGGTGGGAAAACATTAAGCAATATGTTCGTGAATTCCTACTAAAGGAGGGAGAATAATGAAAAAGAAATTTATTGGCTTTGGAGCATTACTTGCTTTAGCCGGATTAACACTTGCATCATGCGGTCAATCAACTAGAAATTCTACTACTCCTTATGGAGATTTACAGCTTGACTCAGTTGTAGCTACTGCTAAGGACAACGCTTATAAGATGACTACTGAAACTTACTATAATAAGCTAAGATATAATGGTTCTACATTAGTAACTGATAAAATCAAGGAAGCATTATATGCTAAGGAATTAGCTGCTATTAAGGATTTATTTGCTTCTAATAGTATTGCTGATTTAAAGGCAGAAACAGTAAGCCTATTAATCCCTACAAAGGATGATAAAAAGCTATTTACTCTTGATGGTACTGAGCTATTAAGTGAAAGCTATTTAGCTGCTGGCTGCAACAATAACTACGATGTAATTAAATTCACACTAGAAAATACAGTTAATGCCAACGTATCAACTTCTATCTTCTCTACACAAAGTAGTGAATCTATTGAAAGCAAGACAGATGTTGAACGTAATAAGGCAATTAAAACATTTATTACTACAAACGCAAGAAAGGGTATCACAATTGCTGCTACTGATTTAGCATTTACTTATCCAGCTGATGATAGTGACTTTAAGATTGTTAAATTCACTAATGTTCATGATGCTAAGTTTGCTGATTTAGTTAACCCTGTTCTTCTATCTGAGGCAGAAAAGCTAAGTGCTCAAAATGCCTTATATCAAATAGCTGATCTAGAGTACATCAAGGCATACAATGCTGATGAGGATGATTCTGAGACTAAGAACTCTAATTATATATTCAAGGACACTACTATTGAGGATACATATGAATCTTCATACCAAAAGTTTGGTACATACCATGCTGTCCTAATCCAATTCAACTCTAGAAAGGAAGCTATGGACACAATCAATAACCTAAAAGCTAATAATGGTATTGATTTCAAGGCAATAGCTGCTAATGTATCTGCTAAAGCAAAGGCATATAATGAAGCTGCTGAAGCAGACAAGGATGCTAAAAAGGCTGAATATGAAGCTGCTATAGCTGAAGCTAAGGACGCTTATAAGACTTTATATAATACATATTATGCTTATAAGACAGTTGATAGCTTAGATTTAGATAAGTTCTATTATAGAAATAATCTTAATAAGAATGATTTCAGTGATTTATCTGAAGATATAACAACATTAATTCAAACTACACTAGAGGATAATCAATTACTTGCTGAGCCACGTAACGTTAGCAATAAATATGTTATGGCATTACGTCTTGATACTGTTTATGATGTAAGTGGTAACAGTGAGGAAAAGAAATATGCTAATTTATCTGATGATGAAAAGGCATTATATACAACAAAGATTAAATATAATACCTTAATTGCTAACGCATCAAGCTATACTTCTACTAATTTTAAATCAATGGTTTATAGTCGTTCTAATAACGATAACAAGAATGATGATATCTTCATCTATGATCCAATATTTGAATATAAGTTCTATAGCTCATATTCAAGCGATTATACATTAATTGATAAGGCTAACTTTAATAATAATTTAATATTAAAGATTGATGATTATACTTATTCAGTAGCTGACTTCTATAAGGAAGCTTCTAAGACATATTCTAATTCAATCATCACTAACTACTTCGAGCTTGAATATGCATATACTTATTATGATGATTATGTAGATTCAGATACTCATGATAGTAATGTAGAAACTCTTACTACTGCAATCAATGATTTCAATGCAGGTAAGAACTCTTCTTACGATAAGGAGCTTGGTGAAGCAAATTATCTATTATTAAATTATGGCTATACTAAGAAGGATGACATTATTAAGTATTATTATGATGCTCAAACTTGTCTAACTTCTTATAATTCTAAAAAGGTATTCGAAAGCTGGGCAAAGGCTACAGATACTGGTTATACTTATGCAGATAACCTAGATACTGCAGGAACATTATTCAATATATTAACTGAAGGTAACAAGACATATACTGATTTATTCTCTATTAATCTAGATCACTTCCTAATCAATATTGATGATGATGGTGATGGTTCACCTGATGAACCAAAGAAATTCTTATCTAAGATGTCAACAGATGCTGAAAGAGAAGATTTCAAGAATGCAGTTGTAGAGCTTGCTAGAGCCCTATATACTGAAGCATCTAACGCAGCTTACGAAGATAACTCATTATATAAGATTTTAACATTCATTAAGTCTCAATATGAGGAGGGTGCTACTCTAAAGAGTGATCCTACTAAGACTTGGGATGATTATAAGAAATACAATTTCTTAATCACTGTTGAGCAATTAGCTTCAAGTGGTGATATTACTCAATCATCAGTTTCTAACTTCGTTACACCATTCGCTGATTATGTTAAGGGTGTATTCGCTACATGTGTTGATTCTAACAATAGTATTTCTACAAGCTATTCAAATGGTAAATTCATTTACTATGATACAGTAAATAAGACAGGTAATTTAATTACTTCTGCTGATCAAATCACAATGGATACATTATGTGAGACTGTATATGGTTACCATGTATTAATCCTAAATAGCTATAGTAAGGCTAAGGAAACTAAGTATACTTCTTCTGATGACTCATCAGGAGTTCAAAAAGCAATCCAATTATTAATTAAAGAGGATTCTGATAATTCAGATAATAATATTTATATTACTATTGATTCATATAATGAGGAAACTAATAAGGTTTCATTCAACCAATTCCTAATTTACTATATTCAAAAGGCAAATGGTGTTGAATCATCATTATCAAGTAATATTTCAACATTATTATCAAGCATGTATGATAATATAATTAGTACTTATACATCTTCTAACTTCCAGAATGTTCTTCTTCTTGATTTATTAAATATTAAATCAGATGACGCAACAATTCAGGCTACAGTAACTGCTGAAAGAAGCTACTATGCTAATTTAGTATGTGACTACGCTGACAACAATGATCCTAAGAATAATGGTAGTATCTACTACTCTTGGGTATTTGATGCAGAAGGAAAGCCTAATACAACAAGCTGGGTTAGACCAGAAAAGTAAAAATAAAAATATCCAGGATTTTTCTTGGATATTTTTTTAAAATCATGCCCTCGCAACCAATAGTTGCGTAATTGAAAACTAAAGTTTATAGCGCAACCAAGCCGTTATTCATATAATAAGGCTGTAAACATAGGAGGAGAACAAAATGAATATTGAAATTGCAAACAGATTATTAGAATTAAGAAAAAAGAATGGTTTAAGCCAAGATGAGCTTGCTGCTAAGCTTGGCATATCAAGACAAAGTGTATCTAAATGGGAAAGAGCTGAGGCTTCACCTGATACAGATAATTTAATATGTCTTGCTAAAATATATGGTGTATCACTAGATGAATTATTATCTAATGATCAAACAGTTGAGGAAATCTCTGAAGAGGTTAAGGAACAGGCTGAAGCTAAGGAAGCTAAAGAGGAATGCCCAGGTCATAAATTCAACCCATGTGAGGAAAAGGTTGAAAACAGCTGGACTGAAGTTGGTGGTATTATAATAGGTGGCTTATATTTAGCCTATCTTGTTGTATATTTAGTATTAGGATTTACAGTAGCTGACTTCTGGGCTTATGGCTGGCCAGGATTTATTCTTCCACCAGCAATCGGCTCTATCTTTACTGCAATAGGTAGAAAGAAATTCACAGAATTCCTATTACCTGTTGTATGTGCATATCTATATTGCCAATTAGGTATGTCAATTGATTTCTGGCATCCAGGCTGGGTAATATTCTTTGCAATACCTGTATTCTATATGGTATTTGGACCAATTGATACATACTTCGAAAAGAAAAGAAATAATTAGTAATAAATAATAAATAAAAATAGAATGGTGGCCATTTTAAATGACCACCTTTTTATATATATTTATATGATTCTATAAAACTATTAGACTTATAAATTTAAATTTTAATAAAACCATTGTTTATCAAAATATTAATTGCAAAGCATGACTTATCAAATGATGTCTTTGACATTTTCCTTACATAGTTAATATTTTTATAAACATCATCGGTGAATAAATCTCCATTTGGAATGACAGCATTTACCACATCAACGTTTGATAATACACCTGCAGTAAGTAATAAAACATCTGCAGCATAGTTAACAGCAATTTCCGCAGTAAATGGTTGACTAAAAATATGGTTTCTTATCTTCTTTATTCCATCTAAAAAGTTACTATAATTTGTAGGGTATATTTTACCCCTTGATAAAATTGATAAGGAAGATTTAAATGTATCCAACAATGCATCCTCGTATGAGATGTCTAATCCCCTGTAAGCTATTTCGTTCTTTACAACACATAAATAATTATCCCTAATTTCGTAAAAATTTGAACTATTTCTAAATAAAACTACTATATCGTAGAATTGCTTTATTACCTCGAGCTTTTTATCATTTGAATAATCATCATTATAAAATTTGATGCCGGTTGTTTCTGGAGCAAAGGCTGTAAGTTTATCACCAAGTATTGCTTCAACTGTCGGACACTTCACAAAAATCGGATTGTCATCACATAATAATAAGTTATTATTTATTTCTTTGTTTGAAAAATTTTTATAAACATTATTCTCAAACAGTACATCCAATAGAATTACAACATCTCCATTATCAAAATAAATTGAATCGTATACAAATTTATAATGTTTTTTTGATATATTATTATTTGTCTTTCTTACGCTTTCTGAATACGATTTAAACGGGTATATGACGGCTGCATTTTTTATATATGAGTCAATATCATAATCAACCGGAACTATAATATCGCAATCAGTTGACAATCTATTAACATCATCAAGCAAAAGCATTAAACTTGAACCGCCTTTAAAAATAAAATCACAACCTGTTTTTGCCAAGGCTTCAACTAAACCTAATGCAACTATTGCCCTTTCCAATATAACAGGATCGCATTTTTTATTTTTAATTATTTCATCTATATGTTTTTTTGTGAATGTTTCTTTTAATATCATAAATATCTTATATCTCCAATATTATATTTTTTTAAATACGCTTTAAATTCTTCATATATGCTTCTTCTTTTGGCATATGCAAATAATGTTTTATAATTAACTGCATATGTTGAAAATATTTGTTCATATATTTTCGGTCTTTCACTTCCCTCATAGAAAGAATTAATAATCTTATCTGAAAAAATATCCACAATAATCTTCTCTATTTTTGGAGATTTTTCTTTTACATTAATCGGTGCCTTGCTAATAAGTGGCTTTAAAATAATAGTATTGTCAGTAGAATAATTGTATATTTCGTTTTCAGAAGGATTAATCAATATATTGTACTTACCTTTCAGGTGTTCAAATATAAATTCCATATATATTTTTTCAACCTCTAATATGACTATATTTGAGTTTATTAAATGATTTAACCACTCATTTAACACAAAAATGTTCCACACAATAAAATCAATATCATAATTCTTAATAATATCATTAATGATATCATTATTAATTTTACTTTTTTGGATTGAAAAAGCTTTTTTCGTGCCATATTTATAAATATCAGATGATATTTTATATATTTTCTTGTTTTCAATCATATTATTTACTTCATTAATGCACGCTCTTAATGTAGTATATCCTTTTTCTTTTTTTATAGTTTTACACAATTCATCAAATGTAATAATATCATTCATATTGCCACCACCTCGTATAATATGTAGTGTAGATTTAGACCTTGGATAAGTCTAACTACATATTAGTATATTTGAAGTCCTAGTGTTATAATCTTTATAGATATAACTAGATGAATGAGCTAAC
>JAEEGL013031730.1_pt1 | contig 11512 bp, 11 predicted proteins | sample 9134231 | NCBI WGS metagenome assembly JAEEGL01 (sample SAMN16246548, study PRJNA631951) | gut metagenome | biome: gut microbiome; feature: rumen; material: fiber-attached | host: Bos | place: Iran: Karaj | collected 2018-10
CCTCTGGCAACCTGGGCAACAAGGAGAAATTCTACAATGCTGGTAAAAAAAGACATTAGACAGGCATTTGTCATATGCCTGTTTCTGGCGATGGCTGAGCTTGCAACTGGACGTTCATCTTGGGAAGTCTGTTGGATGGGAACAGTTGTGCCTCCAGTTAAAAACTTTACATTTACCTTATACCCATCTGATGTAACCTGGGAAGGTCTGGATCTTCCTCCTGGAAGTTTTTTTGCCAATGGCTTCTTTAGTCCTCCAAAGCATCCGACCAAAGTATTTGTGGAATTTGATGACGAGGACGGAAAGCACCATTCCCTTGCGTCTTCCATCAAACTTCCCTGGTTCTTTGACGGATACATTCTATTGCTGCTCACCAGGAAAGAGTTTTTAGGCAAAACGGGTGATATTGCCAGTATAGACAGAGTGAAAATGCAAGATTATGGCCTCGGCATAGATTGCAAGCCAAGAACAGTCACCATGCTTAAGGAGAACGAGGAAAACTATGACGATGAGTATCTTTTGAAGGTGTATCTTGGCGACAAGCAGGATTTTTTTGACAATGTTGGAAAATTCATATATTCCCTTCAGCGGGAAGACGAGCACTGCGTAAGCAATATCATCTTTCTGACGCGTGACATTCCAGAGGGATATGAAATTACACGTGGTTTTTCTATTGGGATTAGCGGAGGATATTTTATGCCTGTTACATCCGAGAACGGAAAGCGTCCCGATAAGCAACGGGATGAACGGGATGTTTATCAAGGGGCGAAGGGAGAACTGCTTTGGCGACGCAATGTCATCTCCTGGAGCCCATTGAGCCGTGTGGAAATAGGCATGTCGTCCAATGGGGAGAAAATAATGAATTTTGACGCCTGTGATTTTGGCCTGCCTGATAATTTCCGCGGGGACATCGCCGTATTCCTTGTGCGTTTTGGAGACGGTTACCAACTCCGAATATTTATCGACAAGCCTGGCTCTCTTGTCGCCTACAAGGATTATCATTCCCTTTGCCAGGCTCTTGATGAACGGTATGATCGTTTCCCAAGACAGGATGTAAGATTTGACTATGGAAATTCCCAGTGGATAAAACCACGAAAGGGTCAGGGAATGTGCCATTTAATCGACTCGTCTGGACTCTGGCACAAATAATCATTCAGTACCAAATGACCGTCTTTCGGCTTCCTGCGTAAGTGGCGGAGACTGAAAAAACGCCTGAGATGCAGGAGGCGCGAATTCGCACGGAACGGTTTTATTCGGTAGGGTGCACGTGACCTCTACAACAGAGACAAACGCGAGAATCAGCGTCTCCGAAAGAGCAAAAATCGCGTGAAAAAAGCGTCTCTTGAGACGAATAGAGACGGGTGACAAAAAAGCCGCAAGTGCCCTGATTTGAGGACACTTGCGGCGAAAAGGAAGCACCCCGCAGTGGTTGAGTTCACTGCGGGGCGCGGATAGTTGGGTGGTGGAGCGCTTTTGCAACGAAGCAACCACCAGTCTCTGCCATCCGAATCAACTTCAGTGCATACCAATCGCAATCGGATGCACAAAGTGTCTCTGCGCCGACACGTAGTTCGCATCAATTCTCTAAAACATCTTATTTCACCTCAAATCAGCGAGGACAATTGCGGTTCATTATCCCCGATTTGGGTCATATCGAAGTCGAACCGCCAGAGACTCGAAATTTCTTTCCCATTGAATTGTGTGGCATTTTAAAGCCGAACTGGTTGACCTCTCGTCTTGGTTTATGATTCTTGGGAAAACTCCCTAAAAATTAAGTTATATATTATGCATAATGGGAAAAATACTTAAGTAATTTTCCCCCAAAAATTTTTTCGATATTTTTCATCCAATTATCGCACAAAATGGATTTATAACTATAGAAAACTGGGAAAAAGTCCTTAATAGCAATCAATTACATATAAACCCCATCCCAAATCTCACTACAATACAATTATACCTTTTTGAAATGGGTAGTTTATTTGAGACTTGTGTTTCTCACAAAATTCAGTAAGGCTTACACAAGGGAAATCTTCTATATAATATTCTGCAAAGGAAGGGGCATAAGTTAGCATGATAGGAACGAGAGTGGAAGGTTTTTGCATTTGTTTAAACTCGGTTAGATGCAACAACGCATTGTATACAGCTTGGATGTTTTGGGCAACCCATTCAATTTTCGCCTTGAATTTGTTTGCATACGATTTTTCAGAATTAACAAATTCAGAGAGGGAGTCTTTAAAATATACTGGATCAAATCCTTCTTTGACCATCTTACATTCCCCAATTAATAATATGTTTTGTTTCTGAGAATACGCTAAAATGTCTATCTCGCCTATGCCCTCTTGGGGAATGATTAATCTATTTTGCCCCACTCCAATTGATTTCAGTCCACATAAAACTGTATATCCTAATAATTCCAATTGTTTTTTTGAAACAGTCTCGAACCATTTTCCAACATAACCGTTAAGATGTCCAAGAGCTATTTCTGTATTTTTAGATTTCCATTCAAAAGGTAAAATAGAAAAAGTGATATCTCTTATCAAAAACAAAAGAGCCTCCATAGCCATTTGAGATGACCAGACAAAATGTTTCCCATAATCTATATCATCCCATTCAAAGAAAGCTCTGGCCAATGCACGATATTTTTGCTTAGGTTTATATGCTTTTCGGTCAATTAGGTTATTCTGTGTAAGAGTAAATCCTGATACTATTTTTTCAATTACACATCGTTCAATTCCAGAAATATCTGATAGTATAGAATATATCTTTTCTTGCTGAATATATAAAACTGGAAATGATTTGTTTTGAGGAGATGGAATAGAATTATCAATTATATTTTTTAAACAGGCAATGCAATCTGAAAAAGAGCATTTCAGCGTATTTGTAAAAGCATTATTCAAAAAACGCTCCTTAATCGCAAGATCGTATATTATTTCTTTATCTTCAATATATTTGTGTTTGTTTTGCGTGTCAAAATCAACACGTCTTCTCATATCGTTAAAGACTTCTTGTTTAGTGTAATATTTGAAGAAATGCTCTTCACTTGGTTTGGTTATCTCAATGATTGTATCCTCGGGAAACAAATAGAAAGCTGCATCAGATGCGTTGCAAAATGTAAACAATTCCTCGGTATAGATATAAATGGCACTAAGTATTGATAAACATTCATCTTCAGACAATCTGGAAATTGTATCAGTCTGATGTTGAAGGGTAGTTATTTCTGCAATATATTTAGTAGAACGTCGGAAAATTGGTCCAAGTTCATCCCAACGCTTTTTTTCTTGTGTCGATAAGTTATTTCTATTTTTCTGAATTAATGTGGCTTGGTCATATTGGAATAAGATAAACTCTATAAAATCACGAGATATGATTTTTATTATATTTTGACGTATCTTGGCATCGAGATATTCAACAATACAATGGAATATTGGTGATATTGTATCTCCAACATATTTACCCGGAGCATAATTTTTACGCACAAAAGATTCTATTTCTTCACGTTTTTCTATTTCAATATTCAAATTAGGTCTGAAAATTGAAACTTCCCCGAAAAATTCTTTGTTCATTTGTGTCATAATAACAAGTGCCTCATAACACATTTAATCATTTTCTTCTTGTCTAAAATGGATAATAGTAAACACGGAATACTCCCGCATCAATCTAAATTACAATTCCAGAGGGCGTGAGTTGTATTTATGGCATATGGAAGTCTCCTTTGTTTAACGTTTCGACAAGTATATAATATAACTTGTTTTCTTGCACTATTCAATGCCGGCCATGCATTCATTATTCATAATCCAAATTACCAATATACCTGAACAAGATTTAGATCGTCACCCACAAAAAAGCAGTGACGGTCATTGCCGTTTCGTTATGTTCTACTCGCCGAGCCACATCTCCATCTGCTCGTCCCAGGAGTTGGGTATTGACTTCCTTGCGAGGTTCGTGGAGAGCCCGACAGGGATGTCGCCGTCAATCGCCCTCTCCACGATGTCGGGGGCGATGGCGGTTAGGCGGATGCATCTTGCCACGAAGCCGGGGGCCCGCCCGATGGCCTTTGCAATCTCCTTGATGGTTGTCATCCTACCCTCGTCTAACACCCGCTGCCAGCGACATCTCCGCACGAGGGCTAGGAGGAGGAACAAGCCATCCGAGACATTGGCTACAAAACCGTTCACGCTCTGGAATGCCGCCTTGCCGGTCAGCTATAAGTCCATCGCATGCTGCCGCCCGGATATCTCGTCGGAGGAGACCGCTTTGGATAGGTCACTGCTGCATACTAGTCTATTTCCTCTTTATGTCCCCTGAAGAACTCGCTGGCGCGGGTGATGTCATCATCCTAGCGCGGGGCATCGGCGCGTATGTATGTGTATTCCTTATGGATTATTGGCTGTATAAATATATCAAAAAACAGTTTTTGAAAACATATAGCCATATTCATTTACTGTAACGATGCTATCCATGGCTTTAAGTTGTAGATTTGGGTATTCTGGATGTTGTTTTTGTACCTGATATAAAACATCTAAAAGTTGATCGGATTGAAGCAAAGTATTACTTCCCCTTTCGCCTGCTGTTCTATCTAATAATAAATCAAGAATACCAAACTTAGATAATCTGACTAATGAAGCAGAAATAGTAAAAATATCCAATGTTTCAACAGGGCCAATATACCAATCGGGCAGTGTTCCAGAGAAAAACTTGTTTGTATTGGGAATGGTAATATGGGGATTGACCGCAGGAATGTATTGAGTTTTGTATTTTTGTACAAGATAATGAAAAACAACTGCATCTACAGAATTCATCCGTTTAATAATATCAACATAAGAAGGATGTACTAGTGAATCTTTATCTTTGTCTATGGAAGAAGCTAAAAGATTTACATACATTTCTCTGATTTCATTTACATCGAAGGAATATCTTAGTGCTTCTAATGTGGGTCCCACAAGTGAAATATCTGGCATGTGTCGCTTTTCTTCTGGAATTGATTCTGTTTTTCGTTTAAGATCATTCGAAAAACTTTCCAATTTATACTTATACTTGACCGAGGTTAGTTTTAATGGGTAAAGGACAAATGAACTAAACCATTCAATAATAGCAGAACAAGCAGAATCAAGCTGCATTACTGTTCCAGGCAAAGTATCTTTGACTGCTTTAGCAGTTTCAATAGGCAATTTGGGATCAATATCCATTATCATTTGCTCCTTTTTTAAGAAATCAAAACAAATTATACATTGATAATATAATACAAAAATACTTGACTTTCAATGGTAACTGAGTATTTTCACGCTTGAGAGCCACCGTTTTCACGCTTGAGAGCCACCCTGAATATGTATTTTCACGCTTGAGAGTCACCACTACATATAGTGTGTTCGAGATTTTCCATTTCTTTGCCACGGCATGAATTACCATTGTGCCTCCAGACCTTTGTCAAATCGGCTTTCACGGCATAAAGCGTATTTGAGCATTGCCGCACATTCGTGCGGACGCTTTGCTCAATGCCCAAATACTATTTATTCCATGACCGACTTTGACAAAGGTCTGGAGGCGCAGGAAAGTTCTCATGCCGTGGCTGCGAAAAGGAAAATCTCTTCCCAATTCACGATTTTGGCAACTTTATTCTAAATCCACATATAGTGTTTACTATGCTCCCAAGACTGAAAATCCCAGGGTGGCTCTCAAGCGTGAAAACGGTGGCTCTCAAGCGTGAAAATACTCAATCAGAAGACACAAATATTCTTATGTACAACAATTACAGATTTGCGATATTCTTGTCTGTGCCGTATGTTTCATCCCAGGCGTGGCGGAATTTTTCGACGGCCTGGTCTGTCATGGGGCTGTCGGCGAGTTTCCACACCAGGTCTGGGGCGAGGGTTGCGTGGTGTGCGCCTGCTGTGATGACCGAGACGATCTGGCGCGTGTTCCTGAAGGAGGCGGCCAGCAGCTTGGAGGGGAGATTGTTGCGGTTTAGGTATTCCGTGACCTGTCGTATGAAGTCCGCGCCAGAGATGCCCTCGTCCTCGATGTGGTTGATATATGGCGCAAGATAGCTGGCGCCGTTTTCCGCCGCCAGTATGGCCTGGACAATCGTGTGTATGGTGGTGGCGGTGAACGGAATGCCCTCGCGACGCAGCATGGGCATTGCCCTGAGCCCCTCCAATGTGACTGGCACCTTCACATAGAAGTTGCCTGGTATGCGGGAACGCAGTGCGATTGCGTCCTGCAGCATTTCCTCCGCCGTGCGGCCAAGCACCTGCGCGTGCAGCATTCTGTCGTTGCCGATGAGGGCGCGTATTTCCGTCAGCAGTTCCCAGAAAGGACGGTGCTCTCGGGTGATTATGCTGGGGCATGTGGTGACGCCTGCCAGTGGAAAGAGTTCAAGTGCCTTGCGTATGTCCGCAATGTTAGCCGTGTCAATCAAAAGAAACATAGTGTCACTACAATTGTTGGAAGCCTTTAATTGAAATGCTCCCTAACATAGCCTCTGTTCATGAATATGCGAATGACTTGACTGGACATTCCTGCTTGCATTTGGCGATTTGCCCTGTTGTGAACACTGGCTATATTCTCCCTTGTAAAAACGGTATTCCCATTCAATGGGAAATAAATCGACATGAAGAACTTTGTCACACATGCTTTCAAGCCAGTCTATGACTGCAATTCGCGTTTCCTGATACTAGGCACAATGCCGTCGCCGCAGTCGGTGAAGCATGGCTTCTACTATTCCCATCCCCAGAACAGGTTCTGGCCACTGCTTGCGGCGCTTTTCAACGAAGCGCTGCCCCGTACGCCCGAGGAAAAGGCGGCGCTGGCGCTTCGGCACAACATCGCACTCTGGGATGTGCTTGCCTCCTGCGAAATCGATGGCGCGGCGGACGCCTCCATACGCAAGCCAGTGCCAAACGACTTCTCCACTATACTCAAGACTGCGCATATAGAGCGCATATTCACCACTGGCAAGACGGCGTACGCCCTGTTCCAGAAACTTGTTGCGCCCGCCATCGGCATTGAGGCGACGTATCTGCCTTCCACAAGTCCTGCGAACCAGGCTCTCTTCCCATGGGAAAAACTTCTGGAAAGCTGGCGAAGAATCCTAGGCCTCTAGTGGATTTGTATTTATTGAAACGGGAGCAATTTGCTCTTGAACGCAAATGATTTCTTTAGGTGAATGATAACTCTACGTGCTGAAAGTTGTCGGATTCCCTGTTGTTAAAAACACAATTCTCATTATATTACAGCGACGTATATTGATAGTCACAGAACACGAGGTTTTGGATATGGCAGACGAATTACAGGCACTGTTGAACAAGATCGTTGACGAGGAACTCAACAAGACCGAGGGCGCAAAGGAGAAGATCCTTGCCCAGGCGAAGGCTGAGGCGGAAAGCATAATTAAGAACGCCCGCAGCGAGGCGGACGAGATAATCAGCGCCGCGCAGAAAGAGGCGCAGGTGTTCCGTGTCAAGGGCGAGGAGGCGTTGAGGCAGGCCTCCCGCGACGTATTGCTGTCCTTGCGCGGCGCGATGGACGAGCGTATCAAGTCCGTGGCTCTGGCTGTGGCTGGCAAGGAGCTCTCCGGCGAGGCGCTTGGCAAGGTGCTGGTGCATCTTATCGAGGCATTCCTCAAGCAGGACGGCAACGAGGACAGGCTAGAAGTGCTGCTGGACGAAAAGGAGCAGCAGGTGGTGGAGAATGCGCTGGCCGCCGCGTTGGATGCGGATTTGCGGGCCCGCTGCCAGCTGTCGCCAGTCGGTGGCATGGGCAAGGGCTTCAAACTGGTCTTCAGCGGGGACAGCGTGGTGTATGACTTCAGCGACCAGGCATTGGCGGAAACATTGGCAAGCCACCTCAGCGGTCGTCTGGCCGCAATAGTTACAGGCAATTAAAACAATGGGCGTGGACCTCTTCTATTTCATATCAAGCCTGCCTGCAATCAAGTTGGACGGGCAATGCCCCTTGACTGCGCCGCTGTTCCTTCAGCAGTGCCGCGATTTGCTGGGCGACGACATTGGTGACAGGCTGGAAAAAGTGCGCCTGGTGCCTGACAACACGGCGCCCGTGGATGACACTGTGGAGCAGTGGTATTCCTTTGAGACATATCTTCGCAACACATTGGCGGAACTGCGTCGCGCGCGTCTGAAACTGCCGCCAGAGGACACTGGGCGCCAGGGCAAGGATCTTTTCTGCTCGTACAGGAAGGAAATCGAGGAGGCCATGGCAATGTCCTCCACTGTGGCCAGGGAAAACAAGCTGGATGAAATGAGGTTCGCGTTTCTTGGCGAACTGGAGGCGGGGCACTACTTCAATCTTCAATTGGTGGAGCTGTACCTGCTGAAACTGCTTTTGATCGACAAGCGTTCAGGGCGCAAACTGCCCGAGGGACGCGCAACTTTTGACAGGATGCTTGAGGCGGGCTTCGCGCAGGCAAGTGAAAAGCGCATTGGTGATGAACTTTAAGGATATTTCAGAATGAACGAGCAATTCCAAACAGGCAAAGTCACGGGCGTCAACGGGAATATGGTAAGCGTGTCCTTTGACACTCGCGTGACACAGAATGAAGTCGCCTTTGTGCTGGTGGGGGACGGAACCAGGCTGAAGGCTGAGGTGATACGCGTCAGGGGACGCGAGGCGGACATACAGGTGTTCGAAAGCACCACTGGCGTGAAAGTCGGCGATGCCGTGGAATTCACGGGCCAGCTCCTTTCAGTGGAACTGGGGCCTGGCCTGCTGACACAGGTCTATGACGGCTTGCAGAACCCGCTGCCCGAACTGGCGGCGCAGACAGGCTATTTCCTGAAGCGCGGCCTGTATGTGTATCCACTGGACAGGGAGAAGAAGTGGCAGTACACCCCAGTCGCCAAGGTGGGCGACGTCCTGGAGGCGGGCGACACGGTGGGCACCGTGCCAGAGGGAATATTCACACACAGAATCATGCTTCCATTCGCCTGGCAGGGCGAGTGGACTGTTACCTGGACCAAGGAGCCAGGCGAATACAACATCAGCACCGTGGTGGCGAAGGTTGCCTGCAACGGCCAGGAACGCGAGGTGACAATGGTGCAGACCTGGCCAGTCAAGGTGCCAATCACCTGCTATGCGGACAAGTTGCTGCCACAGGAGCCGCTGGTGACACAGATGCGCATCATCGACACATTCTTCCCCGTGGCTAAGGGCGGCACATTCTGCACGCCTGGCCCATTCGGCGCAGGAAAGACGGTTTTGCAGCATTCGCTTTCCCAGCGTTCCGAGGTGGACGTTGTCATTGTGGCGGCCTGCGGCGAGCGCGCTGGCGAAGTCGTGGAAATCCTCCGTGAATTCCCGCATTTGGACGACCCCAGGACGGGGCGCCACCTCATTGACAGAACCATCATCATCTGCAATACCAGCTCGATGCCAGTGGCGGCCCGCGAGGCCTCCATCTACACCAGCGTCACATTGGCGGAATACTACCGCCAGATGGGCTTGAGCGTGCTTCTGCTGGCGGATTCAACATCGCGCTGGGCGCAGGCATTGCGCGAGGAATCAGGGCGTCTGGAGGAAATCCCTGGCGAAGAGGCGTTCCCCGCATATCTGGAATCGCTGGTGGCGAGCTTCTACGAGCGTGCTGGCCTTGTAAAGCTGAAGGACGGCAACACTGGCTCTGTGACGATATGCGGCGCAGTCAGCCCTGCGGGCGGCAATTTCGAGGAGCCTGTCACCCAGGCCACATTGAAGGTCGTTGGCTCCTTCCTGGCGCTGTCCAGGGACCGTGCCAACGCCCGCCGCTATCCCTCGATCCATCCATTGGACAGCTGGAGCAAGTACAACAGCATAGTTTCGAAGGACAAGGTGCTCAAGGCCAGGACCATGCTCCGCGCTGGCAATGAAGTGAACCAGATGATGAAGGTGGTTGGCGAAGAAGGCACTCCAGTCAATGACTTCGTCACATACCTGAAGAGCGAATTCATAGACAACGTCTATCTGCAGCAGAACACATTCGACAAAGTCGATAGCGCATGCGGTGCCGAACGGCAGAAATATGTGTTCGACAAGCTGCTGGGCATTATAGACAAGGATTTCAACTTTGCGGACAAGGACCAGGCGAGAACCTATTTCCAGCGCCTGAGGCAGCAGTTCATTGACTGGAACTACACTCCATGGGATTCCATCTCCTTCCGCGACGCTGAAGCGGCAATAGACAAGATGCTGCAGGAGGCCTGACAACAATGAAGAAAATCTACAATCGCATCATCCAGATAAGCGGCAACGTCATCACTGTCGAGGCGGACAATGTGGCCAACGGCGAACTTGCCGAAGTCAAGAGCCAGCGTGGCACATCATTGGCACAGGTAATCAGGCTGGACAAGAGCAAGGTGTACTTGCAGGTCTTCGCAGGAAGTCGTGGCATTTCAACGGACAGCGAGGTGCGCTTCCTTGGTCGTCCCATGAAGGTGTCCGCAACAGAGGCATTGCTTGGGCGTATTTTCACTGGTAATGGTTCTCCCCGTGACAAGGGACCTGCATTGCAGGACAACCTGATTGACATCGGAGGCCCCTCTGTGAATCCCGCCAACCGTATCATTCCCCGTAAGATGATACGTACTGGTATTCCCATGATTGACATTTTCAACACACTGGTTGAAAGCCAGAAACTGCCTATCTTCTCCGTGGCAGGCGAACCCTACAACGAACTGCTTGCCCGCATAGCCATGCAGGCGGAAGTAGATGTGATTGTGCTGGGCGGTATGGGCCTGAAGTACGACGACTACCTGACCTTCAAGGAGACATTGGACGAGCACGGTGCGCTTTCACGCACAGTCATGTTCATCCACACCGCCTCCGACCCGATAGTGGAATGTCTGCTGGTTCCAGACATGTCACTGGCCGTAGCGGAATACTTCGCCACAGAGCAGAACAAGCGTGTCCTGGTGTTGTTGACAGATATGACCAACTTCTGCGATGCGCAGAAGGAAATCGCAATCACCATGGAACAGATTCCTTCCAACCGTGGTTATCCAGGCGACCTGTACAGCCAGTTGGCCTCCCGCTATGAAAAGGCAGTTGACTTTGAGACGGCGGGCTCCATCACGATTCTGGCTGTCACCACAATGCCTGGTGACGATGTGACTCACCCAGTTCCTGACAATACGGGATACATCACGGAAGGCCAGTTCTACCTGGTGAACGGGCATATCGAGCCATTTGGCTCCCTGAGCCGCCTCAAGCAGCAGGTCAACAGCGAAACACGCCCTGACCATCGCGCATTGATGGACACCATGATACGCCTCTATGCGGAATACCGCGAGGTGCTTGAAAAGCAGTCCATGGGTTTCCGCATGAGCAAGTGGGACGAGAAGTTGCTCAAGTACGGCATCCAGTTCGAAGAGAAGATGATGGATTTGAGCGTGAACATTCCATTGGAAGAGGCTTTGAACCTGGGCTGGCGCATCCTAGCCGATTGCTTCGAGCCGGCTGAAACTGGAATCAAGACGGACCTGGTACGGGAATACTGGCCAAAGAAATAAAGTAACTTTCCAGTCCC
>JAEEGL013283857.1_pt1 | contig 11512 bp, 10 predicted proteins | sample 9134231 | NCBI WGS metagenome assembly JAEEGL01 (sample SAMN16246548, study PRJNA631951) | gut metagenome | biome: gut microbiome; feature: rumen; material: fiber-attached | host: Bos | place: Iran: Karaj | collected 2018-10
ACTCGATGGTTGCGGGAGTAACCTTCTTGGTGTTGTAGAGCTTTCCGAGCTTCTCGATCCTCTCATCGGGAACTGCTACAACTCCGACGTTGGGATCAATGGTACAAAAAGGGAAGTTCGCAGCCTGTGCACCTGCCTTTGTGATTGAATTGAAAAGTGTACTCTTACCTACATTAGGAAGACCGACGATTCCAAGTTTCATTTCTATCTATATCTCCTTATTCATATATGGAACTTAAGGGACTTTTCCGTCGTTCCATTTATACTCAAAACACACATATTCTACACTAATCGGGGTGTGTTTACAAATGTGGGGTAATATACCCGGCTTTTGACATGGTGATCCGAGGTGCCGGGCTAATAATTTGAAGATTTTGTATGAATTATTAGCCTTTTTTCATGATTTTGGGGATGTAAAGTGAGGTATCTGGCTAATAATATGATGATTTCTGAGGATTTATTAGCCTTTTGCCGGGATTCAGACTTATATGGGCTAATAGAAATGCATTTATAGGCATTTTATTAGCCATTACGGATTTATCAGGCTGAAGAGTGCTAAATACCTTCTATGCGATAATCCGGAATGCCGAGCCTTCGCGCCGCCTCTTCGAAATACTCTTCTTTAATAAGAGGCCATCCTTTGGTTTCGCCTGCTTCTTCGGATAATTTATTGGCAAGTTCAACCATGGCTGCGGAATTATCCGTGCCTGTTAAAAGGATCTGAATATTACTGTTGATAAACCAGGGTGCTTTTTCAAGCAGTCCTGAAGAGACCATATCCTCTGCTACCTTGCGGTTATCAAAAGCCACTTTAAGAAATGTAGGTTTCCAGGAAGCCTCACCGGTTTCATCCATTAAAGACTCAAGCATCATGCATTGTGCAAAGCCCGCATCACCTATTGAAACACCGACACACCCGGAGTTCATATAGTGCTTTCCGTTATACTCATAATCTCCCGGAAAATGTGTATGTGCACAAAGCAGATAGTCCTCAGAAATGTTATCGAGCCAGTAACGCGCTCTTTCACTTCCGAGCTGTATCAGCTCTCTCGAACTTTCCGGCGAACCGTGACAACATTTAACGGAAGGATATCCTTCTTTTTCATAGACAAAAGAAATCGGAAGGCTTTCGAAAAAGTCGAGATCTTTCTCAGTCAATAATTCATAGGAGTAAAGCAGATTACCGCTTGCAGAGTTATAGATCCATTTCTGATCTTCAAGTCCGTCTTTCAATACCTTTCTCTGAGAGAGCATGTACTCTTCTCTGTTACCTCTGAGTAACCGGCATGTATGAGTATCAATAAACTCATAGAGATAATCCATGGTTTCTCTCGTGTAAGGAGTATCGGATACAAAGTCGCCGAGAAAGATATACTCGTTGCATCCTTCCGCTTCCAGTTTCTTCACACACTCTTTGAACGCTATGTAATTGCTGTGAATATCTGATATAACTCCAAGTTTCATAAAACGATTATATAACCTGTGACCATAAAAATATTAGGGAACATTTCATGAAATCTTCATTAATGTTCCCTAAGATATTTTAACTTATGAATTTACTATTTGCATCATTCAACCGGAAAGCATGCTTCGGTAACATACTCATCGGGATTCTGAGTCTGTGCGGGGCTCACATGATATATATTGAACATGGGTCCGTTCATCTTATATCCGTTCTCATTTATCCATGAGACAAGTGTTGCGTATGCATCGGTCATCTGGTCATAACTTCCCTTGATGATACAGCTTGCAACCTTAACGGCAGGAAGTGTCTTGAACTTTACATGCTCTGTATCATCGTACTTTCCCTTTACAGACATGGATACAACAAGTTCCACATTCTCTTCCTTAAACTCGTTATCGAGAAACTCTGCGATCGCATAGCAGGGTTCGTCGGGAATAAGGTTCTTGCACTCTCTCAGTGCGCCCCATGCCATTCCTTCATCCTCATAATGAGGAACGACCATGTGTACGGTTGCAGCATATCTCTCGGGGATAGTCTTTATGTTTACATCAAAACTCATTTTGTGCTCCTTTCTCAGTCCCTTTCGGGCTGTATCCAGAAGCATCAGTTTGTACTCCGTCTCTTTAGCCAGCTCGGACAGTTCCTTCTCCCTTTCGGAAAAGAAAACATCAAGCTGCTTGGTGTCATCGTATATCTCAAGCATACGGACAATATCTGCAAGTGCAAATCCCATATCCTTAAGCGCGGTGATCCTGCCGATCACAAAAAGCTGATCTTCACGATAATAACGATATCCTGTAAAATCATCGATCTCCGCAGGCTTTAATAATCCGATGTCGTCGTAGTGGCGCAGCATCCTGATGCTTACTCTGGACAACTTTGAAAATTCTCCTATTTTAAGCATTTAACTTACCTCCATGGATGTTTGTTTCTTGAGCTCACTACTACCCTAATCCCTACCATAATGTGAGAGTCAACAGGTATTTTAAAATTATTATAATACAAAAATAATGATACAATATCCCCATAATCCTCAAAGGAGTTAATTATGAAAAATCCCATTCCCGAAAATACGGTTAAACCTATATCTGTTACCAAAACTAAAATATTACCCGCACAGTGCGCTGTAGATCTCGGCGACGGAAGCGAGCGCGGAGAATATGTTGATCAGGATTATATCCTCTCAAAACTCGGACGCCCCATGCGTGCCATTAACTTAATGTACTGCTACTACCCTAATGACAAAGACTGGCCCAAGCGTGCAAGTTACGTCGTAGAAAAGAAAGGCGGGGACAGTCCCTACGATAATTATTTCCCTTATACGGGTGCATTAACAGGAAAAAGGCATTCGACATCGGGCCCCGATGTATTCGAGTGTATGAAGGACATCAGAAGGCATGGTGAGGATGTTATTCTTACCATCACCATCGATCCCAATGTATCCGACGATCATCTCATTGCCATTGCAAAAGACATTAGACCTTTCGGAAGAATTCTCGTTCGTATTAATCACGAAGCAACCGGCACATGGTTTTCTTTTAACAAGAGAGCTACATATGAAGAGCTGGGACTCTTCTTCGCACATTGCTGTGATATATTTCATAAAGAAGCTCCTCAGGCTAAGATCATTCTATGCCTCGACGGATACACTTCATTAGACACCGAAAAGATGGTAAAAGAAGACGAGTTCAAGCCCGCAATAAAAGCAGCGGACATTGTGTCAGTGGACAGATATCTGTCTCTTCATTGGGGATGGCCTAACGACATTGCCGAAAAAGGCGGAAAGAGTTTTAAAGATTTCGGAGTACGTAATGTCTACGCTCTCGCGAAAAAGAGTGCGGAGCGCTACGACAAGATAAACAGAAAGCATAAGCCCATGGTTTTATCCGAGCTTAATGCAGACGGTGATGTAAACGGTCCTTACGAGCAGTGCAAGATGGTTAAGGACTTCTGCAACATGGTTAAAAAAGATCAGGATAAATGGCTCTCAGGATTTACTCTCTATCAGTTCAGAGACAGAGGAAGACTCGGACTTGAGATTCAGGATCCGAACAATGAGAATGTCGGTATCGAACAGCCTTTGATGAAGACATTCAAGGAGATCGCATCCGATCCTTACTTCTCTCCCGCTTTCTCAGAAAGCAAAAACATTAAACTGAACAAATCCGGAAATCCCTCAGCACCTTTAAAGATGCGTTGGGGAGGCAGTGAAGATTCCGAAGGTATTGCACTTACATATGAAGTAAGCGGAGCTCCCCTCTTCTGTGAATGTTATTTTACGGATGATCTTCTTGATGCTTCCCTTATGCTTGAAGTTAACGGCAGATGGTTTTACAAGGCATCCGGTACGGGCTTTATCGACCTTATGCCTGCTTTTTTTGATATGCCCAAGAAAAAGTATGACAAGGTCACCATCCGTATGTTCATGACTCCTTCAGACGGTATAAACGATCCTTCAAAAGGAAAATCCTCCGGAAAAAATCCGAAGGATGATTGGGCTGTAAATCAGTATTATGAGATCAAGTCATTACCTATAGTCAGGATTGTTTCGTGATCACAGCAATGGCACATCTTATAAATTGCAAATATCGAATAGAATCTCAGAAAGAATCCGAGAAAAGTGAAGTCGCTTCTGAAACCGTCCCATATAGAGATAACCCCTACTCCCGCGATCAAAAGAAAGCTGAATACTATTGCCAGAAAGATCGTTAACAGCATCTTAAATATACCGCCCTTCCTTTTCTGATGTAGAGTTCATAATCACAGCACTCTTCCATGAGTTCGGGATCATGTGTGGAAACAAGTACCGTGCTTCCTGATTTGGCAAGTTCTTTAAGAAGCGCACCGACTTTTTCCATATGTGCAAAATCAAGGCCTGACGTAGGTTCATCGAACAGCAAAAGCTTAGCACCTGCAGCAACCGCTGATGCGATCGCAACTCTCTGCTTCTGACCGCCCGACAAAGCCATAGGATGAGTCTCCTTATACGGTAATAGTCCCAGACTACCCAGTATCTCCAGGCATCTGTTCTCGTCTTTTTCTTTCATGGATAAGAGAACTTCCGCTTCGACGCTGTCGGTAAAGAGCTGATGATTTACATCCTGCATCACCATATAGGAAAGACCTATGCGATGCTTACCTTTGTATTCTTTTCCGTCAGTTTCGATCACGCCTTTACAATCATTTTCAAGTCCGCACAAACACCTTAGAAATGTTGATTTGCCGGTTCCGTTTTTTCCGATGATCGCAATAACTTTTCCCTTTGGCAGTGACAGATACGGAATACATAAACTCAGTGAATCACCGTCAGCTTCGGAAAACTTTCTCTTCTTGAGGATGTAAGGCTTATGTTCATATGAATAAAAGAAATCCTTTAGCTTGATGCCGTCTTTAAAATCCGGCAAATCTTCATCGTAAGTTCCGAGCTTTCCTTCAAATACTTCCGTGAAGTGCTCTTCAATCACGGTAGGACGAAGCTTAAGAGCTTTTATCTCACTTTCAGGAAGCGTCCTGAATTCCTCTCCCTTCCACTTCCTGCATATCCTTCCGGTCTCCATGTAAATAACTTTGTCAGCCAGATCCTTCAGGTACCAGAGTCTGTGTTCAGAGATGATTATGGTCTTGCCCTGACTCTTCCATATCTCAATGATCTTACGAAGTTTTTCTATCGCCACCATATCCAGATTTGAGGAAGGCTCATCCAGCAAAATGATATTCGGAAGCAGTGCCGCAACCGAAGCGCATGCGATCATCTGCTTTTCACCGCCAGACAGTTCAAACAGACTTCTTCCGAGAAGTTTATCGATGCTCATCTCACCGACTATTTGTTCTTTTCTCCTGACAATCTCTGCGGGGTCAAGACCGATGTTTTCGGGTCCGAATACTATCTCACCATCGGTATCAACAGAGAAGAACTGGCTCCTCGGATTCTGGAAAACAGTACCGACTACTCCCGCTAGATCGGCTATATCGGTTTCAGATACATCCATACCGTTAACAAACACTTTACCGGTCATTTCACCTTTGTAATAATGCGGAATAAGTCCGTTGATCAGTCTGATGACAGATGTCTTACCCGAGCCGGATGCTCCGCATAAAAGCACGGTCTCGCCTTCCCGGATATTCAAAGAAACGCCGGCAAGTGAATCCTCACCGGCGCCCTTATAGCTGTGTGTTACATTTCTTATATCAACTATGATTCTTTTCATTTTATGTATTTAAAAACAATAAAGACTGTAAGTGCCGATACGAAAAAAAGTACCAGTAAATAATCCTGTAAACGTAAACTTAATATTTCGACACTCGACCTCTTTGTTTTCCCGCCAAGTCCGCGTGTTATTGCGGCAGCAGACAGTTCATCCCCGATGTTCACGCAAGAAAAGAGAAGCGGTATCATCCTATACTCAACCATTCCCAGCGCATTCCCACCACCGAGCATGATACCTCTCATCTTCATCGCATCTCTTATGGCTGAGTATTCCTCTTTGAGCGTAGGGAAAAATCTCATAACAACGGCAAGCGAGATCGTAATACCGTCAGGTACATGCATCTTCTGCATTGCAGATACAAACTCATCTATCCTGGTAGTTCTTACCACATACCATGCAGTGATTACCGCAGGTGTAAACTGCACAACAATACAGCAATATCCTAAAAGGAACGCCATCAAGAATCCTTCGGATTGTTCCGAGATAAAAGAAAACATCAGGATAAGCGCTACACTGTACATAACGAGGAACCGAAACGCTGAAGCATAGTGCTTCTCAAGAATAAGGAGCACTATGGGCACCAGAGTCATTAAGATCCTGAGTGCCCACAGAAAAGGGGTTGTTGCACTCATCATAACGATTGCGGATACAACAAAGATCATGAAAAGTTTTGTTCTCGGATCGAGTTTTAACCCACTCATACGATTCCGGCTTTCTCGAAATGTTTCTTTACAACAGCCTTACCGATAAATGCTCCGATAAAGCCGAATACAAAGCAGAGAACAAGAAGTACTGCGATAGTCTTGGAATTAATTGCTCTGAAAAGATTATCGCAGTATTCGGCAGAATAACCTCCTTCAAGAAGATCCGCTCTGTATGAATCTGCAGTTACGATCACAGGGAAGTAATTGGCACATATCCAAAGACTGAATACACCGTAGCTTATTGCAGTCTTCTTAAAACTCTTGTAACCACCGCTCTTTGCAATAAGATCCGCAACAAGACCGGCAAGTATGATAAGAGGAGCACCGAGATATCCCATTCCGGTCACAAACATTATGATCGCCATGAGTATCGACATGATCGTTATCATTCCGAACTTTTCTACCTTGGTATAGAAAAGCATCATCGGGATCGAACCCACTATCGGGATCATCACAACATAAGACGCAACTATATAAGGATGAATAAAGCCTAGTATTCCGCATGCAAATTCAACCACGAATAAAAGTGCGGTAAATATTCCTACGGTTATAAAGTCCCTGGCTTTTAATTTATTTCTGTTCATTAAATCTCCCATCATCAGGCAATCTTCCAGCTTACAGCCTGCTTTCTGCCTGAAATGAAGTTCTTATAGATGCCTTCCTGCATCATAAGCTCTTCATGTTTTCCTTTCTGTACTATTTTTCCATTGTCGACAACAATGATCTGATCCGCATTTCTTACGGTCTTAAGTCTGTGTGCGATCATGATGATTGTCTTCTGCTTGGTAAGATTCTCAATTGCTTCGGTGAGTTCCTTTTCATTCTCGGGATCCACATTCGCGGTAGCTTCATCAAGAATGATTATCGGTGCATCCTTCATGATCGCACGTGCTATGGCAATCCTCTGCTTCTCACCGCCGGACAGTGTTGCACCGCCCTCTCCTATAACAGTCTCATAGCCGTTCGGAAGCGCCATGATAAAGTCATGACATGCGGCTTTCTTGGCTGCATCAATAACTTCATCCATTGAAGCTTCGGGCCTGCCGAAACGAATGTTGTTTGCAATGGTATCCTCGAACAGATACACTCTTTGGAAAACAAAACTGAAATTCTCCATCAGCGAATCAAAGCTGTAATCCTTAACGTTTCGCCCACCGAGAGTAACTTCGCCTTCACGCACATCCCAGAAACGCGCTATGAGAGACGTAATGGTTGTCTTACCGCCGCCTGAAGGTCCTACTATCGCAGTGGTGGTATTCTCTTTGATATCAAGAGTGACATCATCGATGATCTTTTTGTTTTCATAGGCAAAGCTTACATGCTCAAGATGAATATCCCTGTTTTCAGGCTTGATATCTTCCCCGTTAATATCCATCTGCTCGATATTTAAGATCTCATTTGCAAGGTCAACACCTTTTCCGATGATCTTAAGAAGCGCAGTGTATATGCCTGCAAGATCGAGTGATTCAAATATCATGAATGAACACAGAAGCATCGTGATCGTATATTCGAGCTCCATTGTTCCTTCAAAATAAAACCACAGTGATGCAGCTGCAATAACTACACCGATCAGTTTAACAATGAGGTTCTGTACGCCGACTGCAGGAATAGCTGCAACCTCAGCCGCTATATCTGCTTTCTTTTTTCTCTCGATTGCCTTGTTTACTCTTGAGGAATTCTGAGCAATGATGTTGTAATTTCTGATCTCGGCAATTCCCTGAATGTACTCAAGTATTACTCCGACCACATCACGGTCCGCACTGAGTTTTTCATCGGCGACCCTGGCAACGCTTATGTTGGTCCAACGGTTCACGATAAGGAAGATGGCAATTCCCCCAAGTGATATGAGTCCGATCCTGAAGTCAAAGACAAACATAAAGAGTGCAACAACTATTGTCGTTATACTGCCCTGAAGCACCATCATGATCGCACGTGTAGCAATATCACCGACCTGCTCCATTGTGTTTGTAGTAACCGAAGTGATATGTCCGAGACTGGTATCATTGAAATATCCCATGGGGAGATATCTTAAATGTTCTCCGATCTCTATACGCTTCAAAGCGCAGGTATCATATCCGCCTTCCGTCTGAAGCATTGATGAAAATCTGTTTACGATCATCTTGCCCACCGTGCTGATAAGCATCATTCCGACAACAAGGTATATATCATTATCGGTAATATTGCCCGAGAGCACTGCGGTTATTGCAAAGAATGCAGCCGGTATCTTCATTGCGGTAAGCATTGCTTCAAGCACTCCGAGGAATGCTGATTTATAGAATTTATTTCTGTTCTTTACCGAGCAAAACGCAAAGAACTTCTTTACCAACTTAAGCATTGACAACCTCCTTTACGGGAAGTGAGCCTTCATCCGCATCTTTGGCCAGACTGTGTGCTTCCCACATTTTTCTGTACAATTCACAGTTACTCAAAAGTTCATTCTGAGTACCGGAGGCTTCGATATTCCCGTCTTTGATAACGAAGATCTTATCCGCATCCACGATTGTGGAAAGACGATGTGCTATTACGATAAGAGTTCTTCCCTGAACCAGTTTTGCAACAGAGGACTGAACAAGTGCTTCATTCTCGGGATCCGTATAAGCGGTTGCTTCATCAAGGATTACAACAGGAGCGTCTTTGAGCATAGCTCTTGCAATGCAGATTCTCTGTCTCTCACCGCCGGATAAGTGTCCTCCTGCTCCGCCTACCACGGTGTCATAGCCGTTCTCAAGTCCCATGATAAATTCATGACATCCGCATGCCTTTGCAGCATTGTAAACATCCTCGTCCGTAGCTCCCGCTCTTCCGAGTCTGATGTTTTCTTTTACCGTAAGGTCAAAGAGATAATTATCCTGGGCAACGTATGCGATGCGGCTCATGTAATAATCCAGAGGCAGTTCATTGATATTAACGCCACCGAAAGTAATGGATCCGGAATCTACATCCCAAAGTGAATCAATGAGCCTTGCAACAGTACTTTTACCGGAGCCTGAAGGGCCGACAATCGCGACCACTTCGCCCTGTCTGATATCCATGTTGATACCGTGCAGCACTTCTTTATCTTTATATGTAAATCTCACATCCCTCAAAGAAATATCAGAACCCTGAGGCTCCTTTGCAACCTCGGAAGGTCTTACCATATCCTTACGTTCAAGTATCTCTATAACTTCGCCGAATATCGTTCCCATCTTAAGAAGATCGTCCGTGTATGAGAATGCGACAACAAGCGGAGTTATAAGTCCGGTTGAAAGAATGATACATGTGATAAAACCTTCCGGAGATACGCTTCCGTTTCTGACAAGAAGCATTCCGATCGGAAGTACGCCCAGGAATGTTGCGGGGAGAAATGACATGGTTCCCGCCTGGGGCCATATGCATCTCCTCATCCAGTCTATGAAAACATCCGCTCCCTCTCTTGCAGCAACGACAAACTTTTCATAGGAAGACCCTGTTTTACCGAACGCTTTGATAACTTCGATTCCGTTGATATATTCAACAGCTGTGTCATTGAGCCTTTTAGTCTTTTGAACAGAGAGTTCATAACCGCCTCTGCTCTTGTAAAGCATTATCATCATGAAAACAAGACCGATAGCAGCCCCCACAAGATTTGCCAGTCCAAGTCTCCAATCGACCGAAAGGATGTAAATGAACATGATTACCGGCAGTAATATGTTTGCGGTAAACTCCGGAACTATATGAGCAAGTGTTGTCTCCATGGAATCAACGCGCTCGACAATGATGTTCTTGTAGCTTCCGCTGTTATCATCCAGTACAGAACCCAGGGGTATTCTTGAAAGCTTCTCGCAAAGCTGTTTTCTTATTCCTCCAAGAACAGTAAAAGTAGCGATATGTGACAATGTGGTGGAGAAAGAATGTAAAGTCATTCTGACGGTCCAAAACAGCGCCATCATCAGTACCTGCTTTAGGTAATAATTCCAATCGGTATTTCCCGAAAGCAATTGACCTACTATCTCCGCGATTATGAGGTACGGTACAAACGATGCAGCAACTCCGAACATGGCCAAAACCACGCTTCCTCCGAAGTACCCCCTTTTTCTTCCTGCAAATTCCAGTACCCAGGAAAGCAAACCACGTTTCTTCATTTTTCAAATCTCCTCTGTCATTTTGCCTTGCCCTGATTTGCAACGGCTTCCATCTTTGCCTTGAGTGCTTCCTGATCACCAAGGTAATAGTGGTTAACAACCTTGAAATTATCATCAAACTCATATACGAGAGGAACGCCCGTGGGTATGTTAACTCCGAGTATCTCTTCCGGGGTCATATCTTCAAAATACTTAACAAGAGCTCTGAGGGAATTTCCGTGTGCAGCGATGATGACTTTCTTACCTGCCTGCATATCAGGCTTTATCACTTCATTAAAGAAAGGAACTACGCGATCGATCGTGATCTCGAGGCTCTCTGTAAGAGGAAGATTTTTTCTGTCTACATTCCTGAACATCTCCTGATTCTGAGGTGCTCTCTCATCACTTTCTTCAAGTGCGGGAGGTGTTACATCAAAGGATCTTCTCCAGATCTTTACCTGCTCTTCTCCGTACTTTTCTGCGGTTTCAGCTTTATTAAGTCCCTGAAGTGCGCCGTAATGACGCTCATTAAGCTGCCAGCACTTATTAACGGGAATCCAGTTACGGTCCATCTCATCGAGAATATGATTAAGAGTATGAATCGCTCTCTTCAGATACGATGTATACGCAACGTCAAAATCATAGCCCTCTTCCTTCAGGATCTTTCCGCCCTGTTTTGCTTCTTCGTGTCCTTTTTCGGAAAGGTCGACATCAGTCCATCCGGTGAAAAGATTGAGTTTGTTCCATTCGGATTCACCGTGTCTGACGAGTACAAGTTTCATCATGATAGTTATCTCCTTTTTTGCTCTTTTTGGTTAGTCTTTTCTAACCCTAAACAAGTATAGTTAGTCCTCTCTAACCTGTCAAGAAAAGCAATAAAAAAGTGCCGCCCTTTCGGGCGGCTATTTCCGTTTTTGTCATTCCGTTGAACTTTTGGCAATTTCTTCTTTTTGAAACTGCTTGAAATATACCAGTTTTTTCAATGCTTCAACCGTAAAAGCTCCCAGGTCTTCACAAAGCATATATTCTCCGTGGTAAACGGGATTGTGATCCTCG
>JAEEGL015851812.1_pt1 | contig 11512 bp, 11 predicted proteins | sample 9134231 | NCBI WGS metagenome assembly JAEEGL01 (sample SAMN16246548, study PRJNA631951) | gut metagenome | biome: gut microbiome; feature: rumen; material: fiber-attached | host: Bos | place: Iran: Karaj | collected 2018-10
CCCGAAGTCATACTGTGTCAGATGACCCTGGTGTTGTTGCCCGTTCCGTCCGGAAGCGCTCACACCATCAGTTCCAGCCTGCCGCCGAAGCCGCAAGTCGCCGACTTCACGGCGTAGGCCTGCACGGCGTCGCCCGAGAGCTGCTCGTAATAAGTGTATGTCCTCCCGTCAAAGACGGCGGTTTTCTCTTCAGAGATTGATCCGCCCTCTGGAAGGACTGCGCCTATGGAGGCCTTGAGAATGTCCTCGTTGGTCTTCTGAATAGGTTTGTAAGTCATTGCATAAACTCCGCCCAATATGGCCGCGCAAAGCAGGCACACCAGCGTGAGACAGAGTAACATGTTCTTTAGTGTAGACTGTGCTGCCATTTCTAAGCCCTCCCGTAACCGAATTTCTTGCGGTGGAACGCCCTGTCAATCAGAGGCACCGTCATGTTCATTAAAAGTATGGCGAACGATACGCCCTCAGGATAGGATCCAAAGTAGCGTATCATCATAACTATCAAGCCGATACCGGCTCCGAAAAGCACCCCTCCCCAATCGCTCATAGGGGAAGTGACATAGTCCGTTGCCATAAAGCAGGCTCCCAGGATCAGACCTCCTGCAACCAAGTTGAACACCGGTCCTGTATAGAGTTCCGGATTGCAGAGGTGGAATATGGAGGAAACAACCGCCACTGTGACAAAGATGCTGAGAGGTATCCACGGCTTTACCACCTTGCGGCACAGCAGGTAGACGAATCCCACCAGGAGGGCCAGGCCGGAGATTTCTCCGAGAGAGCCTCCGGGGTTCAGCAGGAATGTGCGGAAGAGGTCCAGGTCGGCCACTGACGCAGCTCCGCCAAGCTTGGCCTGGGAAAGGACGGTAGGGCCTGAAACTGCGTCAATGCCTCCGATGAATCCCTTGGGGATATCCCAGGTGGTAAGTTGCTGCGGGAACGAAATCAGCAGGAACACACGACCGGTAATTGCCGGGTTGAACACGTTCTGTCCCATTCCTCCGAAGGACATCTTGGCTACGCCGATTGCCACTATGGCGCCTATCAGCACCGTCCACCAGGGGGTGGAAGGCGGCATGTTGAGCGCCAGCAGCAAGCCGGTAAGGGCGGCTGCCGAAGGGCAGAACAACTGAGGCTTGCGCATCATCCACTTTGCGATGGCCCATTCCAGCAGGACGCAGAATCCGGCGCCTAGCGCCAGCAGCATCAGGGCTGACCATCCATAGAACAGCACCGACAACGCCATTGAAGGAGCCAGGGCTATGATCACGTCCAGCATCAGGGATGCGGTGGAAGTTCTGGTGTGGATATGCGGATTTGGGGATACTATCTTATTTTCCATTGCTGCGCCTGTTTTTAATTACAGCCATTACCTGGCCTTTGGCCATTCGAAGATTGTCCACCAGAGGGATGCTGGCCGGGCATGAATACTGGCAGCATCCGCATTCTATGCAGTCCTGCGCCGAAGCAGCCTCCATCCCCTCCAGGTCGCCCGCCTTGTAGAGGCGGTTGATGAGGAACGGCTCCAGCCCCATCGGGCAGGAATCGGCACAATGCGCGCAGCGGATGCAATAGCCTTCCGGATGCCTCTTTGTCGTCTCCTTTGAGAGGAACAGCAGCGAAGCAGTACCCTTGACTGTGGTAGCATCGAGGTTGGCGACGGCTTTTCCCATCATCGGGCCTCCGCTTACTATCTTTGCCGCGGACTCGGGAACACCGCCGGCCTGCTCTGCAATGTAGCTCAGCGGCATTCCTATCCTGAACAGGTAGTTGTGCTGGGCACTTGCGGGAAGGCAGTCTCCGGTTATGGTAAGGGTGTTGGTGATAAGGGGCTTGTTCTTCTGAACAGCCTCGTATACAGCAAGAGAGGTGGCCACGTTCTGAACCACACAGCCCACGCTTATGGGGAGCGCGCCGCTCTTGACCTGACGTCCGAGCACTGCGTCTATCAGCTGCTTCTCACCTCCTTGCGGATATTTCTTCTTGAGGACGGCTATCTCCATATTCTTGTAGCCGAGCTGTGCCAGGGCGGCCTCCATAGTCTTGATGGCCTCCGGCTTGTTTTCCTCTATTGCAATAACGCAACGGCACCCACCAAGCACCATCTGCATTATTGCGGCTCCCACGATTATCTCCTGGGGGCGCTCCAGCATTATGCGGTAGTCGCTGGTGAGATAAGGCTCGCACTCGGAACCGTTCACCAGGAGGCAGTCTGCCTTGGATCCGGGAGCGGGATTGAGTTTCACGTGAGTTGGGAAAGTGGCCCCGCCAAGACCCACGACGCCGCACTGCTTTATTTTTTCAACTACGGCAGCGTGGTCTGTGGGAATCTCGGTTACAAGGGTGTCGGAGCGGTCGATACTCTCTTCCCACTCTTCACCCTCGGGATCCACCTCAATTTCTACGTGCATCACATTGTGGCCGGCCAGGTCCTTGCGGGGGCCTACGGACTTTACCTTTCCGGAAGCCGGAGAATGGACATAGCCGGATATGAAGCCTGAAGGCTCCCCTATCACCGTGCCCACCTTCACCCTGTCTCCAGCCGCCACGCAAGGCGTGGCAGGAGCTCCAAGATGCTGGGCCATAGATACATATACAACTGGAGGAAGAGGCAGTACCTCAATGGCGCAAGCGTGCGAAAGCTTAGCGTCGTCCGGATGGACTCCTCCAATGTGGAATGTCAGTTTACTCATTTGCTGCCTCCTTTTTGCTTTCCTCCGCCGGGGCGGGCTTGGGTTTAAGGACAGGGAAATTGACTGCGTGGATAGCGCCTATGGGGCACTCTGCTACGCATTTCTTGCAAAGCTTGCACTTGGTGTAGTCTATATATGCCAGGTTGTTCTCTATGGTTATGGCCTCCTGGGCACAAACCTTGGCGCATTTGCCGCAACCTATGCAACCGGCCTTGCAGGCCTTGCGGGTATACATTCCCTTATCCTTGTTGGAGCAGGCAACGTACACGCGCATTGAACGCGGCCCCTTGTTGCGAAGCTCAATGAGCCCCTTGGGGCAGGCCTTGGTACAGGCGCCGCAGGCAGTGCACTTTTCCTCGTCCACCTCCGGAAGCAGAGTTTCGGGGTTGATGGAGAGCGCTCCGAACTTGCAGGCGGCCACGCAGTCGCCGCAACCCAGGCAGCCGTACGGACACAGGGTGTCCCCCGCGTACAGGGCGGCCTTCACGCGGCAGGACTGAACTCCGTCGTAGGTGTTTATGCGCGGACGGTTCTCGCAGGAACCGTTGCAGCGCAGCACCGCAACCTTGGGAGACTGCTGCTTGATCTCGTATCCCAGTATCTGAGCTACCTGCTTCATCACCTCGTTGCCGCCCACCGGACAGAAGTTGTTGTCCAGGTTGGGGGCCTTGACCGCCGCGTCTGCAAAAGCACGGCAGCCGGCGAATCCGCATCCGCCGCAGTTGGCTCCCGGGAGAGCTTTCTCTACAAGGTCTATCCGAGGATCCTCCTCAACCTTGAATTTTTTGGCTATGAAGAACAGTATGAGAGCCAGGACGAAGCCCAGGGCTGCCAGAATCCCCACTGTCCAAAGAAATGTTCCCGTCATATTTCAAGCCTCTTTCTGATGATAAAATTGTACTCGTTGCGCAACCTGTCCCTTAAGAGCCAGATCACGAAATAATAGATGGCCGTAGCGCATATTCCCAGGCCGGCGGCCGCCAGCTCTGAGGCACCTGTCTTCAAGGCCGTGAACATCACTGCCAATAACACTACCAACGGGATGCAGTATGCCAGCCATACCGCTTTATGGCCCATGGAGGCCTTTAAAACAACGTCCACCTCCTGTCCGGGAAGAAAATCATCCCTGAGGGAGGCGGGAACGCTGACAATTTTCTGTTCCGATTCCGACATTCCGCACAGCGCGGACGCGTGGCAGGAAGCGCAGGCGCTCCTGGCTTCTATCTGAACCAGGACCTGCGTAGGTGTGATCTGCAGGACCTTCCCGGGATGGGATATTTCTGCCTTGCCTGCCATCAGAATGGATTATTGGGGAAATCGTCGGAGGGCGACCCGTTGATGCCGGACGCCACAATAGAAGCGGCCCGCACATCCAGCGAATCTGTCTGCTCCATGAACCTGATCTGCTCGCTCTTGAATATCATGGGGATTTCTCCCACTGATCCGTTACGGTGCTTGGCGATTATTATCTGGGTCTCCTCCTTTCCGGCCGGGTCTGCAGAGAGGCCCAGTGCATCGGGACGGTGGATGAAGATTACCATATCGGCGTCCTGCTCTATGGAGCCGGACTCACGCAGGTCGGAGAGCTGCGGTCTGCCGCTGCCTCCCGAACGCTGCACCGTCTGGCGCGAGAGCTGGGACAGCGCGATAATGGGCACGTCAAGTTCCTTTGCAGTCTGCTTGAGGGTACGGGAGATGGCGGCCACCTCCTGCTCGCGCATTCCACGCAGTTCAGCCGGGCCCTGCATAAGCTGCAGGTAGTCTACCACCACCAGGCGTACGCCCTTGCTCTTCACCAGGTTCTTGACCTTGGTCCTGAACTCCATTACCGGAATGCTGGGGGTGTCGTCTATGTACAGAGGAGCCTTGGAAAGGTTCCTGAGCTTGTAGTCAAGCTGCTCCCACTCGAACGGCTCCAGCTTTGTTCCGCCTTTTATCTTGTCGGCGGGAAGGCCGGACTCGCTGGTCATAAGACGCTTGGTGAGCTGCACGGCGGACATTTCAAGGGAGAACACCGCAACCGGCATATGATGGTCGACGGCGGCGTTGCGCGCCATGTTCAAGGCGAACGCCGTCTTACCGATGGCCGGGCGGGCAGCCAGGATTATGAGGTCAGACTTCTGCCAACCCATAGTGATGGTGTCCAGCGTCACGAATCCCGAAGGGACACCGCTCAGGCCGGTGGAGTTCTGCATCTTCTGGATGTCGCCCATAGCCTCATTGATTAGGGCGCCTATGTCCTGGACCTCTTTCTTGAGATTGTTCTGGATGGCGTCGAAAATCTTGGTCTGGGCGTTGTCTATGAGGTCGTCCACGTTGACGGACTCGTCATAGGCCTGGTGCAGTATGTCGTATGAGGCAGTGATGAGCTCCCTTTGGATGGACTTCTGCTTGAGTATCTTTATGTAGTACTCTATGTGAGCGGCTGAACCTACCTTCTGGGAAAGTTCGGTAAGCACTACGGCTCCGCCCACGGCTTCCAGGTTGCCTTCCTGCTTGAGCTTGTTTGCGGTAGTGATTATATCTACCGAGGTATGGTCCGTGACCAGATGGGAAATGGCCTCGAAGATCATCTTGTGGCGAGGGTCGTAGAAGCAGTTTGGGGTAAGGTCTTCCATTGCAAGGTCGACCGCCGTCTGCTCCAACAGCATCGCTCCGAGGACTGCCTCTTCGACGTCAAGAGCCTGAGGGGGCGTGTTACCCATCTCAAGCTCCATTGAAACGTATTTATTTCTTTTCTGGTCAGGCATTTACGCTGATTATTCGAATTTGGGGTTCACAATGATTCGGCCGCAGTGCTCGCAGATGACCAGCTTCTTGTTGGAAGCGATGTCGATGAGCCTTTGCGGGGTGATTGTGTTGAAGCAGCCTCCGCAGCTGTCCTCATTGAATACGGACACTACTGCAAGGTGGTTGTGCACGCTCTTGCGGATGCGCTCGTAGGCGCTCATCGTACGCTCGTCGATGACTTTGGCGCACTCGTCCCTGCGGGCCTGGAGCTTGGCCTCCTGGTCTGCGGTGGAGTTGATGATGGACTCCAGCTCTTCCTTCTTGGCCGCAAGGTCTTCCAGACGGATCTCAACCCTACGCTCGAGGTCTTCTATGTCCTCTTTCTTCTCGGAGATGGCCATCTTGGCCTCGCCTATGTTCTTCTCGGCAATCTGGCGCTCCAGTCCCTGGTTCTCCAACTCCTTGTTGATGGAGTCATACTCGCGGCTGTTGGCGATGTTCTCCAGCTGGTGCTGATACTTTGCAATCTCTGCATCGCATTCTTCAATTGCCTGCTTGTTCTTCTCGATTGATGCGGTATAGGCCTGGATGAGGTCCTTGATACCGGCTATCTTGTCGTTGAGGGCGGTCAGTTCGTCTTCCAGAGCCTTAACCTCAGCGGGGAGTTCTCCCCTGAGCTGCACTATCTTGTCAATAGCGTTGTCGGCCTCCTGAAGCTGGTACAGAGTCTTGAGTTTCTGCTCTACGCTTATCTCGGAATCTGCAAAAGACTTCTGGAGAGACACGAAAGTTTCTCTCTGGTCAATAGGAATCTCTACCTTCTTAATCTTTTTTGCTGCTGCCATATTTTTTATAGATAAAATACAGGATTACTGTTGTTTAAGTTTTCGCTGATGTGAATAACAAAGTTAGGAAATTTTTTCCTTAACAACGCAAATAAAACACCCACAATATCCACTTCACTTTCGAAATGTCCTATGTCCATTATGGAGAAGCCTTCGGGGGTGAAAAAATGGTGATAGGAGATGTCTCCGCAGAGGTAAAGCTGCGCCCCCGCCTCACGTGCAGCGTCTATCAGGGAAGAACCTGAACCTCCGCACATCGCCACGGTGCGCACGGGCCCTGAAGGCCTTGAACAGCGCAGCGTTTTGAGGTTGAAAGCTTTCTTCACCAGCGCGGCGGCCTGCTCCCAGTCAAGCGCATGCGGGAAGTCTCCGATAACGCCCAGCCCAGTCTCGTCTCCGTCCAGGATGCGAACGTCCTGGAGTCCGAGACGCAGGGCCATAGCCCAACTGACTCCTCCCTGCACCTTGTCCGCGGTGGTGTGGGCGGAATACACTGCCACACCCGCACGTATCGCCTTGATTATGGCAAGGCCGACGGGGTCTTCCGGGCATATCCTGCTGAGGCGTCCGAATATGAGGGGATGATGTGTGACTATGAGATTGCAGCCGGCGGCAACGGCTTCGTCCACCAGCTGGGGCGTGCAGTCGAGGCCGAGCATAATTCCGCTTACCTCCGCTTCGGGAGAGCCTACGCTGAGGCCGCTGTTGTCCCAGGATTCCTGTATCTGCAGGGGGGCGAAATCTTCCAGGACGCCCGTAACTTCCTTTACGAGCATTGCTACAGGAGATTCCTAATGTCAACCAACTGGCTCCTGATCTCCTTGAGGGAGGCAAGCGCCTTGGCATTCTTGTCCACGGTGGTGCGGTCGCCCTTGAGCACCTTCTCCACTCCGTCCAGCCTGAGGCCCTGGACGTTGACAAGATGCTGGATCTGACGCAGGGTGTCTATGTCCTCGGCCTTGTACATACGGTTGCCCTTTGCGTTGCGGAAAGGCTTGATGTACTTGGGGAAGGAGTCTGACCAGTAGCGGATGCAGGACGCGTTCTCGCCCAGTTCCTTAGCCACTTCGCTGATAGAATAGTATAGTTTCTCCATAGGAATGTGTTTTAGTCCATCGACTGTCCGGTGTTAACGGACATATACATCATATTCAGGTACTCGTCCGGGGAGACAGAAGCGAACAGGAAGTTCACCGGATCCAGATACTCCCCGTCCCTGATTACCTCATAATGGAGGTGTGGGGCGAAGCTGTTGCCTGAAATGCCTACATACCCCACGCAAGCGCCTTTGCGCACCTGCACGCCCTTGCGCACCTGGATGTCTGAAAGGTGGGCGTAGCGCGTCACGTAGCCGCCGGGGTGGGTTATCTCCACCACGTTGCCCTGTCCCTTCCTGGAGGTAATCACGTCTGAGACATAGCCCGATGCGGTCGCGTAGACGGGCTCGCCCTGCACGGCGATTATGTCAAGCCCGGTATGCTCCAGCGGCACCTTGTAGAAAGGATTTACCTTTTCGCCGACCGAGGCTGCCACCTGGGCGTAGGACAAAGACTTGAGAGGAGCGCTGAGCGGAGGGAGGGAGTCCGAGCCCTGGACGCAGCGGTCCTGGATGGAGCTCAGGAGGTTCTCTATGCGCGCCGCAGTTTCAAGCAGGGCGTCCGACTTGTCCTTGGAATACTGGACTATGTCCCTGTTTGGCAGGGAATCCGAACTTGCCAGGAATCCCAGCTCGCTGCCAGGGTCCATACCCGGCGCGTCCGTGTTGAATATGTCGTGATAAATCTGGTTGTCCTTGTACTGGAGGGCAGACACCGCGTCCCCTATCATCTGTTCACGCTCCTGCATCTGGGCGTAGACTTTCTCGTACATGTTGTTCTCGCGGGCGAGGCGCTTCTCGGTATCGGTCTTGATGAAGATGGAAAGGATGAAATAGGTCACCAGGGCTATTACGGCCGATATCAGCACCACGTTCAGGACATTCCTGAACAGGTTCACGAACGAACGATGTACCTTCTTGAAAGAGAAGCTGCTTCTGTCGAACTCGTAATTCTTCATCTGGGATTACTTGTTGTTGACCTTGGCGGAGAACTCGGGGCGGAGGATTGCGGGGGACGCCTCCTCTACTTTCTGCACCATTGTGGCGTACTCGTCGGAAGTGATGTCCAGGTCGAAGAAGTTGGCAGGATTTACAGGAGTGCCCCTGTAGATAACCTCATAATGCAGGTGCTCTCCGGTCACCTTTCCGGTCTTGCCTACAGCTCCAATGCACTCTCCCCTCTTTATCTTCATTCCTTCAACCACGCTGATGGTGCTCATATGGGCGTACCTTGTCTTATATCCGAAGCCGTGGTTGATTACAACCTGATGGCCGTAGCCGAAGAACTGGAAGTCCACGCTCTCTACCACGCCGTCACCTGTGGCGTAGATGGGGTTGCCCTGCTTGGTGGAAAGGTCCACTCCGGAATGCGTCTGGTAACCGCCGTATACGGGGTCCCACCTGGTTCCGAATTCGCTGGTAAGATGGTATGTGCCGGGCTTGGGGTCGATAGGAGGTATGGCGGGGATGCAGGATGCCATCTCCCCGGCTCTCTGCGAGAGCTGGGCCACCTCGTCGAAAGACTTGCCCTGGACGAAGGAACGCTTGGCCAGCACGTCCAGGCGCTGGTATGTTTCCTTCAGGAGGCTGTTGGAGACCATATCGTCAAACTCGGCATAGCGGTTCACGCCTCCGAAGCCGGCGTTGAGGACTTCCGGCGGGATTTCGCTCATACCGAATATGGAACGGTATATGTCGTCGTTGCGGAGGTTGAGGTCTGAGAGCTCTGCCTCGTAGATGTCCAGCTGGCGGTTCATCAGCTCCAGTTTGGAGTTCCATTCGGCATTCTTGCGCTTGAGCATTGCCGTGACGGGAGGATCCAGCTTGAACACGCCCACGTACAGCCAGAAATACAGCATTGTCACCGCCAGGCAGCTGACAATGTACACGCCTATTTTCAACAGACGCTTTCCCGCAGGCACTTTTGCAATTTCGTACATAAGTGTCTCGGGGTTCAGGCTATACTCTTTTCTAAACTTGGACATTCTTACAAAGATACTAATTTTTAACAAAAAATATGCTAATTTTGTATTCTATACATACATATGCTATATGACTTCTAAAGAGATACGACAGAAATTCCTGGATTTCTTTGCTTCAAAAGAGCACACCATAGTGCCCTCCGCTCCAATGGTCGTAAAGAACGACCCTACCCTTATGTTCACCAACGCCGGAATGAACCAGTTCAAGGACATCTTCCTTGGAAACGTCAAGAGGCCATACCTCCGCGCGGCAGATTCGCAGAAATGCCTCCGCGTTTCCGGCAAGCACAACGACCTTGAGGAAGTAGGACACGATACCTACCACCACACTATGTTCGAGATGCTGGGCAACTGGAGCTTCGGCGACTACTTCAAGAAAGAGGCTATAGACTGGGCCTGGGAGCTGCTTACGGAAGTTTACGGAATTGACAAGAACATACTTTACGCAACCGTATTCGAGGGATCCGCAGAAGACGGCACCCCTATGGACCAGGAGGCGATGGACGCCTGGAAGAAGCATCTTCCCGAAGACCATATCATCCTGGGCAACAAGCACGACAATTTCTGGGAGATGGGCGACGTGGGCCCCTGCGGACCATCGTCCGAGATCCACATAGACATCCGCACCCCTGAAGAGGCTGCGGGCGTACCCGGAAGGGACCTGGTAAACAAGTCAGACCCTCACGTGATAGAGATCTGGAACCTGGTGTTCATGCAGTTCGAGCGCAAGGCCGACGGACACCTGGAGAGCCTTCCTGCCAAGAACATAGACACCGGAATGGGATTCGAGAGGCTGTGCGCCGTGCTCCAGGGCAAGAATTCCAACTATGATTCCGACGTCTTCACCGGAATGATATCCAAGATAGAGGAACTTTCCGGACACCCTTACCACCAGAGCAAGGAGACGGAAGTGGCAATGCGCGTCATTGCAGACCACATCCGCGCCATAAGCTTCTCCATTGCTGACGGACAACTCCCCAGCAACGTAAAGGCCGGCTACGTGATCCGCAGGATCCTGCGCCGCGCCGTGCGCTACGGCTACACTTTCCTGGGATTCTCAGAGCCTTTCCTCTGCCGCCTGGTTCCCCAGCTCATCAGCGACATGGGCGAGGCCTATCCAGAGATCAAGGCTCAGCAGAAGCTCATCGAATCCGTCATCCGCGAAGAGGAAATGGCCTTCCTGCGCACGCTGGACAGGGGCATCAAGCTGATGGACGAGTATATGGCCAAGTCCGCCGCCACCAAGGTCATCCCCGGCGTGGACGCTTTCGTACTTTATGACACTTACGGATTCCCCATAGACCTTACTGAACTCATCGCCACTGAAAACGGTTACAAGGTGGACCTGGAAGGCTTCCAGGTGGAGTTGGGCAAGCAGAAAGAGCGCGCCCGCAACGCCACCGCCAACGAATTCGGAGACTGGATCCAGTACGCCGAGGGCGAAGAGGTGGTATTCGAAGGCTATGACACCACCACCGTTACCGGAGCCCGCCTCCTGAAGAGCCGCAAGGTGAAGCAGAAGAACAAGGAGATGCTCCAGCTGGTATTCGACCGCACTCCGTTCTACGGAGAGATGGGAGGAGAGGTAGGTGACACCGGCGTGGCAATTGCCGCCGACGGCCAGCAGATCTCCATCATCAACACCATAAAGGAGAACAACCTCACCGTTCACATCGCAGACAAGATTCCTGACGACTGCCAGGGAGAGTTCACTCTGGTAGTGGATGCCGCCCGCAGGCAGGCCATCGCCAACAACCACACCTGCACACATATCCTGGACCAGGCCCTCAGGGAAATCCTGGGAACCCACATCGAACAGAAGGGTTCGTTCGTATGCGACAAGTACTTCCGCTTCGACTTCTCCCACTTCGAGAAACTCTCCGACGAGCAGATAGCCAAGGTGGAGACCCGCGTGAACGAACTCATCCGCCAGAACAACCCCCGCGAGGAAAAGCGCGACGCCACTATGGAAGAGGCCCGCGAGATGGGCGCCATCGCCCTCTTCGGCGAGAAGTACGGCGACGTTGTCCGCGTGGTCAAGTTCGGTGACAGCGTAGAGCTCTGCGGAGGATGCCACACCAGCGCCTCCGGCAACATAGGACTCTTCAAGATTTTGTCCGAGAGCGCGATAGCCGCAGGCGTACGCCGTATCGAGGCCGTCAGCGGAGC
>JAEEGL011422859.1_pt1 | contig 11511 bp, 10 predicted proteins | sample 9134231 | NCBI WGS metagenome assembly JAEEGL01 (sample SAMN16246548, study PRJNA631951) | gut metagenome | biome: gut microbiome; feature: rumen; material: fiber-attached | host: Bos | place: Iran: Karaj | collected 2018-10
ATCCAAGATCCTCACCCTCAGCAATGGCGTGACGGTGGTGATGAAGGAGACCGACTATAAGGATGATGAGATTCGCATGACGGCATGGAGCGACGGCGGTTCCGCCCGCTATGGCCTTGCCGAGCGCGTGAACCTCGCTGTCTTTGATGCCGTGGTTGGACGTTCCAAGCTCGGTGGCTTCACGCAGGTGGAACTGGGCAAGGCTCTTGCCGGCAAGACCGCCAGTGCCAGTGCTGGCGTAGGTGGCCGTCAGGAGAGCGTGGGCGGAAGCAGCAACAAGAAGGATGTGCAGACGATGTTTGAGCTCATCTACCTCAACTTCCAGCCCCGCGAGAAGGATGAGGATGCCGTGGGTGCTTATCTCGCCAGTCTCCGCGAGTCGCTCCGCAACAAGAAGCTCAATCCCATGTCCAGTCTTGGCGACAGCATTCAGATGACCATCTACAACCACAATCCGCTCATCACTCCTCTTGCTGAGGAGGAGGTGGATAAGGTGGACTACGACCGTATTCTCCAGATCTATGCTGATCGTTTTGCAGATGCCAGCGACTTCACGTTCCTCTTCATTGGTAACATCAATCCCGACCAGATTCGCGAACTCTCCAAGCAGTATCTGGCAACTCTGCCGACGATGAAGCGCTCCGACAAGCCCGTAGATAGCGGCCTCCGCGTCGTCAAGGGCGACGTGATTAACCGCTACCAGAAGAAGATGGAGACACCGCAGAGCTATATCGTCAGCGTGTGGTCTGGTCCTATCAAGCTCACGGTTAAGAACAATGCCGTCATCGATATCCTCGGTACTTGCCTGTCAGAAGTTTATCTGAAGAAGATCCGCGAGGAGATTGGCGCCGCCTACAGTACGCACGCTTCTGGTGATATTACCCGTGGTGCCGACGACAAGACCATCTATGAGGTCGTGACCGCCTTCCCCTTGAAGCCTGAGATGACAGACACCTGTCTCCAGATTGTGCAGGAGGTCTTTGAGGATATGGCTGCTAACGGTCCCGCAGAGGAAAGTATCAGCAAGGCTAAGGAGTACATGCTCAAGACCTTTGCCCAGAATCAGCGCGAGAATGGTTATTGGATGGGACGTCTCACCAGTGTCCTGCGCCGCAAATATGATCCCTCGGAGAACTATGAGGCTGTGATCTCCAGCATCACGGCTGCCGATATTCAGGAGATGGCAAAGACCATCCTCAAGAACGGCAACCGTGTACGTGTAGTCATGGAGCCGGAGCAGTAGAAGGCATCCTTATAAAAACATCGCAGCCCGCAAGCATGAGTTTGCGGGCTGCGTCGTTTTTGATGCGAAAACTATTGATAGTCTTCTCCGTTGAGGACATTCTGGGTGTTGCGAGGGTCGCGGTCAGACTCGCGGTACCAGTCTGAATACTCGATATAGTGGGCAGCGAAGGTCTTGTTGAGGGCTTGCGCTTGTGCGGGATCAACGCGCTTGATGAATTTGGCCGGCACGCCGCCCCACAGCTCACCGTCGGGAATCTGCGTGTTGGAGAGCACGAGAGCACCTGCTGCCACGATGGCACCGCGCCCCACGACGGCGTGGTCCAGCACGGTGGCTCCCATGCCAATGAGAGCACCGTCGAGGATGGTGCAGCCGTGGAGTGTCACGCTGTGACCTACGGTGACATCCTCGCCAATCTCCACGGGAGCAGTGCCGTTTAAGGTGTGTACACAGGAGTTGTCCTGAATGTTCGAGCGGTTGCCGATCTTGATATAATGTACGTCGCCGCGTAGCACCGCACACGGCCAGATGGTGACATCATCGCCCAGGGTCACTTCGCCGATGATGACGGCGCCGTCGGCCAGGTAACAATGTTTTCCGAACTTGGGCTTCAGGCCCTTGACTACTTTTACGATTGCCATGATAAAATGGTGATTAGAATTTTTCACGATATTTGCTTTCGTCCTCGTCCTCCAGCATGGAGAGATAGGAACGATAGCGACTCTCGGCAATCTCGTGGTTGTCGAGAGCTTGCAGTACAGCACAGTCAGGCTCGTGGGTGTGGGTGCAGTTGCCAAAGCGGCAGTCGCGCCCAATCTGGAATATCTCACGGAAATAATGGGACACCTCCTCGCGCTCGAAGTCGAAAGTGCCGAAACCGCGGATGCCCGGCGTGTCAATGATATAGGAGTTAGCTGCTGAGGGGAGGGTGTACATCTCAGAGAAGGTGGTGGTGTGGAGCCCTTGGTCGTGTGCTTCGCTGAGGGCCGCAGTCTTGGCTTGCGCTCCGGGGACGAGGCGGTTGAGAAGGGTGCTCTTGCCTACGCCGCTATTGCCGCTGAAGAGGGTGGTCTTACCAAGGAGAAAGGAGAGGAGGGGACCCTCAGGACTCCCCTCGGGAACGGCAGCCGTTATCCCTTCGCCCGTCTCGGCAGATACGGGAAAACAAGGATAGCCGAGGTGGCGGTAGAGGACCATCACAGCATCGAGGTAGCGCCGCTCATCCTCATCGTAGAGGTCTATCTTGTTGAAGATGAGTGCTACGGGGACGCGGTAAGCCTCGGCAGAGGCAAGGAAACGGTCGATGAATGTGGTGGAAGTCTCGGGGTGAGCAATCGTGACCACCAGACAGGCGAGATCCACGTTGGCTGCGATGATGTGGCTTTGCTTGGAGAGGTTCGATGCACGGCGGATGATGTAGTTGCGGCGGTCGTGAATCTCCGTGATTAAAGCCGTCTTTTCCGACGTCGCATCGGAGGTGGTTGCTTTAATCTCCACGCGGTCGCCGACGGCCACAGGGTTCGTGCTGCGAATACCGCGCAGGCGGAAGTTGCCTTTCACCTTGCACGCAAAAAGCTGGCCGTCGTCCGTGCGGACGTCGTACCAGCTTCCTGTATTGCGGATGACAAGACCAGTCATTATACGGTCATAATCTCCTTCTCCTTGGCGGCGAGCAGGGATTCAATCTGCTTGACGTACTTGTCGTGCATCTTCTGCAGTTCTTCCTCACCGTCCTTCTGGTGGTCTTCGCTGAGGCCATCCTTGACAGCTTTCTTCAATTGCTCGATGCCGTCGCGGCGGGCATTGCGGACGCTGACCTTGGCCTGCTCCACCTCCTTGCCGCATTGCTTGACGAGCTGCTTACGGCGTTCCTCGGTGAGGGGTGGAATGCCAATACGGATGATTTCACCGTTGTTTTCGGGCATAATACCCAGGTCGCTGTTGATGATGGCTTTCTCAATGACCTTGAACATTGTCTTGTCCCAGGGCTTGATGGCAATCGTGCGGGCGTCGGGGGTGTTGACGGCGGCACACTGGTTGATGGGAACCATAGCGCCATAGTTATCGACACGGATGTTGTCGAGCAGTTTCACGTTGGCCTTGCCGGCACGGATGTGTGAGAGAGCTTCTTCGAGATACATCACGGCCTCTTCCATACGCTCCTCGGCGGCGGAGAGGATTTCTTTCTTGTCTGCCATTTTTATGTAGTTGATATTGTTAATAGTTGACTGTGGATTGTTGTAAAAAGAGGGCGTTTTAGCCTCTTGCGGTGACAAAGATAAAGACTTTGGTTGATATAATCAGCCTTTTCATAGAAAAAACGCACAAAAATAGCAAAAAACTCTCAACTCTCAACTCTCAACTCTCAACTTTTACTTATCTTTGCCCCGAAAAATGCACCTTACGGCCGTGACGAAAACCGATCAGTCCATCCAGTATTGGCTCGCGCAGCTGCCACCCATCTCTCTTGATGAGATGAGCGGTATCAAGCTCATGAACCGCACGGACACGAAGTTCGTGACCAACAAGCGCAAGCTGGCCCGACTGCTGGAGATGGCACAGGGGCAGTATTATGCGCAGCAGATAGAAGGTTCGCGTATTGCCAACTATCGCACGGTGTATTGGGACACGCCCGAGTACCGCTTCTTCCTGGAACATCACAACGGGCGGGCTCCGCGCCAGAAGATCCGTGTGAGGACCTATCTCGACAGTGACTTGACGTTTCTCGAGGTGAAGACCAAGAACAACCACGGACGTACGAAGAAGAAGCGCATCACCGTACCCGACCACGACCGCAACGACATTGTCGAAGCCGGCGGCAGCGACTTCACGTTGAAGCTTACGGGCGAGACTTTCGACGGCATTAACCCCACGGTGCAAAACCGCTTCCAGCGCATCACCCTTGTGAATAAGGGCAAGACAGAGCGCCTGACCATCGACTTCAACGTGAGCTTCCACAATTTCGAGACCGACACGGATGCCGAGACTGGCGAGTTAGTCATCATCGAGCTGAAGCGCGACGGCAATGTCTATTCTCCTGTGCTCGACATCCTACGACGTTTGCGTATCAAGCCTTCGGGATTCTCGAAATACTGTATCGGCAGCGTGATGACCAACGAACATCTGAAGCACAACTGCTTCAAGCCCAAACTCGCGCGAGTCCGACACCTCGTGAATGCCCAGTAATCGTTAATAAAAACAACTCCCATAACTATGACCGAAACTATTCAACAACTCAACTATGAAGTGGCACAACTGATTGGTGTCACGTTGTTCGACCCACAGCACTTCATCTCGCTGATTATCCGCTTCATCATCAACTTTGTTGTGGTCAGCATTATTGCTCGCTTCTTCTACTATCCTCGCAGCCACCGCCGCGACTACATGTTCATCTTCATCCTGATGGCCATGAGTATCTTCATGCTCGTGAACCTGATGGAAGGTGACTCCATGAACATCGGTGCAGCTATGGGCTTGTTCGCCATCTTCGGTATTATGCGTTTCCGCACGGAAGCCGTACCCATTCGTGAGATGACCTACCTGTTCATGCTCATTGCTCTGAGTGTGGTTAATGCGTTGGCGCACGCCGATTACCACCCGAAGGCTGACTACTGGGACGGCGTGGGATTGGTGACGATTCTCTTTGTGAATGTCGTATTTGTTATCATGGCCTGGGTTTTCGAGAGTTCGAAGGTTATGAGCGAGGAGTGTTCGCGCATCATCGCCTATGACAATGTCAGTTTGATCACACCCGAGAAGCGTGAGGAACTGAAAGCCGACCTCGAAAAACGCACAGGTTTAAAGATTACACGCATAGAGATTGGCCTGTTGGACTATTTGAAAGACAGCGCTCTTATCCGTATTTTCTACAACGATCCCAATGATGTGGGCAATAGCATCGCCCGCTACGGTCGAATGCCGAAAGAGATTTGATGAGAGATTAAGAATTAAAGATTTATTGTAGGTGTTATGAGGCGAATACTGATTGTTTTAGCGATGTTGCCCATGATGGTTCATGCTCAGGAGGCTGATGCCGTGGACTATGTGAGTGATGACGCAGGAGGCCGCACGACAGCTGAGGTGTGGACAGAGATGGGTGTCACGAAGGTGCTGCCCTATAACCTGAGCCTAGGCTTGGATGTGGGTTTTCGCACCGATGATTGGTTCAATGATGCCAGTCGCTTCGACATCGGTGTCAGCCTCAACTGGAAACCTACCAAGCACTGGAAGTTTGGTGCGGGCTATACGTATATTCTTAAGCACTATTCCGCCGAGACAGAGCGCAAAAATGTCACGGGAATAGAATATAAATATGAGGAACAAGCCACTGGAATCGGGATGACGCCAGATCCGACCTCTTTCCTCGGTGCTCCGTTTTATTATGATGATAATGGCACGAAGTACGTTTACGAGGGTTACAATGTTTTTGTGAAGGATTATGTTCGTGTGACGAATAACTATTGGCGCCCGAAATTTAGGATACATTTTGATGCAGCATATACAAACAAGTATTTTGGTTTCCTTCGCCTCACGCTCCGTGAGCGTTATCAGATGACAATAGTGTCTTCTGAAAGCGTGAACCGCACCCGAACACGCACGAAGACCGTTCGGAAATACCGCGAGCCGCGTCTTCCAGATGGTGTTACATTCAATGGCGTCTATGATTCTTATGCCGACCTTTGGCAGGAAGGAGACCAGATCTATAGCCAGGAATATCGGGATGATGACTGGGATGATGTATATGAAGCAGAACCTGTGCAGGATATCACGACCACTTATTTGGCTGAGCACGAAAACGAAGGTCTGAACACGGTGACCGAACAGGACAAGGAAAAAAGCAGCAAGACACTGCACGTCCTGCGCTCGCGCCTCACGCTGGAAATCGACAAGAAAGGCTGGCGCTGGACACCATATCTCTACTTCGAGAGCTTCAACAATATGGGCGAAGGTTGGCACTTCGACAAGCTGCGCGCTTCCGCAGGTGTTGATTATGCCCTCACCAAACAACACAAAATAGGACTCGGCTACATTTTTAATCATGAAAACGATGACGACGGGGATCTGAACATTCATGCCGTCAACGTGAGTTATAAATTCAAATTCTGAATATGAGAAGATTATTCTTGAGCTGTACGCTCATCGCTGTCTGCGCCCTCACCACTTGGGCGGATGATTACAACTATCTGACCTTCATTCAAGATGGGCAGACCACCTATGGCTTCGAACTGAGAAAGGTCAAGAAGATAACTTTTGACAACGACAAACTCACTGTGAACTCCATCGACGGCAAGGAAACCGATGTGTTGCTCTCGACGCTCCAACGTCTGGCTTTCACCAGCAGCCTGCCCGTGGGCATTCAAAGTGCAGTAGCTTCCACCGCTCGCCAACCTATATATATATATAATGTGAGCGGGCAGATGATTCGTCATTTCGATGGCACCAGTGAGCAGGGCAAGTTGAACCTCAGCGATCTGCCGCAGGGTATATATCTACTTAAGCAGGGCACCGAAACACGCAAAATCCTGAAACGATGAAAAGATTGATCTTTCTTAGTCTGTTGTCCCTCTGCGCCTTCAGCGCTCAGGCACAGTGGTTCCGCGTGTGGCAGGGCGAGGAGAGCACTCGCTATGATATCTCCGAAATCAAGAACATCCCCTACGCCTTTGCTGGTTCGTCGCTGACGATTGGCGAACAGGAATATGCGACAGCTGATATCGACTCCATCACCATCATCAATCCCGTGATGATTACGTGGAACGGCACTTCCGTCGCCGTGGACATCCCCGATAATGTGGAGGGGGTTACGGTCGAGGCGACGGGTGGTCATGTGGTCATCAACAACACCAACACCACCACTGAGCAGGAATTCATCCTAAAGGGTTCTTCCAGTGACGGTTCCCTCACCTACAATGGCAGCTTCAAGACCAAGTTCCATCTCAATGGCATCAGCCTCACCTCCACGAAGGGTCCAGCCATTGACATCGAATGTGGTAAGCGCATCGACATGAAGTTGAAGCAAGGCACGGAGAACTCTTTTACAGACGCTGCTACGCGCGTCAATTATGACGAGACCTATGATGGCTCGAAGGCTGCCTTCTACTGCAAGGGCCACATGGAACTGAGTGGTGCCGGCTCCCTCACGGTGACAGGCAATTACAAGCACGCCATGAGCATCAAGGAATACCTGTTCATGAAGAGTACCACAGGCACGGTTACCATTAACGGTGCTGTTAGCGATGGCCTCCGCGTGGGTGAATACTTCATGATGAACGGTGGCAACCTTGTGGTGAAGAATGTTGGCGGCGACGGCATCCAAGTGGAGGCGAAAACCAATACCGAAGAGGAACTAAACGGCCAGTTCATCATGAATGGCGGTTCCATCAACGTGAGTGTAACAGCTGTTGATAAGAAGGGTATCCGTCTGAACGACAACGCCACGGACGAACATGTGGCTACGGTTGTACCGGAGATGTATATCTATGATGGTTCTATCTCTGTAGATATTGCTACTGCGGCCTTAGGCTCTAGAGGTATCGACTGTGATGGTAACATAACCATCGGCACCGCAGAGACCTCCCCCACAGTGAACGTGACGATGAACAATACGACGTTTTATACGGATCCAGACACCAGTGAACAAAAACGCGCTACAGGCATCAAGACTAATTACACCTTGTTGATAGCTGGTGGAACCACCACTGTCAGTGCATATGGTGCCAAGGCTCGAGGCGTGCGTGCATACGGGCTGGTATCCACTGGTGGTGTCCTGACTGTTACAAAGAAAGGGTCAGGTAGTTCTGGTATCACACTCGAGACGGAATTCAATAGAGCTACGGCCGGTGGTACGGTCACCGGAGCGATTGATTACAAATAGACACAGCCATCTATAGCTGTCACTGAACGCCCCTCGCGAAAGGGGCGTTCATCGTATCTGGCGCTGTCGCCCGGCATCGATGCGCAGGAAGATGAACAGCAGCAGCGTGAAGCCCCAGAGCGAGGAGCCGCCATAGCTGAAGAAGGGTAGGGGGATGCCAATCACGGGCATAAGTCCCAAGACCATGCCGATATTGATGAGCACGTGGAAGAAGATAATGGAGAACACGCAGTAGCCATACACGCGGCCAAAGGCGCCAGGTTGTCGCTCGGCCAGATGAATGAGGCGCAACAGCAGAAACAGGAACAGCAGCAGCACGGCGGCAGAGCCCACAAAGCCCTGCTCCTCGCCTACGGTGCAGAAGATGAAGTCGGTCTCCTGCTCAGGCACATACTTCAGCTTGGTCTGCGTTCCGTTGAGGAATCCCTTGCCCTCCAGACCGCCCGACCCGATGGCTATCTTGGCCTGGTTCACGTTGTAGCCCACGCCGTTGGGGTCGTCGCGCAAGCCTAAGAGTACATAGACGCGGTTCTTCTGGTGTTCGGCTAGGTGATCGACCAGTGTGCTGGCCGATAGATGGATGGCAATGGAGCCGACAGCAAAGAGCACGATGTAGAAATAGCGTGTGCGTCGGATGCTGTCGAACGAGCCCAGCGCGTGGTTACTGCTTAGCGCCTCGCGGATAGCAGCCGGACGGCAATATACGAAGAGCAGGATGAGCACGAAGAAGATAATCAGCAGCACGACATAGATATCCCCCCAGCTGACGTAAGAGCCGATGGCTTCGCTCTCGCTGAAGCGCAGGCCCACTACTACGTAGGTCACGGCCGCTATGCCGAGGAACAGAATGAACCCGGGCAATCCTTCGCGGTAGAGCATCAGCACAAGGCTGAAATAGACCAGCGCCGAGCCCGTCTCTTTCTGCATGACGATGAGCACGAGTGGCATCATCATGATGACCGTGCTGATGAGAATATTCTTCCAGGAGCCTTGGAACTTGAAGCCGTAGCCGCTCATGAATTTCGCCAGAGCCAGTGCGGTGGCGAACTTGGCGAACTCGGCAGGCTGGAGGCTGAAGGAGCCGATCTTGATCCACGACATGGAGCCTTTGATGTCGTGAGCCAGAAAAGGCGTAGCGAGCAGGAGCACCAGCATGAGCCCGTAGATGATATAGGCAAAGGCATCGAACAGCCGCTCGTCGGTCATGAGGATGATGAAGCCCAGCACCATCGACGAACCGATCCACACCAGCTGCATACCGGTTCGGGAACCGAACGATGCCAGCGACAGGAAGTCGCGCGGGTCGCCGTACTCGTAGCAGGCGCCGCAGATGCTCATCCAGCCCATCGCCAACAGGAGGACGTAGAGCAGGATGGTGAGCCAGTCGATGCCGGCAAAGATGCTTTTATTCTTATCGGACGTAGTCGCCATAGTTGATTACCTTGTTCGCAAATGTCTCGGCCTTGGCCTCGCTGGCATCGGAGAGATGGCCGTTGATATATTGTTCCATCATCAGGGCACCCAGGGGTACGCCGTAGTTGGCGCCCCAGCCGCCATTCTCGACATAGACGGCAATAGCTATCTTCGGATTCTCGCGCGGTGCAAAGCCCATGAACACAGAGTGGTCGTGGCCGCGGTTCTGGGCGGTGCCCGTCTTGCCGCAGGTGACATAGTTCTTCGTGTAGGCCGAGCGGCAGGTGCCGGCTTCCACGGCGCGTTGCATTCCATCGCAGATAGTCTCGTAATGCTCAGGCGAAACCATGGTCTTGCGGCGCTGCGTGTAGAGCGAGTCGAGGTGGTCGTCCTGTATCTCCTTGACGATGTGCGGCGTGATGAACCACCCGCGGTTGGCGATGGTGGCACCGAGGTTCGCAATCTGGAGGGGCGTGAGTGTCACCTCGCCCTGACCGATGGAGATGGAGATTACGGTGAGACCGCTCCAAGAGCCTTTGTAGGCATTGTCGTAGTAATCGGCATTGGGAATCATACCTCGCTTCTCGCCCGGCAGGTCAACGCCGAGGCAGTAGCCGAAGCCCATGCTCACCATGTAATCCTTCCACCGCGTCATCGCCTCCTGTGTGGAATGGTAGAGCTGGCGGTTGTTGAACATGTGGTAGAGACCCCAGCAGAAATAGCCGTTGCACGAAGTGCCGATGGCCGGCACGAGCGGCAGCGGGGAACCGTGGCCGTGGCAGCCTACCTTCAGGCTTCCGAAATGGAAACCGTGGGAACAGGGAAAGGCCGTCTCCTTGGTGATGATGCCCTCCTGCAGGAAGGTCAACGCCTGCGAGGTCTTGAAGGTGGAGCCGGGCGGGTAGGTTCCCATGATGGCGCGGTTGAGCAGCGGTTTCATCGGGTCTTGCGACAGCTCGCGGTGCTTCTTGCCTCGTTGGCGGCCCACCATCGTGCGGGGGTCGTAGGTTGGGGAGGTGACCATGCAGAGGATCTCGCCCGTGGCCGGTTCTATGGCTACGATGCTTCCGAGCTTGTTCTGCATCAGGCGCTCGCCCAGTTTCTGGAGCTCAATGTCGATGCTCAGCGTGAGGTTCTTGCCCGGGATGGGCTGCTCGTCGAAGCGCCCGTCCTGATAGCGTCCCTTGATGCGCCCATGGACATCGCGCAGCAGAATCTCGGAGCCTTTGATGCCGCGCAGCTGCTTCTCGTAGCTGCGTTCAACACCCTGCTTGCCGATATAGTCGCCCATGCGGTAGTATTCATCGGCCTCCATGTCGGCGGTATTCACCTCACCGATATCGCCGAGGATATGGGCGGCATAAGGATAGGCATACTGTCGGATGCTACGTTTCTGGATATAGAAGCCGGGGAAGCGGAACTGCTTCTCGTGGAAGTTGCTGAACTCCTCCATCGACAGCTGACTCATGAACAGCTGCTGCGTGAAGCGGGAATAGCCGGGGTTGCGGGAGCGATCCGTAATCTCCGCCATACGTCGCTTGTACCAGTTGACGTCGATGCCCAAACTCTCGCAGAGGTCCAGCGTATCCACGCCCTCCTGCTCCTGCATGACAACCATGATGTCGTAGGCAGGCTGGTTATACACCAGCAGTGTGCCGTTGCGGTCGGTGATGGCTCCGCGTGCGGGGAAGAGGATGTGGCGCATGAGGGCGTTGGAGTCGGCGCGCAGCTTGTAGTCTTCAGAGGTCATCTGAAGGGCAAAGAGTCGCAGGATGTAGATAGCCACCATCACGATGGCCGCCACGCCCAGGACATATTTGCGCTTGGAAAGGATGTAGTCCTCAGTCTTCATGCTTCTTCTTGCTGAATCCTTGGAAGATAAGACAAAGCATGAGCGTCAGCAGCCAGCTGGACAACGACGACACAATCCACTCCCAGAAGTGGTGGAAACTGAAGGCCAGCACCAGGAAATAGCAACTGC
>JAEEGL011617226.1_pt1 | contig 11511 bp, 13 predicted proteins | sample 9134231 | NCBI WGS metagenome assembly JAEEGL01 (sample SAMN16246548, study PRJNA631951) | gut metagenome | biome: gut microbiome; feature: rumen; material: fiber-attached | host: Bos | place: Iran: Karaj | collected 2018-10
AGCAGCTGACTGCGAAAGCAGAGGGCCATGAGAATGGACGATACGAAGGTCTTGCCGCTTTTGGCCTTTCCCGACAGTCCCGTCAACTCGCCACGGGCAAAGCAGGGCTTGCCGAACAACCGGAACAGGAACTCCATGGGTTGGAGCTGCGTATGGGGCGTGATGCGCCTTCGCTCCGCTTGCTGCAAGCGCTGTTCCTGTTCGCAGGAGATGCCTGCCAGGTAGAGCTCTGAGCGGATCAGATGAGCGGCGTCACGATTCCAGGATAATGATTCAGGTTTCATGGATATACGGAATCACGGAATGACGGAGATACGGAATCACGGAAATGTTTTCTTATATAGCGGCGTCGATACAGACGCCTAATACTGGGAGGTCGCTGCTTTCGCTTGCTAGTCAGATGGTCGATATAGGCCGGAAGGATGTGGTCGAACACATGGTCGATGGCCTTGTTGGCCCTTTGCTTGCACTCCTCGCGACCCAGGAAGTGCATGAGGTGGAGAACGATGCGTAATAAACGCTTGGATGGAATGTTGCGGGGCTCGTCGGGCTTAAGCCACTTGCCGTTGACACCGGCTTTTTTGTCGAGAGCTGTAGTTAGCCCCTTCATGTGTTTTACCTTGCGGAATAAACACGTCATAAGCTCTCGTTCCGGGCCTGCCTCCATGGGAGGGATAGGCGGTGTTTTTAAGTAATTCATAATTTTTGAATTATGTGTTTGTTATTAATAAAAATATGTCAGGACGGCGCTAGGTCCGCCTAACGCATGCAAAGGTATTACTTTCCTCCGACACCATCCTGACGGCATAGGCGTCAGGGTTCTTAAAATCTTTAACTTATTTAACGTTTGTTCGAACACGGGGACAGGTACCTGTTTCACCAACGAACACGCGCTCGATCTCTGATCGCTTGCTACCGAAGGGACGCAAGAATCTCACGAATTTAACGAATAAAGACAAAGGGCGGATGTGAAAGCATCTGCCTTTTGCTGTTTATATGAATTTTGTTAAAAAAGGTGTTGAAATGATGTAGGTTTGAAGATTATTTTCTATTTTTGCAAAAAATATGAGTGATGACAGAGTGTAAGAAGTTATCTCCCCAAAGTAATGAAGCCCTGCTAAGTAGCGAAAATGGCTTTACTGCCTTTAGCTATGGTGGCTACAATATTCGTTTCCGGGCACCATATAGCCTGGAACGGTATGTTGATGTCCTAAAGTGGGATGACGGTTATCTGGTAGTGCTGGCCAAGTACAGCCATCATGCTGAGCCTGAGGAGGAGTACATTGACCTGAAGCCGATCCTCGAGGGACTGTATATCGACTCTGCCTCATTCTTGAAACCCATTAAAAGTGTACGTATAGCTTATGCCTGATATTAAGACCATTGCCGATAAAGCTGATGTCATCATTAACGGGTATGCCTTTACCCGAAAGGATGATTGTATTCATGTGCTTAATTTAAACAGCCCTGATAAAGCTGTTGTGTTCAACATGGGTGGTGAGGTGCTGGAAACTACCATGGACGATATAGAGCTATCCATTGCGAGCCGTTACCTGAAGCAGAATCTTAAATACATGGAGGACTAAAAGATGCCAAAGTATTACGATTTTAAGGTGGCAGGCTATTACTTGTATTTTACTTCTTTCTGTGTTATAGAGTGTATGCATGTGCATGCAAGTGATAGTAAGCTGACAGAGGGAGGCTCTGCAAAGTTCTTCGTAAAGAACAATGGTGATACTGTACTCCAGAACCGTGGCATCCTCAATGATCGTGAGATTGCCAAGATATCTGAGTTTATTAAGGATCATTATCAAGAGATGTACCTACGCTGGTCGCAGTATAGCGAAAAAGGGTATTACGAGAAGTGATGGGATACCCGAACACCGGGACAGACTATTTGACCTGAAGGTATAAAGCGATCGTAGCTCGAGCGCATGTTTCGTGGTTAGCTAACATGGGTTCATTTCAGTTGTTTTATCTAAGGAGTCTGATGAGTTTTAATAACTCTTCTTCGTCAAACCTTGGTATTCCATCATATTCTCCTTTTAGATATTGTGGCTGTAGTATCTTATCGAATCTGGGATTGTATGATTCATCGAATCGACTTATAGAACTGATTCCGCCAAATGATTTGTTGACAGTCCATATTTCATCACTACGCAACAATTCATAACTCATTAGTGAGCTATTGTGGGTAGTGAATATCAGTTGAGTGGATATCTTTTCGGAATACTTATAATAAAGTTCTATTAGTTTAATCATAAGTGCGGGATGCAAACTGCGTTCCATTTCGTCGATAATAAAGACTTTGTCGCCTTGGATGAAATCTAATATTAAGGGGATAAAGTCAAAAAGTCGCTGTGTGCCATCGCTTTCTTCACCTATAGAGAATAATTCATAATCATCAATATCAATACGTTTATGGATAATCATCAGTTTCTTAGCGATAATCTCTCCTTCTGATATTGTAATTAGATAAAGATTGTCTTCGAAACGAAGCGCACCAAAGGCTTCGCTAGTATTGGATTTGGACAAGTCTGTTTGGATGAAGTTTTTTAAATCCTGAGGAATTCCCAATTTGTTAAAATCAACTTTTTCGAGGTCGATTGAGGCGATGCCGGTATCAAAAAAGCGAAGTATTGCACCGAAACCTTCTTTGAGCTTGTTGTCGTCAACAGCCTTCAGCATGCTTCCCTGTTTATAAGGTGTTGCAGGGAAGATGGTTTTTAGGGTGTTGATGAACCAAGCCAAAATGTTTTCAAGGTCTTCAATGTTTGAGACATTATCGTGAACATTGCGGCTCAGGACTTCGTGAAGGAAAAGTGAACGCGCGGGAGTGGCCTTGGCAAATACAGTGAGGAACTGTTTCTCAGCCTCTTTCTTGTTGAGCTTTAGCAGGTATGAAATGTCGAAAGGGGTATCACTGTCTATATTCCTTTCGAAAATGGTGTATTCTGTCTTTTTTGTGATTTGCTTAAGCCATTCTCTGGACACTCGTTCGGCATTGTAACTAAAGCCGTATTCGTATTTTTTGTTGTTACACAGAATCACGTAGATCAAAGTGGTATCCTTTTTCTTGTTCTCTGCATGTAGGCGGAAAGGATGATATTCCATTGGGCTGCCTACGGGGGTTCCTTCGAGTACGAGCCTTTTGCCAAGATCAATGGCCTTGACAAAATTGCTCTTTCCACTGGCGTTGGCACCAAACATGATGGCAGTCTTGAGAACTGTAAATCCTTTAACGGGTTCTACCTTGTGGTGGCTCTTTAATGTGCCCCTGCCTGGTTTCAACTTGAAAACCTCCTGACCCTTGAATGACAGAAAATTGTCGACCGTGAATTGCTGTAACATATGTATATATTGTAATATAATAAATAGTATATATAATACTATTATAAATTAAATGTGGTTGCAAAGATAGCGAATTATTCTCTTTTGAACAAGAAATATTAGAGAAAAATTTTAGTTTGGGTGATTGAAATGTGAAAATATCACATTTTGCGCGCAAAATATTTGGTTTATTGGAGAAAATGTAGTAATTTTGCCGGCGAGAAAATTAAATTAGAATTAAAGATGCATTATAGTAGATACTTTAAAATACCTCATAGCGAGTTTGTGATGGGCGGTGTCTTCGATGGGCTGACTCAGAGAGACATTCCATTACATGTTGATCCCTTGTTGCTCAAAGGCTGCAAGATTCCTGAATTTGATGGTGCATATCAGAAGTTCCTAGATTATTTCAACGAGATAGTAACCTTGACTTCTGGTATGAATGATCCTCTCATAAAACAAAGATGCTTCAGGCAGATTGTTGCAAGAATGCGATTTCCAGAGGTGGTTAATACCGGTCTTGGCTATTCTGAGTCGAATACCAAGGGCAGTGGTATCAGTGGAAAATTGTCTAGCCAACTGGCTACAGGTTGTGTAGAAATAGTACAAGCTGGCATCAAAGATCCTGCGTTCTTTACACTATTACCTTTTATTGAGGAAGGAATTGGCGCCGACCGCATCAGCGACATGACTATAGATATTCTGCTGGAAGAGTTCCTTGCATACACTCAGCGTATCGCTAAAGAGAAGGGTATAAAGTGTAGAAATTTGAACTATAAGTATGTCACCTATCAAGTGCCTATCATAAAGGGTCGCCCCTATTTACTAATACCTCATTCCTTGCTGGCAAATTTGCCGATAGCCAGAAGTTTTGATGATATTGGTAGGGTATGTAACTATAATCGAGAGTTGAGATTGAGAGTATGTAGGGCTATAGGTATCAATATGGCAGACTTTGATAAGATGAGGAAGTCTGAACGAAAGAAGGCTATTCTGGCACATAGCGCATTGCTTAATGATCTTCTCAATTATTGTAAGAGTCTCGATGTTATGGGTTATGACTTTGTCGGTGACGATATGCTGCTATATGCAGATATCAAAATGGCAGAGTTAGTTAAACAACAACCCGTAAACCTGGGTCTTTTTGTTTCTTCTGACAATGTAGATGTTATTGGGGTCACTCGAGAAATCATCAGACAGTATAAAATGATGATAGAGAGCAACCATATGTATTGGCTACTATACAATGATAATCATCAGTTTAGGGATGAGAAGGCTGCTCAACTGCTGTTTTACATGATGGCTCATTTCTATTGTGCGGCAAACAATATAGACCTGAGCAGGGAGTGTGACCCTGGTGTAGGAGAACTGGATTTTAAACTGTCAAGTGGGTTCAGTAAGAAAGTGCTGATAGAGGTGAAGAAGGCTTCAAGCAGTGGTCTGATGGCTGGCTATACCAAACAACTGCCCGCCTATGAGAAAGCAGAATGGACTACTGACAGTTTCTACTTGGTTATAAAGGATAAACAGAATACAGATGCTGCAATAAAGAAGCTCCTTGATACCCGCACAGAGCAATTGCATCAGGGTAAGAAATGTCCAGAGATAATTGTTGTTGATGCGCTAGAAAAACCTAGTGCAAGTAAGTTGAGGTAAATTTGTGTTATTTATGGAAGTAAAGTATAGTATAAAGTCGTTTACGCCTGCACCACATAATAATGCTATGTTTCTGTGCAAGCACAGTGATGGGGAATATCTTTCTAATGCAGCTACTTTTCCTAGTGATGTAGTGTTCTTCGATACCGAGGAAGATGCACTGGAGTATGCAGAGAAGAAACTGGCTCAGAGATATATTGAGTTGGTTAAGGTATATAAGGCGAAGCTTTGAAGAGGAAGAAGAGTATAGAATGAGGCTGGGTGAGAGGATGGATTGCGATAGAATCACAACAGAAGGGAAGTGTAGAAAATAGGAATGGTACTATGGCTAAGGATGAAAAGGATGTAAAAGATAATAAGGCGATAGAGGAGAAGGCTTTGAACTATTTCAAGGCTTTCATCGAGGATAGCAAGGTGATATCTCAGTTTATTGCTGATAATGATAAAGAACCTTGCTGGGACGGTCATCTGTATCTGTTCGCAGATGGGATACGAGACAAAGAGCATCTGCAAGGAAGGGTACCCGTGCAGATTAAGGGAACGGAAGTGAATAGATTTGTAACGAAAGGATGGAAATATAAACTGGAAAAGACTGATCTAAAAGCCTATCTGCATGAGCCAACATTCTTTATTGTGTGTCAGGTAAAGAAGAACTCGAAGGAGAGGAAACTGTTTTATAGGGAACTGTTGCCAAACCGCGTTAACACGCTACTGAAGGATATGGGGAACAATGACACTCGAAAGACATTGTTTCACCCGTTGACAGAGGATTTGAAGGAGTTTGAGGACCAGTTGAAGGTTTTTATGAGCAATAGCAAGAAGATGGTGAGTTTTGCAGATGCCAAGCCATTGACAATGAAGGATGCTGTGAAACAAGGAATAAAGGATTTCTCGTTTGTGGCACCTACAAAGTTCTCGAATAAGTTGCAGTTCCTGAAATATCTGAGCACACACAGAACCTATCTGTATGCCAAGGTTTCGAAAGAACTGGATATAGACATGCCATTGGCGGATGGGCCAAGTAAACTGACTTTTAAGCGAGATGATGAAGGTGAGGTAAAAGTGGGCGACCGGGTGTTTTTTAGAAACTACAGAACCGAGATAAAAGACGGAAGACTGATTATATCTGTTCCAGAAGTGTTGACTTTAAACATGCCGATGGACGAAACGGATAAGGTGCAGCCTATCGTCAAGATGAAAACAAGTACGAAGTACCTGAAGCAGGCCATCAACGAGGCTGAGTTTGGTATAGCGCTAAATGATGTGGGCGTATTGACAGTGGGTGATTCGAACTATAATTTGAAGGTGAACGAACCGGAATATGTGGAAGAACTGCGAGAAGTGGTTAAGGCCTGGAAGGAATGGGATGCAGTGCTAGACAAACTGCACGTGACGAAGGCTTTTGATTTGACGGGTATAACGAAGGCACAAGAACCACTAATGAATCTGTTGATAGAGACTATAGACAAAGGAAAAACGGTGAAATTGCCTGGACAGGATACAACACTGCTGACGTTGGACATAAGTAACGTGACATTACTGCTATGGTGCGTAGCTGATAAAGATGGGAACTGTTCGTTTGGCGATTTCTTTGATAAGACCATCAGAATAACGTATAAGATGAATGATGGAAAATATGCTAATGTAAGTCCGTATTCATATCTACAACTGGAGAAGAAATGGGAGAAGATAGACAACATAGATTATGGCGGGCTGGTTGATGCAGCGAAGGAAGCTGTTAAGGAGCATGAGTATTGCTATAATATGGCTAATTATGATGTGTTGGCAATGATTTCGGCAGCAGATGTCTTGGAAGAGAAGGATGCGGAACGAAGCAGGAAGTTGTTGGAAGAGGCATTGAAACTAAACGACTGGCTGATAGAGAACGACCCGAAGCCAGAGATGAAGAATGTGAACTTGGTAAACAAGATACAGATAGTCAAACGGCAGAGAGGGCTGAGCGGTGATGATGTGGTGGAACTGGAAAGGATGCTGACTGAAGAAGGCATGGAGGATTCGCTCAGGGTGGGCGTGAACTTGCTACTGGATAGACAGAATGAGGCTGAGGCTATCTTTGGGACTCTGCCTGAAGAAGAGAAGAAAAGGCTGCGGGAGTTCCCGATTTGGAGGTATTGGAGGACTGCTATGGAATAGTAGGGCAAAGAACAAAGACGGGACTCAGCGGGGTATTGCTGGGGGATAGATATAATGAAACGTTACCAGAGGCTTGAATAGATACCGCTAGCAATGGATGAATTTTTGGGTGGTCTGAGTACTGATGAGTTGGATTCATTGTGGGGAGGAGGCCAAGAATCTTATGTTAATCCTTATGCGGGTATAGGCAGAAATGATCCCTGTCCTTGTGGGAGTGGGAAGAAGTTCAAGAAATGCTGTGGGAAGGATTTGTGAGAAGAGGGTCGTTATGGTGCGGAAAGGCAAAAGTGAAGCCTCTTTGGAGCTACGCCCCAAGATGCTGGAAGAACACCGGGACAGGTTCTTTGACTTGAAAGGTACCGGGGGGCTTATGTGTAATGTTTTGGGGTAAGAATTCTTATAAAAATTGTAGGGAAGATGGGTAAATGGAAAAAAAATTGTATCTTTGCAACTGAATCACTAAAAACTGAAAGGTATGGGAAAGATTGAATTGATGGCATTGCCATATGCGATGGATGCATTGGAGCCGGTGATTAGCAAAGAAACGCTAGAGTTTCATCATGGGAAGCATCTGGCGGGGTATGTGAATAATCTGAATGGGCTGCTGGAAGGGAGTCCGTTGGCGGGATTACCCTTGGAGGAGATGGTGTGCAAGGCTGAGGGTGGTATGTTGAATAACGCAGGGCAGATATTGAATCATAATTTGTACTTTGGACAGTTTTGTGCGCCTAAGGCTGACAATGTGCCTATGGGAAAGCTGGCTGAGGCAATCGTGCGCGACTTTGGGTCGTTTGAGGCATTTAAGGAGGCATTCCAGAAGGGTGGGGCTACGTTGTTTGGATCAGGCTGGGTATGGCTGTCGGCAGATAAGGACGGCAAGCTGGTGATTACGCAGGAGGCGAATGCAGCGAACCCCATTCAGAAGGGCTTGAAGCCACTACTGACATTTGATGTGTGGGAGCATGCGTACTACCTGGATTATCAGAATCGACGTCCTGACCACTTGGCTGCGCTGTGGCAGATTGTGGATTGGGAGGTGGTAGAGAAGAGGTATGATGGGTGAAGAGTGAAGAGAGAAGAGTGAAGAGTGAAGAGTGAAGAATGAAGAGAGAATGGAACAATTTGCTTATAGAAACTTGATTGCTTATCAGAAAGGTAAAGAGGTTGTCATGCAAACTTATCGTTTGCTGAAGAAGTTTCCGCGTGAGGAGCAGTATGCTCTTTGCGACCAGCTTCGAAGAGCTTCTACCTCAATAACTTCTAACATAGCTGAAGGAATGACTCGTCATTCGTCGAAAGACCGAAGCCATTTTCTTGAAATCAGCTATGGTAGCCTTATGGAGGTGTCGAGCCAATTTGAAATAGCAGAAGAGCTAGGATACATAAACAATGCTGACCGCCAAAATATGGATGCGCTGATTGATGAAGTGGCAAGGCTTATTTCCGGGCTTCAGAAATCGTTTAAGAACGAATGATACGTTAATGTGCCTAGAGTGGGAGGAATATCTTAAAAAAGAATAATAATACATATAGAGTGCCAATATATTGATTTTATTTTGTACTTTTGCAGTCGGAAAAATTTGCAATGTTTCCGACTAAAAATAAGTAGCAAATTAAATGGAAGACGCTGTAATACATAAGATTAGGAACAAAATAACTCGCGCAAAATTTGGCGAGGTGTTTTTCGTGTCTTCGTTCCCCAAATACGATGTGGAGTATGTTACTAAACTGTTGGCGCAGTTTGAAAAGGAGGGATTGATTTCGCGCATAGCCAAAGGTGTATATGTGAAAGCGAAGAAGACACGTTTCGGATTGTTGTATCCTACGGCTTATGAACTGGTGAGTGAGATTGCCAAGCGGGACAAAGCAAAGGTGATACCCACAGGCGCTACGGCGGAGAACCGTTTGGGATTCTCGACACAGGTTCCCATGAACTCTTGTTTTCTAGCAACGAGTTCAAGTAGAAAACTGAAGTTGGGAAACAGAATGGTGACGCTTCAGCATGGTGCTCCTAAAAACTTTGCCTTCAAGGGACGCTTAATGCAGGAAATGGTCCAGGCATTGCGTAGCATAGGGCAAAAGAACATCACGGCGGAAGTGGAAAACAGAATTAGGCAATTATTCGCAGAACAACCGGAAGACGACACAATAGCACACGACCTGTTGCTGGCTCCTGTATGGATGCGGGAATTGATTGAACGAAATAGAAAGAAACAGGCATGAACAGGTGGATAGATTATACGCAGGATGAGCGGCAGACGATGATTCAGCATGTGGCTGATGTGAAACAGATAGACGAACCCGCAGCGGAGAAGGACTGGTGGGTGACGGCAGTGTTGTATGCCTTGTTTCATACTAATGTGGCAGATAATCTTCTCTTCAAGGGTGGAACAAGCTTGAGCAAAGGCTGGGATTTCATTAATCGGTTCAGCGAGGATATAGATTTGGCGTTGAGCCGTGAATTCTTCTTGAACGTCAAGAAATTGCCGTGTGCCAAATGTGGCAGTAACACACAAATACACCATCTACGTGAAGCTGCGCAGGATTATCTGTTTGGAGAGTTCAAAAAGGAGTTGAGTGGCATACTGATAGAAATGGGCTTGAATGTTGAGGTACTGGCAGAAGACGAAGTGCCTGGCGAAAATGGAGAGCGGCAGAGGGTAGATCACGACAAGGATCCCTCGGTAATCTATGTAAAGTATAAATCACTTTATAGTAGCGCTGCCGTTTATGCCAAACCGGTTGTAAAGGTGGAAATTAGTGTACTATCCATGGATGAGCCTTATGAGATGAAGAGAATTTCATCGCTGGTTGAGCAGGTTTATGAGCGTGAAGGAATTGCTGTAGATAAGGAACTTGTTCAGACCATTAAAACTGTGAGTCCGACAAGGACCTTTTTGGAGAAGGCTTTTCTGATGTGCGAGGAGTACCAGAAGACTCCGCCTCGTACATATAGAATGTCGCGCCATTTCTACGATTTAGAGCGTCTGATGGATACAGAATATGGCCGTGCAGCACTGATGGATAATGTGCTTTATCAGGACATTATAAACCATAGGCGCAAATTTTACCATGTGGGTGCAGTGGATTATGATCAATTGCAACGTGAGTCAATAAGCATAGTTCCTCCCAAGGAGTTGATGCCCTTGTATGAAGCAGATTATGCGGATATGCGAAAAAGCTTTATCTATGACAGTCCCAAGGACTTTGAGCAATTGATGGCGAGGATGGTGGAACTGGAGGGGAGGTTTAGAAACGAATTTAAGGAATTACGGAAATGACTCAAGATGAAAGATGGTTGACACAGTATAAGGAGGTGAAGACGTTTATTGAAAACAATAAGCGGAATCCTTCCAAGCACCGCATTGAGGAGCATGATATGCTAAATTGGGTGAAGGCGAATAGAAAACGCATGAATTCTGACGCTTTGAAAGAACCGAGGCTTAGCATGTTCAAAGAGTTGTTGGCACTTGTAGAGGAGAATAAGCGAGTGAATCAATATCAGTGATTGCAACATCTTTCTTCGAAGAAAGAAGCAAAGAAGGTTGTTTATTCATTTTCTCGCTCGCTCCGAGAAAACGAACCAAAAGAGGGGCGCTACCCCCAAGGCCCCCTACATAGGGTGATGCAAACTCGAAGCCGCAGAAACCGACGACTTCTCCTGTGTTTTGGTATCGCGGGACGACGCGATGGTTTATTATATTGGCTGCGCGTAGATAAAACATAGTAACTATACCATCGGAAACACCGAGGGACGTGGGGACGAGGAGCCTCCATAGATTAAGTCGGGACTAAGTTGGGACTAAGTCGGGACTAAGTTGGGACTAAGTCGGGAAAATGCTGTTTAGCAATAGAGTGGGCGATGGCATGGATAAGACGATAAATAGTTGAGAAAAGGAAAAGATGGGAAACGAGAACGAACATGGGGACAGATACTGTTTCACACATTTGCGATGAAACGGGGGTGAAACAGGTACCTGTCCCCGTGTTTGGTTTAGAACGTGATGTGCGTCTCGCCGGCCCAGTCGGTGTTCACCGTCACACCGCCAATGGTCGTCGATGACGAGCCGCTACCGTTAAAGAACGCACCTGTGAGCCACGTGATATAGTTCTGCTGCATCGGCACGTCAAACTGACGGTTGTACAACTCATTGCCCGCAGCATCCAGTCCCGTCACGGTCAGGTGAATGATGCCTTCCACGTCATGCAGGAACGTATACAGGTCGAATTGCTTCTGTCCCGTTGTTACTGAGAATTTCACGTCCTGCTTGCTGTTCACGCAGCCCAGTCTCGTGTTGGCATCAAACGCTCCGGAGCCGCCCGTGTAGTAGAACCGCATCTGTTTCACATCCGCCGGGAAATCGTCGGTAA
>JAEEGL012146236.1_pt1 | contig 11511 bp, 8 predicted proteins | sample 9134231 | NCBI WGS metagenome assembly JAEEGL01 (sample SAMN16246548, study PRJNA631951) | gut metagenome | biome: gut microbiome; feature: rumen; material: fiber-attached | host: Bos | place: Iran: Karaj | collected 2018-10
CTACTGTATCAAAATATTGTGCATGATTTTTTAATACTGTAAATTGCTTAACGTTAAAAGGACTATAATTTAACACTATAGCGTCTTTGAAGTTTAACTTTTTTATTACTCTTTTAACTTGATAGATGCTTGTAGCTGAAAGCGAAATTATTTTATTGTTTATTTTTCTTGTTTTATAAAATAAATTTCTTGGAAGATCTTTTTCTTTTCTATGTAACTTACTTTTTACTATCAATCTTATAAGACTTTTGAAGTTGTATGGCAAAAAATCCACTGATAAAACTTCTTCAATTTCATCTCTTTTTGCAAATTCGTTTAAGATATGTTTATTTCTATTGCGAATTCCATAGTCCCACTCAAATTGTGAGGACATATTTAAAAACACTACTTTCATCAAAGTCTTGTTATTTGTTTAATACTATAAGATTACATTATTTTTAACGTAAATACAAGAAAAAGCGGATTAATTTTTAATTAAAAAAATCGTGATATATATCACGATTTTTTATTCGTAACTTCCGTTATATAATCTTTCTCTAATCATTTCGATATCTTTCTTTGTTCTGTTATTTGAAGCTACTTCTGATTTTATTTTTTGATAAGAATGCATTGCAGTTGTGTGGTCTCTGTTTCCTAATTCTGCCCCAATATTTGGAAATGATGCATCAAGTTCTTCTCTTAATAAATACATTGCAACTTGTCTTGGAACAACTAATTCTTTCTTTCTGCTTATACCTTTGATACTTTCTACTGTTACATCATAGAAACTTGCAACCGTTTCAATTAATTGTTGTGGTGAGAATTTTACATTCTTTTTATTTTGTTCGTTGTATACTGTAATCAATTCTCTAACATTATCGATAGTTGGTTCTATCATTCTAAGTTCACGTTGTGCAACTATTTTATTTAATATTCCTTCTATTTCTCTTACACTTCTTTGAACTTCTGTTGCAATATATCTTACAACTGAATCATCCACAGGAGATTTCTTTTCTGCAAGTTTTGCTTTTATGATAGCCATTCTTGTTTCTAAATCTGGCTCAGAAACATCTACTGTTATACCTTGAGAAAATCTTGATTTTAATCTTTCTTGAAAGGCTGATAATGCTTGTGGTGGTCTATCTGAAGTCAAAACTATTTGGCAATTTTTTTGATGATATTCATTGAATGTATTAAATAATTCTTCTTGAGTTCCCTCTTTTCCTGCTAGGAATTGAATATCGTCGATTATAATAACATCATTTGATCTGTATTTTAATCTAAATTCTTTCATTCTTCCGCCTTTGATAGCGTCAACATAATCATTTGTAAATCTTTCTGATGTTATATAAAGAATTTTTGCGCTTGGGTTTGTTTTTATGATTTCGTTTCCAATACCTTGTGCTAGATGAGTTTTTCCTATTCCAACTCCACCATATATAAACAACGGATTATATTTTTCACCGGGTGATCCGGCTGCTCCTCTGGCTGCAGCATATGCTAATTCGTTATTTTTACCGACAACAAAAGAGTCAAAAGTGTATTTTGGATTTAAATTAAATACACCTATAGAACTTTCTTTTTTCTCAACTCTTTGACTTGGTAATTCATTTACTGCTCCTGCTGCAACTTTATTTTGTTGCTCATATTTTGCAAGAGTTTTTTCATCGCCTTCCATTGAAACTTCATAGGTAATTTTTTTGATCTTACCATCTGTAACTTCTTGGAGAGCGTTAAGAATGTCCTTATGATATTTTTTTGACAACCAAGCCTGCGCAAAAGCGTGAGGAGTCGCCAAGATAACATGTTCTTCATTATCTACTATTTCGATAATGAAGGTATTTTTGAACCATGTAGCAAAATTCGCTTTACTTAGAGTTAATTCTAACCTACCTAAAGCAGCTTGCCAGATTTGCTTTTTATCCATCGTGCCTTCTTAATTTTTGGTTAAATTGATAGTATTTTAGAAATTTGTCCTTTTCTAAAATCAATTTGAAAATATTCTATCACTAATTTTCCCTGTGGAAAACTATGCAAGTAGTTTATATTTTGTGGACAAAATGTCAATATCAATCTTATTTGTGTAATATTACTAATTTTTTATTGACAAAAATTTGTTCATGTATATTAACCACTTATACACAGGTATCAAAAAATGATATTTTTGATATTACACTTTTTAAAAATATTGTAAATATTGATTTTTTTTATAACCTGTTGTATAATAGATAAACATTAGTAGTAAATTTAAATTTTAATTTTAGTAATATGGGTTTACCTTCAAAGAGAACACCAAAGAATAAGACAAGAACTAGAAACAATGCTGCTAACCCTGGAAAGCATTTAGTATTAAAATCTACAAATACTTGTCCAAAATGTGGCAACATCAAACTTGCACATAGAGCTTGTAAATTTTGTGGAGCTTATAAAGTTGAAAAAGCTTCTTAATATTTATACACAAAAACATAATTTTTATGTTTTTGTTTTATTTTAAAAAGGTTTTAATTATATTCTTATGTCAAACAGACATTTAGCACGTTCTATAGTTCTTCAAAGTCTTTTCGAATGGGACTTTAAAGACAACGTTATTAATATGGATGAAGTTTTGCAATACAATATTGATTGCTTTGCACCTTCTCTATCTTTTAAAGATGATTTTTTACAATTTTTAACTAAAGGAGTTACAAGAAATTGCAAAAAAATAGATAAGATTATAAAAATCTATGCACCAGAATGGCCTATTAATCAAATTTCTTATATCGATAGAAATATTTTAAGATTATCTATTTTTGAACTTATATATAATTCTTCTACTCCTTATAAAGTTGTTGTTAATGAAGCTATAGAATTAGCCAAGAATTTTAGCGGTGAAAAATCCTCTAAATTTGTAAACGGTGTTTTAGGGTCTGTTATTAAAGATCTTTATAAAAACGTTACAAAAGAAAACGAAATAAGATTTATTATAGAAAATTTAGATAATTCTTATCTTTGTATTAATCAAAATGATAAGGTTAAGTTTTTTAGAATAAATAACAACATCAAAGATTCTTCTGATAAAAAATCAGATAAAGATTTCTTTACTAAATTAGAAGAAGAAAATAAAGAAAAAGAATCTGAAGAAAATATCGATTCTGAAATATTACAAAATAAAGATAATATTAAAGAAGATATCATTGAGTCTAATGATGAATTAGATTCTTCAAAAGATGAAGTTGATATTGATAATTCAAACGAAGAAAAAAAGAGTTTAGAATTTGCTGCTAATGAATTCAATAAAACTTTTGGAATCAAACAAGATATTACTTTTGTTGATTCTATTACTTGTTCTGCTATGGATAGTAGCGACAAAAAAGCTTTATTCCCAAAGATCTCTTTAAAAAATATTTATTTTGTATTTGTAAAATTAGATAAAGAAGCTAAATTACCTTCTGATAATAACTTTATTAGTATTAATAAAGAAGCTATGTTATCTGCAATTGAATACAAAAATATAAAGAAATCTTTATCAAAAATAATTAAATAATCTAATTATATGGATGAACGCGTAAAAGAATTAGAAAAAAAGATTGGAGTTTCTTTTAAAAATGAGAAAACTTTACAAAATGCATTAGTTCATAGATCATTTTTAAATGAAAAACCAGATTTCGACTTACCTAGCAATGAAAGATTAGAATTCCTAGGAGATGCTGTTCTTGAACTTGTTGTTACAGAATTTTTATTTAAACACCAACAAGAACGTGAAGGTATTTTAACTAGCTTCCGTGCTAGTCTTGTAAATACTGAAATGTTAAGTAGAGTATCCAATAAATTAAATGTTGCTGAATATCTTTATTTAAGTAAAGGTGAAAAAAGCGATATAAACTCTAAATCAAAGAAAAGTATTCTAGCTGATACTTGTGAAGCTATTATTGGAGCTATTTACCTTGATCAAGGGTTTGCAAAAGCTAAGAAATTTATTCAAGACAATATATTGATATACTTCAATGAAATTTTAGAAAGCAAATCATATATCGACTTTAAAACATTCTTCCAAGAAGTTGCACAAGAAAAATTAGGAATAACACCTACATATAAAGTACTTGAAGAATCAGGTCCAGATCATGATAAAATATTTAAAATGGGATTATATATAGGCGAAGAAGAAATTGCTACAGGAATTGGAAAGAATAAACAAAAAGCACAAGAAGATGCAGCTAAGAACGGAATAGAAAAGAAAAACTGGTGGAACGAAAATAAGAAAAAATAAATTAAAAAACAGAAGATTATATCTTCTGTTTTTTAATATTTAAATATTAAATAGCGGAGCATCCGCAAAATAAAAAAATCGGGCGACAGCCCGATTTTTTCCCTCTTTTATGCAATTGCAGTAATTTGTTTGATAACGAAGTCAGAAATAGCATAAGCAGCAGCAATAATAGCAAGACCGATTACACCAGCAACCATTAATTTTCTAGCATCAGCAATCTTACTAGCATCACCTTTAGAAACCATCCATCTAACACCACCCCAGATAATAAAGATTAAAGCGATAGTACCAGTTAAACCAAGGATAATCTTGATTACATTACCAACAACAGTTGGAAGAGGTGTACTAGACATACCTGATTGTTGTTGAAGAACTTCATTTGCATACATACACTTACATCCAGTTTGTGTTCCACCAGTACCATATTCAGCTCCACAAACTAAACCTGGTTGACAATATGTATCACTACTACCACTACCAGCATTACAATTAGTTCCACTACCACAAGTAGTACCATGTTCTATAGTATATGTAGCAGCATTTGTTGTATTCATTGAACCTAAAAGAAGAAAGGCTACTGAGAATACAGATAAAATTATTTTTGAAATTTTATTCATTTTCATTTTGGTTTTTTAATTATTTATTATTCCTTTATTATAGCACTTTTTGTCTTTTTATTCAAATATTTATAAACATAAACAAAAAAACACCTGCAAGCAAGTGTTTTTAAATAAAAAAGAAGAACTTTGTTCTGGCGACGACCTACTTTTCGGTTGCCCGTATCATCGGCGCTAAAGGGCTTAACTTCTGTGTTCGGAATGGGAACAGGTGTGACTCCTTCGCTCAGTATCACCAGAACAAAATCCTTCTTTCTTAGTATACAGCTATTATATAACTTGTAGACTAAAAATTAAATAGAGATAAGTATTAGATATGAATTTCATCATTATTGTGGTTAAATTTCCCCTATTAGTAATTCTCCGCTCAATCCATTACTGGACTTACACGTAAATCCTATCAACCTAGTCGTCTCCTAGGGGGGTTAAAACGAAAGTTCATCTTGAGAACGGCTTCGTGCTTAGATGCTTTCAGCGCTTATCCGCACTAAACTTAGCTACTCGGCAGTGCCATTGGTATGACAACCGATACACCAGAGGTTTATTCTTCCCGGTCCTCTCGTACTAGGGAAGAGTTCTCTCAACTTTCAACGCTCGCAGTAGATAGGAGACCGTACTGTCTCACGACGTACTGAACCCAGCTCACGTACCGCTTTAATAGGCGAACAGCCTAACCATTGGGACCTTATACAGCCCCAGGATGCGATGAGCCGACATCGAGGTGCCAAACCTGGTCGTCGATATGGACTCTTGGACCAGATCAGCCTGTTATCCCCAGAGTAACTTTTATCCGTTGAGCTTCCACCTTCCTATATAGGATGGTCGGATCACTAACTTCCACTTTCGTGACTGCGCGAGTTGCAGCTCTTGCAGTAAAGCTGGCTTTTGCGTTTGTACTATCAATTCGGTTTCCATCCGAACCTAGCCAACCTTTGTAAACGCCTCCGTTACATTTTAGGAGGCCACCGCCCCAGTCAAACTACCCATCAGACACTGTCTTCCCGCCAGATAATGGCTTGGGAATAGAGTATTAAAATTATATAAGGGTGGTATCTCAAGGTTGCTTACGCTCCCACCTATCCTGAACATATATAACTCTAATACAATGTCAAACTGTAGTAAAGTTTCATGGGGTCTTTTCGTCTAACTGCGAGTAACGAGCATCTTCACTCGTCTTGCAATTTCACTGAGTACTTCGTTAAGACAGTTGCTAAGTTGTTATGCCTTTCGTGCGGGTCGGAACTCACCCGACAAGGGATTTCGCTACCATAGGACGATTATAGTTATCGCCGGCGTTCATCAGCGCTTGGATTCAAAGCTTGCACCTCTCCTCTTAACGTTCTGACACTGGCCAGGCATCAGCCCCTATACTTCAGCTTTCGCTTTAAGCAGAGACCTAAGTTTTTGGTAAACAGTCACTCAGCATCTTTCGCTGCGCCCCAACAAAGTTAGGGAGACCTTATCCCGAAGTTACGGTCGCTTTTTTGCTTAGTTCCTTAACGAAGTTTCTCTCATGCACCTTAGGATACTCTCCTCACCCACCTGAGTTGGTTTGCGGTACAGTTACTATTATAATTAGCCTTAGAGGTTTTTCTTGGCACTCAATCCAATTCCATCTCCTTACTTTCGTAAGAATGCATGCAACTTTTGATGCTTATGCATAAAGGATTTGCCTCTATACACATCTACTCGCCACAAACGTACATAACCAAATTACGTGAAATCTTTTCAAATGCGTCACCCCATCAGATATAATAGCAGCACAGGAATATTAACCTGTTCTTCCATCGCCTACTCTACATAGCCTCGGCTTAGGATTGGCTAACCCAGGGCCGAAAATCGTTGCCCTGGAAACCTTGGGTTTACGGTGTGCAGAATTTTCATCTGCATTCTTGTTACTTATGTCAACATTCTCTCTTCTGTACTCTCCACAGCGTCTCGCGGCAACTGCTTCATCGCATACAGAATGCTCCTCTACCACTTACACACTTGCGTGTGCAGTCCGCATCTTCGGTACTATACTTGAGCCCCGGTTAATTTTCGGCGCGGAATGACTAAACTAGTGAGCTATTACGCTTTCTTTAAATGATGGCTGCTTCTAAGCCAACATCCTAGCTGTTTAAGTCACTCTACCGCCTTCCACACTTAGTATAGATTTTGGGACCTTAAATTGCGGTCTTGGGCTGTTTCCCTTTTGACTAGTGGAGCTTAGCCCCCACAGTCTTACTCCTGACCTCTAATTTACTGGCATTCGGAGTTTGGTTGAACATGGCAGGATTGCTCCACCCATGCTCATTCAGTAGCTCTACCACCAGTAAGGAACGATCAAGGCTATCCCTAAAGATATTTCGAGGAGAACCAGCTATCACCCAGCACGATTAGCATTTCACTCCCAACCACAAGTCATCCCCCAGTTTTGCACGGCTGGTGGGTTCGGGCCTCCAGTATTCTTTCGAATACCTTCACCCTGCTCATGGTTAGCTCGCCAGGTTTCGGGTCTAATATGTAATGCTAGACGGGCTATTAACCCTCGCTTTCACTACGCCTCCCTAACCTCAGTTAGTTAAACTTGCAACACACATTAACTCGTTGACTCATTCTTCAATAGGCACGCCGTCACCCGATAAATCCGGCTCCGGCTCCTTGTAAGTATTTGGTTTCAGGTCTATTTCACTCCCTTTCCAGGGTTCTTTTCACCTTTCCCTCACGGTACTTGTTCACTATCGGTTACTAAAGATATTTAGTCTTATCGCATAGTCGCGACAGATTCCTACAGGATTTCACGTGTCCTGCAGTACTTAAGAAAATTTCCATAGAGCCGTAATTATTTTAAAATACATGGCTTTCACATTCTTTGGCCGTCCTTCCCAAGACGTTCTTCTAATAATTACGCTTTTTCTCTATCCTAGCTTTGTCAGCAACTAGACAAAATTTCTTACAACCCTCATTTGGCAACGACTGACATCTTTAATCTAACTAAATCTGCAAAGGATAAACCAAAGCTTATTTAATTAAAAACACTCAAATGAGTTTAGACTCTTCCGATTTCGCTCGCCACTACTTTCGGAATCATTGTTATTTTCTTTTCCTCTGGGTACTAAGATGTTTCAATTCCCCAGGTGCGCCCTTTATAGCCTATGTATTCAGCTATAAGTACTCGTATTAACGAGTGAGTTTCCTCATTCAGAAATCTCCGGATCAAAGGTTGTTTGCCACCTCCCCGAAGCTTATCGCAAGCTACTACGTCTTTCTTCGCTCTTTAGTACCAAGGCATCCACCAAATACGATCTTATTTAACCACAACAATAATGAAATTACTGTTGTCTCGTTCTCTCGAATGTTAAATACAACATATTTAAGTAACAATATATGAGAAATTACATATAAATTTACTCGCCTTTTCATAGGTAGACTTGAACCTATGAAAAGTCTAATATTCTCTCTATTTAATTTTTAATTTACAAATCCATTAACAGCTGAGTCTAGACTAAAACATTTTTTAGGCTATGTCAAATGTTAAAGAATTTTACGAAATTTAAGACAAAAAAAATAACCAAATGCATTTATCATATTTATATTTAATATCAATTAAATAAATATTAGTAAACGCTTAGAGGTTATTATCTTCTTATAAATCAACTTTATAACTTAAGCTTCCGTGTCTTAAAATCTCTTATTTAATTTTCGTGTTAGACATTATAGTCCATAAAAAAAATTTAGTCAAGACCCCATCTTTTTACTATGTTATTAACATCAAAAAATGGCTTTTTTTTGCATAAATTTTTGAATGCTTGTGCAAAAACAATTGAGTTTAAAATTTGCTTTTGTTCACTTCTTTCATCAGAAAATTTACTAAAACTATTTTTATAAATTCTTGCTTCAGTATCTTTCCAAATTTTTTCAAATTCTTCATCTTCTGTTTTTGATGAATCAACTATAGACTCAACTTCTGCTCTTACATATTTTGCCTTTTTTGTGAAAGCAAAATATCCATCAAGTATTTCTTTGATCTTATCGTTTTTAAGTGACTCTTTATAAAGACTTGTTAATAAAACCATTCTTGAAATATTCTTTTGAAAATCTGATCTTATATCTGCAAGTTCTATAAGAGCTTCTCTTTTTTCTTTTGTTGATAAGCCTCTATATTCTACTTTGATCTTCTTTGCATCTATTTCTCTTTTGTATTTAGCTTCTATTTCTTTAAGTTCTCCATCATTTGAATATCCTGTATCTAGGTGGAAAATTATTTTATTCAATGGTTCAAATTCATCAGTAAATCTAAAATTATCAAAGTTTGTTGATAACTTATCTATTATATCTTTTGTTTTAATTTGTTTACCGACAAAATTCTTTACAGTATTTTCCATTATTCTAGACGCAGAAAAAATAGCTTGATCTCCACCTTTGTGACCAAGTAGATCATTGAAGTAATTTAGATACATTAAATCTATAAATACGACTTCTACTCCTATATTTCTTTCAACTAGAATAACAAACTCGTCACCACCATATCTATATACTTTGATGTTGTTGATATTTGAGTTATTTAGTTTTGCAAATTTATGATCTGTTGTTAATAACTTGGTCAAATAGTTATAACAAAGCTTTTTTGTTTGAAGATTACTAACTTCGTCTGTTGATAATTTTCTTATAGTATCACCCATGTATTTTAAGAATATTCTTAACATGAATGCATCTTTACTATTTTTTTCGAGAAATTTTTTGATTATTTCTTTGTTTTCTCTATTTTCTTTTGAGCTTTTTATAGAAGGTTCTAGCTTATTGAATACTTCAAAAATATCGAGAGTGTTTTCTCTCATTTGATCTGTTACGTTATAAAACTCTGCAAGATCAGTTTCTAATCTTTCGATGTTTATAAATTCGTCTGGCTTTGTGTCAGCCTTTTTTTGTTGAAAAATACCCATTTGTTTTAACCTTTTATTTTTATAAAAGTATTATATCATAAAGATTTATAAAAATAAAAAACAAGTAAAATATACTTGTTTTTATTGATTGATTGTCATTTCCGCAACCTTAATAGCAGATTCTTTTGTATCTGTACTTCCAATGAATCCATTTGCGTGACAGAAATGAAAATCTTTTAATCCTGTAAGTTGTTCTAGTTGTTCTCTATTCTTTCCGCGCCATTCTTCTTTTAGACTTATTCTATTTTCAAACGAACCTAATTCTACAGGCACCATTCTTATCATCCCTTTTTTATTGTCTGTACTTGGATGCACTACTATTAGATTGTCTGTTTTTATAACTTCTTCCATCCATTCGCAATTTTGATCTAGTATAACTATTTTATTTTCAGCTTTATCTATAGCTTCTTTAACTATTTCTTTTGATAATAGGATTGATTTTTCTTTTGCGATTTTTCTTAACAATATTTTTTGTGCAATTTTTACTGTCTTTTTGAATTGTTTATCTGTATTTAACTTTTCATTCCAATTTGGAACCATAAGAGCAACTGCTTCTGATATTGAAATCTTTAGATTCATATTATCAGGATTGTATCCATTATCTATTGCATCTATATATTTTACAAAATTATCATCTATTCTATCTACGATTTCTTGATTGTTATCACAGATTTGTAGACCAAATTTTTTCCAAATCAAACCAAATGCTGCATATGGATATCCGTCTTCACGAACTCCTGCGCCTTCTGTTTGATGGTGATCAAAAAATTTGATCCCGTCATTTTTTTTGCTTACATCAAAAACTATATCTCCTTTTTCAAAATATTTTTCTTCTCTTGTTCTAATTATTTTGGCGTGTTTATAGATTAATTTTAATACTGCCGCCGCAAATACATCGTCAGCATGAAATGAATTGTTATGTGTTACAAGTAGCATATTAGTTTTGTTTAGTTTCTAATCCTAAAAATATAAATAATAACATCATTCCAAAACTCATCGTTATTACAAAATGATCAACTACACCTGATGCTAAAATCATTATTAATGGAATTATTATTTCTATTTTTTTGTTTGTTATGAATTTAAAAATTATTAAAGATAAAAACGCTAATAATCCAAATACTCCCAATTCTGATAATATTAATAAATAAATATTATGAACTGGTTGTAATTCCCAAACTTTTAGATCTTTATTTTGATTATAATTATAGAATGAATAATTACTGATTCCAACTCCGGCTAAAAATTTTCTATCTTTTGAAATTTCTATTGATTCTTTATATTGAGATAATCTCTCGCTATTTGATTTTATATTTAATCGATTATCACCATCCACTCTCGAAGCAAGAATTTCTGTCGCCGGAAATGTTATTGATAATACTGTAAATAATAAAATTAAAGATATTTTTAATTTTGTATTGCAATATATTCTGTCTATTTTTCTATTTTTTACACAATATATAAATTCGTTTATCAAGAATCCTATGAATGTTATAACAAACATGATTATTGCTGTTCTAGAAAATGAAAATATTAATCCAATCGTGTTTATTCCAAATAGATATATGTAGAGTATTAATTTTAAATCTATTTTTTTAACATCTAATTCTTTTTTGTTGTTTCTAGTATCTTGAATTTGCAACATTATAAAGAATAATCCTATTACAAGAAATAATCCGAGCATGTTTGGATGAGATAATGTTCCATAACTTCTTAGAACTCTTCCAAACCAACCTTCTACAAC
>JAEEGL013029956.1_pt1 | contig 11511 bp, 19 predicted proteins | sample 9134231 | NCBI WGS metagenome assembly JAEEGL01 (sample SAMN16246548, study PRJNA631951) | gut metagenome | biome: gut microbiome; feature: rumen; material: fiber-attached | host: Bos | place: Iran: Karaj | collected 2018-10
AAGGGAGACTATATGACCAGATCGGAACTAGCAAATGAAGTATATAAAAGAATCTACAAAGAGCTAAATCTGGAATACACAGAAGCAGCCATATGGAAGTCAATCGCTGAAACAGATGATTGTTCTTTGGAAGAATTCTTGTACAGGCTCAAAGCTGAACATAAGGCATAACAGTTTAAAAGAAAGGGGACTGCAATGAGCAGCGCGATATATAGGGCAACATGCAGGAAATACATGGAGCTGAGACACATAAAATCGTTGGAACAGCTGCGGCAGTTCACGACAGTAGGTAGCAACAAGACGTTCTTAAAGTACTGGAATGATATTGAATTGATGCCATGGGGAGTAATGGTTCAGATCATGAACGGCCTTAAGATACCAAACGATGAACGCCAGATGATGCTTAATGAATTATCAAAGAAATAAGAGGGAGATGGTATGAGACGAGGAGCTTTGTTGGGGATTTTTTTGTGCATTTTTATATTGCTTATGTGCAGCATTCCCAAAGGACCGCAAACAGAAGTCTTAATTTATGAGGAGATCACAGATGAAGAGATACAAACCCATATCAAAGAAACAGAACAGAAAAAGGATATTCCAGTCAATGGAATTATCGAGACTACAGAAGTTAGACAATCTTCAGAAGAACTTCCACAAGAAAGAGTCAAAGTAAACGAGTTTACACAGGAAGATGCACAGCTCCTTATGAGGATAGCACAAGCAGAAGCTGGCGATCAGGGAACAGATGGAATGTGGCTTGTAATGAGCGTAGTTCTCAACCGTGTGAACAGTTCGGATTTTCCGAACAGTATAGAAAAAGTCATATTTCAGCCTAAACATTTCAGCTCCATATATGACGGAAACTTTGACAATACTGTGATCCTGAAAGCAGAAGCTCATGAAGCACTTGCAAGGATTGAACAGGGAGATGTAGCACCCATGATCATAGGATTTGAGCGCAAACCATCAAACAAGCTTGAAAAGTATTTCGACTATGCATTTTCGTACAAGGACCACAATTTCTATGTACCCAAAAAAGGAGACTAACCATGAAAGATATGTCCAGCAGATTTAACGACCACCACAAAGCTTTGATGCTTGAAATAATCATCGATGAGATAGTCAGGAATGCTAATGAGTTGCCGGAGCTGCCTTCGGGCTTCAAATCTAGGGATGAATATAACGGAAACATTATCAGGACAACATTATCGAATAACGGCTTCATATCAGCCGGATCTGATGATGAAGAAAATATTTTAAGAATGAAATAAAAGGAACAAGTTATGTTACCAGCTAATTACGAATGCGAAGGGCAGACAAATATATTTGATTTCATTGAGCTTATGAAGGAAGAAGCTGCCAAGGCAGCAGCTCAGGTATGCGAATACTCAAAACATACTTGCAACAAAAAGAATCTTTGGGAGATAGCTGATTCTTTGGATGAGCTTCAATGTCCTCATGTGTGCTGCAGGATGTGCAATACAAGAAATTGTGGGGCTAGGTGCAACGGATCAGAAGAGCCAAAGAAAGAGATAGCAGATGAGTATATCAGAGAACATCCGACCTGTTTTTATGTGTTCGGATATTATCTGGACAGAACAGAAGGATGGCATAAGGTCCCAGAAGAGCTTCCAATATTCAAAGAGTGGACAACAGTTGATGTCGTAATTTTTGGAGAAAAGACAGGCACTCCTTGGATGGAACATGAGAAATGGGAGGCAAAAGATTGGACCTTCAGGAGTAAAGATCAGAGAAGAGATACACAGTCGATTAAGATTTTAGCATGGGCGGTATCAGACAGATAAAGGAGGCTGAATGATAGCAGTATTGGGGTTCGTAGTGGGAATAATAATCGGTTTAGTTTTTGGAGTTCTGATAGTCATTGCAGCGCTTCAGAGCATTGGCGAAAAGTAGTTATCAATATACTGCGCAGTATTTGATATAGACACCGCCGCAAGCATAAAACCAAAAATTTAAAAATATGAAAGGAGAAACCCCTCTCGGATGCATATAAAAAATATAAGTGTAAACAATGCTTGCGGCGGTAAACAAAAAGGGTATTAAAAGTGTAGTAAAAGGGAATAAAAAAGAGAAATAAAAAGCCCGGTAGGGAGACCGGGCAAAAACAAGGGAAAATATTAAATGTTCTTTTAATATTATACCCCATATTAGCGAAAAAGAAAACAAAAAGGCTTTGAAATAAGCTTTTTTAATAACTTTATTAAATATTAAAGTTAGACAAAAAACTAAAAGTGTTGGGGAAAAATAAAAATGGCATACACAGAGAATATATACATCTCTGATAACTATATAGATCATGAGATTTACTATGCGGGTAACTACGGTGCTAAGGGAGAGAAAAGAGCTGAGAGAGAAAAGCCTACTCCTTTACAGATTCAGAAACAGAATTACTGGAATCGAATCAAATATATCAAAAGAGTGATGCAGTTAAATTTTTACCCTGATGATTTATGGGTAACTCTTAAATATCAAAAAGGAACTCGCAAAGATATTACAGAATTCAAAAAAGACATTTCAAGATTCTTTAAAAAGTTAAGGTATCAGTACCAGAAGGAAGACAAGCAACTGCTATTCATGTATCGACTGGAAATCGGTAAGCGCGGAGGACTTCACGCACATGTACTTATCAACAGGATATCGGATGCAGACATCAAAGTTAGTGAGTGCTGGAAGAAGGCAGCAGTTGAAGCGGTACGCCCTAACTTCACATCAATAGATGAATACGGCGGTTATGTGGGGCTTGCTGAATACATAGCAAAAGAACCTGATGAAGAGATAGAAGGTCAGCTCACATTCTTGGATCCTGAAGACAGGAAGAAGCTCCTTGCTGTTTCATCATCAAGAAATCTAAAAAGACCTGAACCCATCAAGAAGAGATACCATCACTGGACACTCCGTAAGATCATGACAGGCGAAGCGGATATAAAGCCCACTAAGGACTTTTACATAGATAAAGATACCATCAAGACAGGCATCAATAAATTCACAGGTATGAGTTACCTCTGTTACACAGAGATACGTACCAAGCTAAGAAAGAGAGGACAGGATGGAAACGTACACGGCTAATCTGTATCTCTTTACAGATATCCAGAGTGTAAAGAGAACAAAAGGACATTACATGTGGCTATGGGAGCTGACAGAAAAGGACGGAGAACATGCTCAGAAGTTTGAGCCACCAAAGACAGCATCAAGTACGCTGTATGCAGAAACAACAGGTATCATCACAGCTTCAAGAAAAGAAGCAAACATGGAGGCTTTGATAAATGCCCTGAAGCACTTCAAAGGTCAATGCAATATGGACCTCTACACAAATGATTCACAATTTGCAGCAGTTCTTGTCAATGACTGGATAACAGGATGGAAAGAGAACGGATGGAAGAACAGCCAGGGCAAAGAAGTAGATGAGAGATGGAAAGATGTATATGAGCTGATGCAGCCGCACAAGCTTAATGCAGTACACACCGAAAGGCATTCATACTCATCATGGTTTGAAAATGAAATGGATATCAAGAAGCAGAATGTTGATTGTGAAAGAGTGCTGGCAGCAGAACTATTCACGCAAGAGGAAAAACGTTTGAATGAGCTTCTTGGCAAGGTAGATGAAGAGGACATATTGGCAAGTGAAGATATCGCAAAGTCACTGTTTAACATGTACGAAGCCATCTATGAGAAGTTAAAGCCGCTAACGCGCCAAAATACTGGAATTGTAAAAATTGAAAATGGCGAAAATGTGATAACTACAGCAGTAGAGCAGCCATTGGAAATTAAAAAATCCGATAAATGCTGAATCCTTTAATGTAATAAAGCGCGGTTCGCATGTCATAGATACAGCATAGAAAGCCAATTATTAAATATAAATTTAATTAACCATAAAAGGAGGATATAAAAATGGACCATAGGGAAATAAGCGAAGAGTATTCCCAGATCATGAAAGAAGTATTGGAAGAGAACAAGGAGCTTGAGATTTTGAAACATGCTGATTTAAACATCATAGCCTTAAGCTCTACGCACAGAAAGAAATCACACGGAAAGAAAGTGTTCGGACAGTGTGAGAAAGTACAGGATAAATACAAGTGGGGTATACCGTGCGATTTCACAATAACCATCTTTGAGCCTAACTGTTTCGGCTTTACATATGAACAGCTAAAGATTCTGATGTTCCATGAGCTTCTTCATATAGGCATAGATGATGGCAAACCATTTATCAAGCCGCATGATCTTGAAGATTTCAAGCTGATAATTGATAAGTTCGGCACGAACTGGGCAGCAGTTGATGAAGAGAGGCTGATGGGGCAATGAGTAAGAGGTCAAAAGCCTGTGACATAAGCCCAAGAGTACGACAAGAAGTAATGGAAAGAGATAAAGGCTGCATATTCTGTCAGATGGGATATCACATGCCACCTACAGAAGATTATCTCATCACAATGAATCAATTTGAAATCATGCACTTCATACCACGCTCTCAGGGCGGTCTAGGGATAAAAGAGAATCTAGCCGTAGGCTGCAAGTATCATCACATGATGCTGGACAACGGAAGAGATACAAGAGATGAGATGATAGCGCTCTTTGAATGTGTACTCAGGAAATGCTACAAGGAATGGAACAGAAAGAATCTAATATACGATAAATGGAGTTTTTTGAAATGATAATGACAGAACAGACAATAGTAGAGCTTTGCGAGAAAGCAAAGGAAAATGAAAGCCTCATGGAAGAGATTGAATCACTTGCAAGGCTCAACAACATCACGACAGAGTATATCTGTAAGATCATAAGGAGGGAGGGAATAGAGTTGCCACCGGAATATAAGATGAAAAAGGCTGTCGAGGCAGCAGACGTTGATAAGCTCAAGAAAGCAATGGAAAGCGCGAATGCTCTTGTTGTATCTACCGACCAAAAGACTCTTCCCATGCCAGATGTTGTAAGAGGAATATTTGAAAAGGCATTGGAAGACCTTGAAAAAGAGATAGAGTATCACGAAAGCAAGCTCAAACAGCTCAATGCAAAGTATAAAGTAATAACAGATTACATAAAATAGTCCTTTTGGCGGGAATTTATCACAGTGAAAGCCATGATATAGATTCATAAGTCCCCGGAAGAGATTCCGGGGCGAAAGGAGGAGAGGAATTTGAAAGTATTCATAAAATACGACAGTAAAGAGCCTTATCTTCCGGTGGCGGTAGCTGAAAGCAAATCAGAGCTTGCAAGGATATTAGGAGTGACACTTAACAGCGTAATTAGTAGTTACGCACATAAGAGAAGCACATACGCAGTAGTTGATATAGAAGATGATTAAAGGAGAGTTGAAAAATGGTAGTTGTTTTTATGTTAGGGGCGATGTTCGGAGGTGTTACAGGATACGTTTTAGCTGCGCTGATGGTAGTAGTAAGCAGAGAAGATATAGCAAGGGAGATTCAGTATGAAGAAGAGAAACAGAAAGACAGAGAGAAATCAGAATGTCTTTGAGATGAGAAAAGCCGGGTATAAGTATCGAGAGATTGCAGAAAAGCATGGAATATCAATCATCAGGGTAAGACAGATTCTTGATGCACATAAAGAGGAGGTCAGCATGACTAATGAAGAGAAGTTCAAAGAGGTATTCGGACATGATCCTGATATCTACGCATGTATATTATCAGATGTAGAATGTGACCAGTGTAGATTTAAGGAGTATGGGAGACACTGTTCTGTGAAATGGTGGGGAGAAGAATATAAATCGACCAAGGAATGAAAAAAATGGAAGAGTTGGGGCTGTTCGTAGTAATTCCGCTTGCGGCAGCAGTTGTCGCACTGATAATAACAAGAGATAAAGGAGAATAAGGTAATGAAAGTAAAAATCAAGGATGTATATGAGAGCATCGAAGAACTCAAGGCCGCAGCCGATAAAGGAAAAGTTAAAGAAGGGGATGAGCTGATAACCAAAGACTATGACGGCAAGTGCAGATACATAATCATCAAGACCGGAGAAGAAATCCACATGGTCAGAAAGTACCTGTTAAGCGAAGATAGACCAATGAGGAGAGATGGATTCAACCTTCAGGAATGGCTTAAAGATGATTATAAGGAATCTCTTAAAGCTGATTTAAGAAAGCTTCTTGTAAAAGAACCATTCTTACTGTCAGAAAAAGAAGTATTCGGAGAAAATGATGCAAGCGACAATGAAGAAGGCGAGCAATATGAATACTTCAAGAAATGCAAAAACAGAATAGCCACATATAAAAAGGATGATGCATATTCAAGATACTGGTGGCTTCGTAGTGTGGTTTCGTCCGCGTCCTTCGCGCTTGTGAGCTACAACGGCGGTGCGTACGACTGCCGGCGCTTCGAATGCTCTTGGCGTTCGCCCTGCTTTAATAATCAGCGTTGAAAACGCTTGATCTATAATCCCACCGCCCTGTGCGGTGGATAATACAAAATATAGGAGGATTGAAAAGGTGGGGAGATATAAGACATTAAGTAAGTCTAATCCATATTATTTACCCAAACATTATTATCGCCATGCAATATCATGGTGTTTACAATATCCGGAATGGATTAAAGAACTGGACACTGATCCGGACACAAGCAAAGCTATTGATTATTCAAAAGATAAGGTACAGACATCAAATAATTATGATGCAACCTATGAGATTGCAGTCAGACGTATGGAACTGGCAACCAAGAAGAAACTATTAGAAGACACAATCAGAGAGGTAGATGAGAGTATATTCAAGTACCTGATTTTAGGATTAGCATACGGATTCACAGTGTATCAGTTAAAAGACAGAGGGATGCCATGCGATAATAAATACTATTACAACCGCAAGCAGCATGTGTTATATCTCATAAATCAGAGAACATAAAAATAAAAGTGGGGTCATAGCGGACACTAAAACCATGTTATTATGATATCGGTTAAAGGAATCAAGAAGACCCCATAATAAATCTCCTAGAATGGAAGAGCTACTAAGCTATATGCTGGTAGCTCTTTTAACGTGTATAGGAGCAATGGCAGCAGATTACAGAGTGCATGTAAACGCAGCCACGGCAGCAGATGAAATACGATGGCTGTAATTAGCGCAGCCACGGCAGCAGGTGTTATATGGCAACAAGACAACGTCCAGATCATGACGGAACGCACAGAAGAGCGTTTGAAAGAAACAAGAAAATAATATACGCGACTCAGAGTGTATGTGGCATATGTGGCAAGCCTGTGGATTTTAGTATCAAATATCCATCTCCGATGTCAGCATGTATTGACCATATAGTGCCAATAGATAAAGGTGGGCATCCTAGCGACATGGATAATTTGCAGCTTGCACACTTTGCTTGCAACAGACAGAAGAGTGACAAGCTGTTTGAACATAAAGAAATAAAAAAACCAGTGATATCAAATAGAGATTTGCCTTGGTCAACAGACTGGACAAAATACTGTTCCGGTCAGTAGAAATCGATGTTGATAGGGGGCATACCTCCCGCCCGGATGGCGCTCTGAAGTTCACCGCCGTCTGTGGGAATATATCTCGCGCTCAAGAAAGGTTTTGAGATGGAATACAAAGGAATCGGATATTTAAAGAAAAAGCTAGTAATAAAGCGGTCTAGGGTTAATACAAGATATGATTATTATGAAATGAAAAATGCTGTCAGAGACTATAGCAAAATAGTTCCTGAAGGATTTGAGTGGATGGCTCAAACCCTTGGATGGTGCGGGAAAGCAGTTGACTCTTTAGCAGATAGATTGTCTTTTATCGAATTTGAAGAAAAAACAGATAATTTTGAGTTAAATCAGATATTCAACATGAACAATAAAGACATCTTTTTTGACAGCGCTATCCTGTCGGCTCTGATTACTTCATGCTGCTTTGTTTATATTTCAAAAGATGAAACAGGATTCCCAAGGCTTCAGGTAATTGATGGAGGAAATGCGACAGGAATTCTTGACGAGATAACAGGTCTTTTGACAGAAGGCTACGCAGTTCTTGAAAGAAATACTGATGGAAAAGCGATTCTTGAAGCATATTTCATTGCTGGAAGAACAGATTATTATTCATATGGAAAACTGATAGAGTCATGGCCTAACAATTCGCCTTATCCTCTTTTGGTTCCGATCATACACAGACCGGATGCAAAAAGACCATTCGGACATTCAAGAATATCCAGAGCTTGCATGAACATTCAGCAATCTGCATTAAGGACCTTAAGAAGAGCAGAAGTCAGCGCGGAGTTCTATTCATTCCCTCAGAAATGGGTAACAGGTTTAGATCCTGATGCAGAAAGAATGGAAAAATGGAAAGCTACAATGTCAAGCTTTTTGCAGTTTGATGAAGATGAGGATGGAAACAAGCCACAAGTCGGACAGTTCACTCAGCAGAGCATGAGCCCATACACAGAGCAGCTCAGGACATTTGCTTCATTGTTTGCAGGAGAGACTGGTCTCACATTGGATGATCTAGGCTTTGTATCTGAGAACCCTTCAAGCTCTGAAGCTATAAAAGCATCACATGAAAATTTGAGATTAGCCGCACGAAAAGCACAGAGAGCTTTTGGTAGCGGCTTTTTAAATGTTGGATATTTGGCAGCATGTGTCAGAGATGATTATCCATATGCTAGGCAGCAGCTTTATCTGACTAATTTGCTTTGGGAACCAATATTTGAACCGGATGCAAGCATGTTGTCTCTGTTTGGAGATGGCGCAATCAAGTTAAATCAAGCCGTACCGGGTTACTTCAACAAGGATAATCTCAGAGTGATAACAGGAATGAAACCAAGTACCATGCCAGCGCCAGAGGTTAATGATGATGGACATAGCACCACAGCTACTTAAAGAAATACAAGAAGCTTTTAATCTCCAATATGTTTATGATGAGGACCTCATGAAGCTCTTATCGGATATTGAAAACGGTAAGGCGGCAGATTTCAGGGATGCTCAGAAGTACGCGGATATTATTGGAGATATGCTTGGAAAAGCATATGAAAATACTTTATCGAAAGCAGAATTGCCCAACGATAGACTCTTTGAGAATATTTGCGATAAAGTCATAAAGCCTACGTTGGAGAATAACGTTAATCTTACAAATGAAGTATCCGGTAAGATTCAACAGAATATCAATGATATTGAGAATATAGGATTAAGAGTACAATATCCGGAAATAGACTCGGAGGACTTGGAAAGAATAATCCATGAAGCAGCCAACTCAAGACCATTTGACAAGAGCGCGCTCAACAGATTGATTCAGAATGAAAAGACATTCACAACGCATTCCGTAGACAGATTTGTTGAGAAAAATGCAAGCTTTCAGTTTAAATCAGGCATGAGCGCGAAAATCATAAGAAAAACAGATGGGAAATGCTGCGAATGGTGTCAGAATCTCGCGGGTGTTTATAATTATCCAGATGTTCCCAAGGATGTATATAAGCGCCACAATAACTGCGGCTGCACTATAGAATATTATCCCGGCAAAGGGAAAAGGCTTCAGGACGTTCACAATAAAGGAAATTGGAGAACTGTTGAAGATGGAACAAAGATAGAGCTTAGGCAGCAGATCGGAGCGGACAATTCCAATGTTAAGGATGTTACCAAAGAGTATGTCAGAAAAGCCACACCGGGAAAAGGTCAGCTTGAATTCGAAGATGGATATCACAACAAAAATCATGATGCTGAAAAAGAAACAGCAAAATGGATTTATGATACCTTCGGAGGAAATGTTAAGGCATTAAAAGAAACAAGCGAAAAAAAGATGGCTGATTTTTCATGGAACGGCAAGCTTTGGGAATTAAAAACAACATCAAGTACAAAAGAAGCAACGATAGATAAAATTATCAGAAAAGCATGCGGTCAGATTAAGGAAAATAACGGCGGCATCATTTTGGAGATGGATAATGGATTATCATTAGAAAAAAACGCTGAACTGGTCAGGAGTAAAGCTGTTTTGAGAGCAAAGGAAGATACAGATTTCATAATAAAAACCAATGGAGAATACAAGATAATAAGAATTAGAATTAAATAAGAGCTACCTTCCCAACCCTTAAGGACTAGGCGATAGCTCTTATTTAAGATAGCGATATAAATCGCATTTCTTAATTCTTTTATACCATATTCTGATAATAAAAACAAGGACATAACACCATTTAAAATGATTGTGCCAGCAGTATTGCTGTAACAATATACAAATACAAAGGAGGGAAAAAATGGCAACCGCTAAAAGAAGAGGCTGCCAAGTACCCACACAATCCGTTGTATTACCTTACTCTAAGTCAAAGGGAAAGGAGGCTATTAAGCTATACCAACAAACAGGGCGAAAAGCTATTGAATGGCAGAAAACCCTCATAGAGCATATTTTAGCCTACAACAAAGATAAGCTTTGGGTTCACACCAAGTTTGGATATTCTGTTCCCAGACGTAATGGAAAGAATGAGATAGCAGCGATCAGAGAATTCTTTGGACTGGTCAATGGAGAAAAGATTCTCCATACAGCCCACAGGACAACAACATCTCATAGCGCATCGGTAAGACTTGCTAAGTTCTTAAATGATGCCGGATATGAAGAGGTGCAGAGAGTTGATAAGAAAAAGATATATGATAAGCACTATACTTATTCGAAGCAGTTCGGACTTGAGAGAATCACGATTCTTGGAGAAAATGGCGGTCAATGCGATTTTAGAACAAGAAGCGGTAAAGGCGGTTTGGGTGAAGGCTTCGACCTTCTGATAATAGATGAAGCGCAGGAATATACTCAGGAGCAAGAATCAGCTCTTAAGTATGTTGTTACAGATTCCAAGAATCCGCAGACATTGTTTTGTGGAACACCACCGACAGCGGTCAGCTCCGGAACAGTATTTCTAAATTTTAGAAATGAGCTTTTAGCTGGTGGTCGTGAAAATTCAGGATGGGCAGAATGGAGTGTTGAGTTTCAATCTGATATTAGAGACAGGGACCTGTGGTATAAAACAAATCCGTCATTAGGTTACACTCTTGCAGAAAGAGCTGTTGCAGATGAGCTTGGGGATGATGAAGTTGATTTCAATATCCAGCGTTTAGGATTATGGTTACAGTACAGTCTAAAGTCTGCAATCAGTGAAGCAGAATGGGAAGAGCTTAAAGTTTCAGAGATGCCAAAGCTTAAAGGCAAATTATTTGTAGGTGTGAAGTATGGAGTTGATAGTACGCATACTGCTGTGACAATCGCAGTCAAAACAACAGATCAGAAGATATTCATAGAATCTATAGATTGCAGACCGACAAGGACAGGCAATAGATGGATTATGGACTTTTTGAGAAAAGCTGATATCCAGCAAGTTGTAATTGACGGAAGGAACGGACAGGATATCTTGAAAAAAGATATGAAAGAAGCAAAGCTAAAGAAACCAGTCCTACCAACTGTCAGCGAGATTATAGCAGCTCACAGCCTCTTTGAAATTGGTATAGAGCAGAAAACAATTGAGCATAGAGGACAGACAAGCCTCATGCAATCAGCCACCAACTGCGAGAAAAGAAACATCGGTACATCTGGTGGA
>JAEEGL013033814.1_pt1 | contig 11511 bp, 7 predicted proteins | sample 9134231 | NCBI WGS metagenome assembly JAEEGL01 (sample SAMN16246548, study PRJNA631951) | gut metagenome | biome: gut microbiome; feature: rumen; material: fiber-attached | host: Bos | place: Iran: Karaj | collected 2018-10
ATAAAAGCGAAATGCCTCCGTACCGTTTCGCGGAGATTATCCGGCAGTCAGAGGACACCTCGCTGCTCAATTACGGATTTCTGGACGGTGGTTTCTACTTCGCGGCGGAGTCCCTGCCGGAGACCCGCTTTTTCTGCACGCTGAACAACGACCTGCCGGAAATGCAGCAGGAACTACGGACCGCTGTTTCCGAAGGGAAGACCGAATATGTGATCACCCGCCAGCAGAAACTGAAAAACGCCGGCCGGTATCAGCTGGCCGACGAAGCGACGATGGTGTTTGAAGGCCGTCCATGGACCTACTACCTGTACCGGAGAAAAGAGGTTCAGGAGGCTGATTACCCGCAGGAATAATAATCCTGCGAATCCTGCGGGATTTATTTCCCGGCGCAGAATATCCTGATTGCGTCACCGGCAAAGACAGCGGTTCCTTCTCCGCCGCGGCTGTCAATGTTGTCCGTCATCTCTCCTCCGGCGGCGTACATCCGGCCGAGACCGGCAAGAATCTGATCCGTACAGGTATAGTAATGCGCCGAGATGAAATCCTGCAGTTTCCGGACAAGGACCTGCGCTTCCGCGGAAGCCGGGTCCCCGTTCCTGACCGCGCCGAACTCAGCGAATATCTCCATCATTTGCCGGCCTGTTTCCAGCGTTTCCTCCCGGGATCTTCCTTTTGCCTTTTGCTCATATTCCTGATAGGCGGGAGTATCACCCCATGCTTTTTTCGCCCTGGCGGCGTATTCATCCAGCTTTTTTGTGTCAAAGGCTGAAAAGTCCATATTCGCTTTCGCTCCTTCTTCTCTGATTTCACGGGCAAGTCTGATCAGGCTGTCCAGATGCTCCTTTTTCAGCTCAAGCAGCGTGATCTGCTGATCCAGCGCTTTCCGCCGGTCAAAGGACGGGCTTTGGATGATCCGCTGAATGTCTTTCAGCGGAAACTCCAGCTCCCGGAAGAGGAGAATCTGCTGAAGAGTCTCCAGGGCCGCGCCATCATACAGCCGGTAGCCGGCGCCGGAGTACCCGGCCGGACGCAGCAGACCGATCCTGTCATAATACTGCAGGGTGCGTATACTCACTCCCGTCCGCCTGCTGACTTCATGCACCGTCATCATGGAAACTGTCTCCTCTCACCGTGATGACCATATCATAAAGTATGACGTAACGTCAGAGTCAAGACCTTTTTTCAAAGATTATTGTTTTTACCTGTGAAATAAGGAGAGTGTCAGTCCTCCCGCGCGGGAGCAACCAGCCGGCCGTCACGGATCGTGACGGTCACATTTTTATCCCCTGCCGGCAGGGTGCAGTCCAGCTCCCTGAAAAAGCCTTCCGCCGGGCGCAGGGTATAGCCTTCCGGGGACGCGGGATCGACCTGGAACCCGACAAAGTATCGCGCCAGCAGGTAGACGGGACTGGCCGCCCAGGCGTGGCAGAGGCTTTTTCCGAAGGGATCGCCGTACATGGCATACTGCTGTTCGAGCGGCAGGTCCGGATCATATTCCTCCCAGAAGGTGACGGCGCCCATTTTCAGCATGCCGCCCCAGTAGGATTTGATTTCGGAAAGCACTTCCCGAAGATATCCCAGTTTGCACAGGGCATCCAGCTCGAAAAAGCGGAAGTAGGGCGTGGTGATGGCCGGCACGGCCGGATTGAACAGGACTTCCCGGGCTATGAGCTTCTGCCTTTCCGGACTTACCAGATCGAACAGTACCGCCAGGATATTGGCATGGCGTGTCACATGCCTGCGGCCTGAAGTGAAGGAATCGATATAAGCCTGTTTTTCCTCATCCCAGAAACAGCGGTCGATTTCCGAGAGGAGCTGCTCCCGTGCCTGCCGGTAAGCGCAGGCCTCGCTTTCCGGCGCGAAGCGCGCCATGACGCCCAGGGCGGCTGCCAGCAGCATCTGCTCCGCACAGAGGGGTCCGTCCCGGTCGAAGTCCGCCCAGTCCACGAAGACCCAGTCCTTCGGCCGGCCGATAAGGAAACCGTGCGCCTCCCGCTGGGACAGCAGAAGCTGCATCAGGCTCTGCATCTGCGGCAGCATCCGGGACAGGTAATCCCCGTCCAGGTATGTATCGTAATGCCGGGCGACGCCCAGAATCCACAGCATCGAATAATCCACGATGGTATTGATATGGGTGGTTACGGGATCGTTGCCCCGCAGGGCGGTCAGGGTGCGCTGCTCGATATCGCTGTCCCCGGTCAGGTAACTGTTGACGAAAAGAGACTGATAGGCGTCACCGCTCCAGATCCATTTGTCGCGCTTGATCCCGTCCAGGAAGAATACATCGCAGCACAGGGAGAAAGTGTGGGCGGCCACGCTGAAAATGCGGTTCAGCTCTTCGTCGTCGCAGCGGAAGGACGCGCGGACGGGAATATCCACATACCGGTGAAAGGCGCGGACGGATACCTCTCCCGGCCCGAAACCGGGCAGGAAGGCATAGCGCATCGCCTGGCGCGGACAGCGGCGCGTTGCCGGATCCGGCCTGCAGAAAAAGTAGCAGTTGGCCGTATCCAGCGCTTCCGCGCGGGACTCGCCGAGGTATACGAGAGGGAATGCTTCCTTTTCAGGAACGGCCGTTACCTCCAGCTCGGCAGTCAGCTCCGTCTCAAAGGTGAACAGCATACCGCCGCCGACTTCCTCCGCGGCGACCGGCTCATAACAGGTTTCCAGCCGGGGCCATTCATCCGGCGCCTGCGCAGGATCCTCAAAATACCGGCTGGAGGCGGCCGGAACGGGCGCAGCGCAGTAATCCTCCACCTGCCAGCCCTCGTCGGAACAGATCAGATCGCCCTGGACAAACATGGCCGGAACGCAGCCGATACAGCCCATATGGACGGCGATCCTCTGCTCCCCGGCAGCGCAGGGAACGGCGCAGCCCAGCGGATACTTCCGCCCGTTTGCCTCCACATATCCGGCAGCGCCGGGTACGCCGAAGACGGTAAAGGACGTATCCGTTTCAGTTTCACAGACGCGGCGGAAAGTCACCCGCTGGCGGAAACCGTCGCTTTTCCAGAAAGCGGGCCAGGAGCATCCGCGCTCCACACGGGAAAAATTCTGTTTCAGGGCGTGGTATTTCTCCAGATCCCCGGGATACCACAGCCAGCGCGCACGATTGCCCATCTGCATCACTCCCTGCATATGATTTCCGCTTCCGCGGTCTGTTCCCCGTCCGTAACGGTGATCCGCACGACCCCCGGTTTGCCGGCCCGCACAACGGCCTGGGCCTCCCCGAAGTATACCGGTACGCTGCGCTGTGCGTAATTGCCGCGGAAGTAGGTACAGCCGTTGGCCGTTCCGTGCACTTCGGCGTTCTCCGCTTCCACACGGACAGTGTGCCGCTCCAGCGGCTTGATTTCACCCGATCTGTCCGTATACCGCATCCGCAGGTAAACCATTTCCCCGGGCCTGCAGGATTCTGTTTCCGGCTCCAGGCGCAGCAGCGTTTCGTCTCCTGCGGTGCGCAGGCAGCCGCTTCCTGTTTCCCTGCCGTCCGCGTCCAGGGATACGGCCCGCAGCTCACCGGGCCGGTACGGCATCCTGAAAACGATCCGGCAGTTATCCGGGACCGTTTTTGTGCCGACTTCCTCACCGTTCAGAAGCAGGCGCACCTTTTTCGCGGCGGAATATACCTCCACCTGCGCTTCTTTGCCTTCGCAGCCCGGCCAGGACCAGCTGCGGACGGCCCGGGTCAGCTGCCAGCCGGTCAGGACGGGCTTTTCCTCCTCACCGGGCGGCACTACGGCCAGGCGGGGATTGGGCTCCAGGTCGAAGCAAACGCGCGTATAGTCCGCTTCGGGGGTGAGTTTGCCGGTTACGTCGATCCGGCAGGTGCCGCCGCGAATGCGGTCCTCAGGCCGGTCTGTGCGGTAACTGCCATATTCTGGGCTGTCCCCGCCGCATTCGCCGATGTAATCCCATCCCGCCCAGACAAAATCGCCGACGATCTGCGGATGGGTTTTGCTCAGCTGCCAGAAGGACCGGGCGTCGCCGATCAGCGTCTCCGATCCGAGGATCAGGCGGCGGGGGTATTTCCGGCAGTCCTTCCGGTAGCGCCAGTTGCCGTAGTTGTATCCCGCGATGTCCATGGCCGCGAACACGTCCCGCGTTTTCCAGTCGCAGGGCGGCAGCCACGCGCCGAACTTCATAAAATCCGTACCCAGTTTCGCGGCCATGTTGTTGAAGAATTCCGAGCCGACGGATTTCTTTTTTCCGGCGGGCCGCTGCGGCTTTTTCGCGCCGGCTTCCGCCGCCTTCGCCTGCTTTTCGGCTTTTTTGTCGCTGTACACGCCGAGCCCGACGCTGCTCAGGAAATTGAAGAAGATATTGATGCCGCAGGTCACGGGCCGGGTCGGATCGATTTCATGGAGGTAAGCTGTGAATTCCTGCTGGAGGCGGATGCCTTTTTCCTGCGCGCTTTCCGCCACCTCGTTGCCGGTGGAGTACATGATGACGCAGGGATGGCTGTAATCCTTGTCCACAAGGCTACGCAGGTCCTTTTTCCACCACTGCATTACGTGGGAGGCGTAATCGTGCTCCGTTTTGTGCATGTACCAGCAATCCACGTATTCGTCCATCATCAGCATACCCAGCCTGTCGCAGGCGTCCAGCAGGTACCTGGAGGCGGGATTATGGGCGGAACGGATTGCGTTGTAGCCGGCTTCTTTCAGAATACGGACGCGGCGTTCCTCCGCTTCGGGGAAGGTGCAGGCGCCCAGCACGCCGTTGTCGTGGTGGATGCAGGCTCCGCGCAGCACGATCCGCTCCCCGTTGACAGCCAGTCCCTGTTCCGGATTCCAGTCCAGGGTGCGGATACCGAAGGCGGTTTCAGCCCGGTCGTCCCCGAAGGACGCCCGCAGGGTATACAGCGCCGGATGCCCCGGACTCCAGAGATCCGCCTGTTCCACCTCCAGCTCCGCGGCGGCCTGGCCGTTCACCGCTTCGGCAGCAGCCCGGGCGAGTATCTTTGTTCCGTCCAGTACCTCCATCTCCGCCGGGCCGCTGCCGGCAACCGCCAGTTCCACCCGGATGCGTTTCGGGGAGACGGAGAGGGTGGTGACGCGGATACCGTCCCGGAGGATCCGCCGCGCGCCGCCGGCCCACAGCCATACCGGCCGGTAGATGCCCGTGCCGGAATACCAGCGGGAATTGGGCTGGTCGGCATTCCGGGCGATGACCGTAATCTCGTTTTCCGCGCCCTCCAGAAGGAGTCCGTCCAGACCGACGGCAAAATCGGTGTAGCCGTAGGGCGGCGCTTCCGCTTTCCGTCCGTTTACGGTGATTTCCGGGTCATGGTACACACCCTCGAACTGCAGCTCCAGATGGCAGCCCCGCAGTTCCTCCGGAAGGGTGAATACCTTCCGGTAGAGATAATCGCCCGCCGCGAACCAGCCGATATTGCCTTCCCCGAGACTGTCCGGCACCCGGGGTTCGGTGCGCATGGCGTCGTGGGGCAGCAATACGGAGCAGGGTTCCGTTTCCCCGGCAAGGGGCCGGCAGGTCCAACCCCTGTTGAAATCCAGCTTTTTCATGGTACGGTTTCTCCTTCCAGGTATCAGATCAGGACATGCGGATTTACCGCAGTCCGGTTTCCGGCGCTTCCTTCAGGTCCCGGATGACACGCTCCGTGCGGATCCGCGCGCCTTCCGTGCTTGTGTGGCTGTCGATCAGCCAGAAATACCGGCCCGGCAGCAGATAGTCCTCCATTTCCGAGATCAGCGGTACGGCGAGGTTCTCCCTGAGGAACTCATGGAGCGCCTGGCGCGCTTCCGGGGTGCTTGCCGCGGACGGGGAGGCGCTGTTGCGGGGCGTATAGCTGGAGCGGACGGCAACGCCTGTTGCCGTGAAGGGAGCCAGCGCTTCGTTCAGGCAGCGGACGGTTTCGGGCGGGAAGCCGGCCGTCGTGTAGTCCGCGATGTTGTGGCGCAGCCGTTCATCCGTATCCCCGTTGGGCCGGGGAAGGATGAAATCGCCGAAAGCGTTGTAGGTGCTGAACGCGTAATAGTTGCCGTCGTCGTCGTAATTAGCCGGACTGACGGTATAGTCCTTTTTCGGCATTCCGGCCCGGACGGCCAGGTATTCCCCCAGGCTGCCGAACACGTTGGAGAAACGGCGCATATCCAGCTCCGCCGCCGCGTCGTAGCAGGATTCCATCATGGCCCAGAAACCGGCATCCAGCCGGTTGCTTACGCAGAACTGCTCCGCGACGGCATCGAACTCCGGCGCGTACAGCAGGAGGTCCCCCTCCTCCGCGCAGCCGAGGATCAGCGCCAGCTGCGGCAGCGCGTTAGTATAGGCGTAGACGCCCATATTGACGGGCTCATAAGCAGGGAAGGCCGCTTTCAGCAGGGATGAATCATAGCCGTACCGCCCGGAGGAACCGGAGGAAAGAATGATTTTCCGTTTTCCCTTCAGGGACAGCAGATAATCGTACTTATCCTGGAACGTACCGAAATAACTGCCGCTGTAAACCGGGCTGACGGCAGCGTTTACCCGCAGGACCGCGGGGCCCGTGCAGCCGGCGAAGCTGCCGCCGGAGATCTTTTCCAGGCTGTCGAAGAGCAGGACGGTACCGAACGAGCAGTCCGTGAAGGCGTTTTCCTCCACGGCGCGCAGGGAAGGGGAGAGCACCAGCAGCCGGAAGTCTCCTCCCCGGAACGCCCCCGCACGGATGCCCCGCACCGGAAGCCCGTCATGCTCCGCGGGAAGGACGCAGGTTTCATCCGTGCCGCGCCAGCCGGTGACGAACGCGCTTTTTCCGTCCGTTTCCCAGCCGAAATCGCTGTCCGGCGAGCAGGGGAGCCACTGGGCATACAGGGAAGCGCCCAGCGAAGGATCGTACCGGCTGCCAAGGCCGACGGAAAGGCCGCTGCCGTCCGGCTCCGTATTCCAGCCGACCAGCACATATCCCGCCCGCTCAAACCATACCGTACCGGGCAGCGTGTTCTCCCGGCGGTGGGCATACGTGATTTCCCGGGACAGGACGTCCCCGGACTGCCCGCGGAGGGAACCGCCGTTCCCCAGGTACTGAATTACCGAGACGGTTTTCCCGGCAGGCGGCGCTTCTTCCGCCGCGGCGGGAGGAGCGGTTTCCGGCGCTTCACCGGCAGCGCTTTCCGTTTCCGCCGGACGCAGCCTGGCGGCATGGGGCGCCCAGAAGTAGCCGGTGCAGTAATTTCCGTACTGTTCCCGCGGAACTGCAATCACCGCGCCGGTGCCGTCCAGCAGACCCTTCCCGACGGTGCAAAGGCTGGGATCCTCCTGCAGCAGCGTGACCGTTTCCAGGGAAGCGCAGCCGGAAAACGCGCCGTCGGGAATGCTCCGGATGCTGCCCGGCAGGGTCAGCTGCCGCAGGCGCGTATTCCCGGCAAAGACAGAGGCGTCAAAGGAAACGACGGGCATGCCGGAACGGCCCGCCGGCACGGAAAGCCGCTCCCGCTGCCTGCCGGCGTCCGTCAGTCCCGTGACATACAGAACACCTTCCCGCTCTTCATACAGGAAGCAGTCCGCGTCTTCGTTATTTCCATCCTGCACCCGGAGATCCTCCGGCTCCGGCATGGCGGGAAGCGCTGCAGCCGCCGGACGGGCGATTCCGAGCGCCTGCCCGAGCTCCTCCGCGAGCAGAGCCGTATTCACCGCCGCCCCGGCTCCGTTCAGATGGAAATTGGTATCGAAAAACCAGCCGGACTCCATCAGGGCCCGGTCAGCGGAGCCGAGCACCTCGCAGGAAAGGGAAGAGCGGAGCCGCTCCGCAAAGGATTCCGCGCGTTCCCGTTCACCGGACTGCAGCGCCGCCTCGTTCATGGGGCAGAAGCGGAAGAAGACCCGCACCTGCTTTATCCGGCAGGCCTCCGTGAAACGGTTTACCCGCCGGATAAAACCGTCCGAAGGCCAGGCATCGTCAAAGCGCAGGGGCATGGTGACATCCCAGCCTCCGGGCATGCGGTTTGCAGGCCGCAGGGAAGCCAGGACGTCCCCTTTTTCCGTAAAGGAGGAGCGGGCATAAACGCCCGTGCCCTCCGCGGCTTCACCTGTCAGGGCGAAACGGGCCTTTTGGCCGGCGTACCGCGGGAAAGCCGCCAGCATGTCCTGCCAGCGGGACGGATCCAGGCGGCCGAGCAGGCCGGGCTGTTCCTCCGACGCCTGCCACATGGACAGGGGATCAAACCAGTCGGACAGGGTCTGTTCACTGAGCTCCGGGGTGAAGACGACGATATCCCCCGCCTGAAGGGAGGGCAGCGCCAGCTCCAGCATGACCGCGGTTCCGAGATCCGCGTACAGGCCGAAATTAACCGCGCGGTAACCGGGGAGCTGCTCTTCCAGCAGTTCGCAGTCAAAGCCGAACGCCGCGCCGCTTCCCCCGGCCAGCACGATCTTCGGGGAGGCGGCCTCCTCCAGCGCCGCAGCCTTGTCCGGCAGGGCGGCCAGATAGGTCCGGCTGTACCGCGCGGGCAGGCAGAAGGCGAAAAACAGCAGCAGGACGGGCACGGCCAGCAGCAGCGAAAGCAGGCCTGCAATCCGCTTTTTTCGGTTCATGCTCCGCGCCTCCTCCTGAATCAGAACTGGAAATAAATAAACGCACCGGATCCGTGTCCCGCCGCCCGGACAAACCACGCCGCCAGGATGCAGAACACAAGGAAAACACAGGTCATGCCGGAAACCTTCTCCCGGCCGGAGAGGCGGTTTAGCAGCGGAAGCTGCGCCAGCGCCAGCGCCAGGCACGCCGCTTCAGGCCAGCCCAGGGCTGTCAGCGCCAGACCCGCGCGAAGGTCCCAGGCGGAAAACAGGGAACCGAGCAGGACGCTGAAGTGCCCGAGGTTTTCCGCCCGGAACATGATCCAGGAGAAAAGAACCAGCGCGCCGGTGAACAGCCAGCGGATCCGGTCCGCCGCGCTCCGGCGGCCTTCTCCGCCTTCCTGCCGGCCCAGCAGGATCTCCGCCGTGCACAGCACGCCGTGGTACAGGCCCCAGAGCACAAACGTCCAGCCTGCCCCGTGCCACAGGCCGCTGAGCAGGAAAACGGACATCACGGCTGCGACCTGCCGCGCCCGGCCCCGCCTGCTGCCGCCCAGGGGGATATAGACGTAGTCCGTAAACCAGGCGCTCAGGGACATATGCCACCGCCGCCAGAAGGCACGCACGGTGCGGGCGAGGTACGGGCGGTCAAAGTTCTTCCGCAGCCGGATGCCCAGCAGGTACGCGCTGCCCCGGGCAATATCCGAATAGCCGGCGAAATCGCAGTAAATCTGGAAGGAGAACAGCAGGGCACCCAGAAAAACCGCGCTTCCGTCCGGACGGGCCGCTGCAAAGATCCGGTTCACAGCCGGCGCGGCCAGGTCGGCGATGACCAGCTTCCGGAACCAGCCGGACAGGAGCAGCCGGAGCCCCTGCCGCATATCTTCCGCGGAAGGATCCGGCGCGTCGTCCAGCTGGGGCATCAGCGCCTCCGCGCGTTCGATGGGACCGGCCACCAGCTGGGGGAAGAAGCAGATATACAGGGCATACCGCCCGGGATGACGGACTGCCTTGAGCTTTCCCCGGTACACGTCGATGACGTAGGACATGGCCTGGAAGGTGTAGAACGAACAGCCTACGGGGAGCAGGATGTTCCACGCGGTCCACGTGCCGCCGAACAGGCCGGCGAGCGCGGAAGCCAGGAAGTTGAAATACTTGAACCAGACCAGCAGGCCGACACAGCCGGCGACGGCTGCGAAAAGCCAGATCTTCGCGGTTTTCGGAAGCCGCGCCTTTTCGATCCCCAGGGCACAGCAGAAGGTCCAGCCGACGACGCCGAGAATCACCAGCGTGAGCGGCAGGGACCAGCAGGCATAGAAAAAGAGGCTGGCGCCGAGCAGCAGCGCCTGGCGGAACCGGACGGGGCAATACCTGTACAGCAGCACCACGGCTGCCAGAAAGAGCACATAACCCGGCGTATCAAAGCTCACGGCCGTGCCTCCTTCCCGCCTGCGACGCGCACAGCAGAACCAGGGAGGCCAGCAGGATCCGGATCCCGTCCAGCCCGAGCACCAGCGCGCAGGCCAGCGCCGCCGCGAAGCATGCTCCGCCCAGCCATGCCGGGCGGAAGGAGGCTTTCAGCGCGCCGAGGATGGTCAGCACCAGCGCGGCCGCGTAAAGCAGTCCGCAAAGGACCGTCAGCAGGGTCAGCATGGCACGCCTCCTTTCATATACCGCCGGCAGGATTTCAAAAAGAAACCGGGTGAAGAAAACGGGCGGCCGGGAGATGCTTTCCGGCCGCCCGCGGTTAACGGGGGATTATTCGGTCAGGCTGCCTTTTTCCGCAGGGAGAAGAAGGCGGCGACCACAGCCACGAGCACAGCCGCGCCGAGCAGGATCATGCTCCAGATGGCTGCCTGCGCGGAAGCCATATTGGCCGCGGTCTGCACTTCCTTTGCCACGTCGGCATTGGAGAAGTAGATGTAGCCGAGTCCGTCCACGCGGCCGGCAATCAGGTTGATGAGCGCAACGGCCAGCAGGGCGGGCGCGCCGATACGCAGCACGCCGGAAACGATTTCCGCCGCTTTGCCGCCCATCACCAGGCTCAGGGCGACGGCAGCCGCCAGGGCGATCACAGCGCCCCAGACCATCAGGGGCAGGTTGCTGACGGAAGCATCTTTATAATATCCTTCTCCGCCGATATTTCCGGCATACACGAAGAACGCCGCGACAGCGAGGATGACAGCGGCGCAGGTGATCCATGCGCCAACGGTAAACTTTTTCATATCCTTCAGTCCTCCTTCTTCTTGGGAATCAGGGTCAGGGCCAGCCACGCCGCGCCGGTCAGGCACAGGCAGACCAGGCTGACGGTCTTCAGAGCGGCAATGGCGTTGTCCCACCAGGTCGCCACACGCTCGGTGCGCACGTTCAGCACGGCGCTGTTGGCGAAGGCGTAGAGCTGGTATTTCAGGTTCTCACGGGCTTTTTCGACCAGCGCGGAGTCGTTCTTCACGCTGTCCACGGAAATGTAGCCCCAGGTCTTGTCCACGCCGTTTTCGCCCTGGTTGATGTGGTTATCGTTCTGGGCGAAGTCCGCCACCTGGGTGATACCGGACATCACCATGGATTCAGCATTGAAGTAATACTTGTTGTTCATCATGTCGGTGGAGATCAGGCCGGTGTAGCCCCACGCATCGCGCAGAACTTTGGTCAGCATACCCACGTGATGCGCGGCGTTGGTTGCGCCGATGCGGTTGAAGGCGATCATGACCGCCATGCCGCGGGCGTCGCTCATTCCGCCCTGGAAGCCGCGCAGGTCCGTCTCACGGAATTTCTGCTCGGTCATGTAAACCGAAACGCCGCCGCGGTTGTGTTCCTGATCGTTGAAGCCCATGTGCTTGGGACCGTTCATGATGCCTTTTTCCGCACAGCCCTTGAGGATACCGTAGCCGATACGGTTGGTCAGCATCGGGTCTTCGGAGATATACTCGTAGTTGCGGCCGTTGTACGGGGTGCGCCGCTGGGTCAGGCCGGTGCCCCACAGGTCGTAGCGCTGCAGCC
>JAEEGL013247414.1_pt1 | contig 11511 bp, 9 predicted proteins | sample 9134231 | NCBI WGS metagenome assembly JAEEGL01 (sample SAMN16246548, study PRJNA631951) | gut metagenome | biome: gut microbiome; feature: rumen; material: fiber-attached | host: Bos | place: Iran: Karaj | collected 2018-10
ACCCCACGATGGTGGGCGAGGTGCTCAGCGTCATCCGCCAGTTGGCAAAGGAAGGGATGACCATGCTCATCGTCACCCACGAGATGAAGTTCGCCCGTGACGTCTCGACGCGCATCTTCTTCATGTACGACGGCTATATCCATGAGGACGGCTCACCCGAACAGATTTTCGAGAATCCGGTTCACAGTGCTACCAAGGCCTTCATACAGCGCATCCGCAAGGAGGTTTTCGAGATTGATGGTCCCGACTTCGACTTCCTCGGCATGCACTCCGCCATGGGTGCTTTCTGCCACAAGTACGGCATCGCCGAGAAGCAGGAAATGGCAGAGTTACTGACGGATAAGATGCTCGACGACGTGATGGCCCAATACCGTCCTATCACCGTCCGAATCACCCACAGCGAACAGTCGGGCATTACCGCCCTCGACTTCATGGTAGAGAAGATGACAGCAACACCACTGAATGACGCGCAGCGCAGCGAACTGGCTAGGCAGTGCCAAGAGGTAGTGGAGGAACCTACCAAACGAGGCTTCCGTGTGAAATTATTACTGTAAATAAAGTAATATGAACGAGAGCATGAGAAAAAGAAATGCATGACTATCCCGATAAGATGACGCCAGAGCAGGCGAGGACGTTTGGTGAGGATGTGCTGAACATCGTCAGTCAGATACCCTATGGCAAGGTAACAACCTATGGACACATTGCTGTTTGGGCAGGATGGCCAAGTCATTCGAGGATGGTGGGGAGGACGCTGAGATATACGCCAGGTGCTGAGAAACTGCCTTGCCATCGGGTAGTAAATATCGTAGGGCGCACGGCCCCAGGCTGGTCTCGTCAACGGACATTGTTAGAAGAGGAAGGCGTTACTTTCAGACCTAATGGCCATGTGGATATGAGTAAACATCTATGGGAACCAGAAATAAGCGAAGATAGAGAATATGGTGATTAGAAAGGCAAACAAAGAAGATATTAAACGTATCATCGAACTGCTACATCAGGTAAATATGGTTCATCACGTGATACGCCCAGACCTGTTCAAGCCCCATACAACCAAGTATTGCGAACAGGAATTAGAAGTCATGCTCAATGATGACAGTAAGCCCATCTTTGTCTATGATGACGGTACAGTGTTGGGATATGCTTTCTGTCAGATTACAGAGGTTAAGGGTAACCAACTGTTGGAAGACATCAAGACACTATATATCGATGATATATGTGTTGATGAGGAAGCTCGTGGCAAACATGTTGGGAAGTCGTTATATGAATTTGTCCGAGACTATGCCCAGTCCATCGGCTGTAATAACATCACCCTTAACGTATGGGAAGGAAACGACGCCGCACTCTGTTTTTATAGGAATATGGGCATGCAAGTACAGAAAACAACAATGGAGGTAATATTGGAGCCATCTCGCAAGATTTGATAGAGTCGTGGGATATCTACATATTTGCGCACGTGCTCTGCAAGTCTGTCGTACTGCTGCTGCTTAAAATCTTTATAACTTAGGGCAGAAGTCTCACCAATGGCTTTATCCTTAAGCAGGAAGTCGATGACGGGTGCGTTGTCGAGGAAGCCGTGGATATAGGTGCCAATGCAATGGTCTGCCTGAAGGATGGCCTGATCAGTATCACTGATGCCCTGATGTATCTCATAGCCCTGACACGTCTGACCCTCAAACAGGAAGGTCACTTGTTGTGTGGTCTTCTCAGGAGTCATGGTCGTATGGATGGGTAACAGACCAAGGCCAGGCAGACTGGCGATGGTTCCCTCGATGCCGTCAGGGTCGCTGACCATCTGTCCCAACATCTGATAACCGCCACAGATACCTACCACCATCTTACCATCTCGATGGGCACGGATGATGGCCTGTGCACAACCATTGCGGCGCAACTCCAACAGATCGTCCAACGTAGCCTTCGTGCCAGGCAGGATAATGATGTCGGCACCACTGATGTCTGACACATTATTCGTATAAAAGAGATTCACTCGCGGGTCCCGCTCCAACGTATCGAAGTCGGTGAAGTTACTGATATGACGCAGCAGCACGACGGCGATGTTCACCTTCCCTTCAGCCAATTGCCGACGCTTCTGTTCAAGGCTGACGGAATCCTCTTCCTCAATATAGATATCTTTATAATAAGGTACGACACCCAATACGGGAATACCGCAGATGTCCTCCAGCATTCGACGGCCTTCATCGAAGAGTCGCATATCGCCACGGAACTTGTTGATGATGATACCCTTGATCAGTTTCCTGTCCTCAGGCGACTGTAGGGCGATGCTGCCATAGACGGAAGCGAAGACGCCCCCACGATCGATATCACCCACTAAGATGACATCGGCTCCTGCATGTCGTGCCATAGGCAGGTTCACGAGATCGGTGTCCCTGAGGTTGATCTCCGATATACTGCCTGCCCCTTCCATCACGATGGGATTATATTTCGCTGCCAGACGGTCGTAGGCGGCACAGACTTCTTGGCGGAAATCGATGGTATTACCTTGTTTCCCCGTCTCCCTGTCTCCTTGGCGCCTCCAATAATCGTAGGCATTCTTATTGCCGATAGGCTTGCCATTCAGCACGACTTGCGAGGTATGGTCAGAATTGGGCTTTAGCAGCAGTGGGTTCATATCCGTATGACAGGGAATGCCGGCAGCCTCAGCCTGTACGGCCTGGGCACGACCTATCTCCAGTCCTTCAGGCGTGGCGTATGAGTTAAGTGCCATGTTCTGTGCCTTAAAAGGAGCCGGGCTGTAGCCATCTTGCTTGAAGATACGACAGAAGGCGGCAGCAAGGATACTCTTGCCAACGTCACTGCCAGTACCAGCGAACATGATGGGATGGAGATGCTTCATAATCTTCAATTTTCAATCTTCAATATTATAAAGATGCGTATAACTTGCTATGACATTCTTATATCTGAACACAGGTGTTGTGACAGGCTCACCTTTGGCATTGTAGACCTGAGCTACAGACTCCGGGACCTCGCCCATAAACTGCGTATAATGGAACTCATGCCCCCGATACTCCTTACCATCCAACACGAAACGCCTATATCCTAATGACAGTTTTCTGTCTGCCTTCCGTGCCGTAATAATATAGGGCAATACCCCGCACATCGGATATTCGCCATCGTCCGTGACGATTTTCTCACAAAGATACATCATGCCACCACACTCAGCTTGAATCCGTCCACCCCGTTCAGCATATTCCTTGATGGCTTGGCGACAGGCCCCATTGCTTACCAACGCCTCTAAATGCTTCTCTGGATAGCCGCCTGGCAGATAGAGCAGGCCGACGCCACTGAGGTCGGGCGTCTCCTTTTCAGGGTCGAAGAACCTTTTATCGGCCCAACGATCCAGGGTCTCCTGATAGAGGAAAGAGAAGCTTTCCGAGTTGCGGGCTATCATCACGAGTTGTTTCCCTGAGGGAAAACACTCTTTTCCCTCAGAGAAAACATCGTTTTCCCTCAGAGAAAACAACGTTTCCAATAGGGGTTTACAATCGATGTACTGATCCATGAGTGTGATCAGCCTCTCGTTCTCGGGCAGTTCCGAATAGTCGAGACCCAGATAGCGCGAGCCTTGTTCGAGCGAAACCTCCTTCGGCAGATAGCCTAAACATGGGATGCTCAGGTCGTCGCATACCTGTCGCAGCATCTGAAAATGCCTCTCCGATCCCACCTTATTATATATGATACCCGCAAAACGCACATCTTTTCTGAAATTGATGAAACCAGACAACAGGGCAGCCATCGAATAGGCTGCGCTCTTCGCATCCACCACCAAGACCACGGGGATGTCCAGCACACGGGCTATCTCATAGGAAGAACCCTTGTCACGATCATAACCGTCGAAGAGTCCCATCATTCCTTCCACGATACAGACATCAGCCTCAGCACCATAATGATGAAAGAGCTCCCTCACGTGTTCTGGTGTAGCCATAAACGTATCGAGGTTGATGCTGGGACGTCCGCAGACGGCCTCATGGAACTTCGTATCGATATAGTCAGGTCCGCACTTGAAGGGCTGCACCTTATAGCCCTTTCTCGATAGCAACGCCATCAGTCCTCTGGCTATCGTCGTCTTGCCAGAGCCACTTGTGGGTGCTGCTATCATGAAGGCCGTCTTAGGTGTCATCATCACATGAATTTGGTGCAAAATTAAAAAAAATCCATGAATTATGCATCTTCTATCAATAAAAAGTTGTATCTTTGCCCCCAAATCAAGGCAATCTGACGGTCGAATGCCGTCTGATGAAAGGGAATCCGGTGAGAATCCGGGACTGTACCTGCCGCTGTAATCCCCTTTTGAAGGGTCTGCTTGTATAACGCCACTGACAAGGAGTCGGGAAGGTAAAGCAGACTGGGGAGAGTCAGAAGACCTTCCATTTTTAGTAGTACGTCCGTACAGGGATATGCGGAGCGGAAAAGAACTTTTTGATGATGAAAAGACAGACATTGGCTTTTGGCCTGATGCTGTTGGCTGTTGGCAGTTTTGCACAGACGGATATCTGGCGTTCTGACAGCCTGCAGGAAGTGGTGGTGACGGGTACTGGTACCCAGCACCTGCTGAAGGATGCCCCTGTGCAGACGGAGGTCATCAGCCATCGTCAGCTGCAACAGTATGCCGGCAAGAGCATCGAAGATATCCTTAACGGTCTGACGGCATCCTTCGACTTCAGCGAGAACGACATGAGCTCACGGCTCCAGATGAACGGTCTAGGCAACTCGTATGTGCTCATCCTCATTGACGGCCGCCGCCTGCATGGCGACAATGGTGGTGAGAACGACCTCTCACTCATCGATCCACATAACATCGAGAAGATTGAAATCGTGAAGGGTGCCTCGTCGGCCCTCTATGGTAGCGATGCCATCGCAGGCGTTATCAATATCATCACCAGGAAACATCGTGAGAAGGGAGTGATGCTGGAGAACACATCGCGCTTCGGCTCCTATGGTGATATCCGCCAGCACGATGGTATAGCCCTGAACTTCGGACGGCTGTCGAGCTATACGAACTTCCAGCTACAGCACTCTGACGGTTGGCAGAACACCTCAGAGGAAGCCCCCTCGCAGACAGAGTATCATATTACTGATTCGAAGAACAAGACCGTAAACCGCCACACCAACTGGCAAATAGCAGAGCGACTGAACTACCAGATGACACCTGATCTTGAGCTCTATGCCGACGGCAGCATCTACTGGAAACGTATCTACCGTCCTTGTGGCCATCATCCGGGGGTCGACGTGAAGACATGGGACCTGCAATACGACAATGCGTCAATCTCGGCAGGTGGTAAGTGGCGCCACGGATGGACACAGAATGAGACGGATGTCATCACGCTCGACGTGGACTGGAAGCGTCATGCCTACAACTATGTCTATACGGACACGACGCTGACAGACGGCTATGTCAATGGACGCTTCACCAACTACTACCCCTACTTCCCTGACGACAAGGAGTTGCAGAGTGACCAACGGCTGACGAACATCTCGCTGAAGGGAGTGTTCTCATTGCCTTACGAGCAACGGCTGAGTATAGGCTTCGACTATCGTTACGACTGGCTGAAGGCACCGATGCGGGTAGAGGGTGGCAAGGCAACGGACAATACAGAGGCCGTCTATGTGCAGGACGAACTCTCGCAGCTCAACCCGCTCTATCTGACAGCCGGTCTCCGTCTGACAAGAAACGAGGGCTTCGGCTTCCGTCTGACACCCAAGATCTCCGCTATGCTGAAACTGGGCGACCTGCGTCTGCGTGCCACATGGAGTCAAGGTTACAAGACACCCACCATCAAGGAGTTGCACTACCAGTATATCAAGAATATGAACGGCGTGTATCTCTATCTCGGCAACACGGATTTGAAGGCCCAATACTCGTACTACTTCGGTGTGAGTGCAGAGTATAGCATCGGCCATCTGACCGTGACTGTCGCTCCTTATTATAATAAGGTGAACGATATGATCACACTTGTCACCATCCCTACAAAGCAGGCACCAGGCGACCTGATTACGAAATACGACCCCATCAGGGTGCGCCAGTACCAGAATATGGACGACGCAAAGACCTATGGCGTCGATCTGACCGTACGCTATCAGACGAAACACTTCACGGCAGGAGGCTCATATAGTTATCTCGACACAGAGGCCAACCAGTACGATTCGGAGAACGACGTGATGCAGCGTGTCGTTATCGACGGCATGGCCCACCACAAGGCAAATGTCTATGCCACCTGGAACCACGATTTTTCCAAACGTTATCAATTGGGTATCGGACTCTATGGACGGCTCTCCAGCAAACGTTACTATCAGATTGACGGCGATGGCAAGGGCTACCAGATCTGGAGACTCGCTACAAACCACCAGATTGGCAAGAACTGGCGCATCGACGCAGGTATCGATAATATCTTCAACTATTGCGACCGTACACCTCACGGGCTGCATCTGGGTACGACAACACCTGGCCGCACCGTCTATGCCTCTCTGACCGTACGATTCAACCAAGGCAAGAAACTCACAAATAAATATAAGTCTAACTTTAATTCAAAAGAAAATGAAACAGATTAAGTTTTTGATGCTGGCCATGATGGCATTCATCGCCAGCGCAACGTTCACCGCTTGCAGTAGCGATGATGACGACAACAACAACGCAGGTGGTGGTGCCAGCCAGTCGAACTACGACCGCTATCAGCAGATGGTCAACGAAAATGTCAATAAAGAAAAGTCAAACGACAAGGTCATCTTGCTGGTAGCTTTCGGTTCAACGTGGGAACAGGCCTATGACACCTTCGACAAAGTGGTGGCAGACTACAAGAGTCAGTTCTCTGGCTGGGATGTGTTCCTGTCTTTCTCCAGCGCCATCTGTATCAACCAGGCTCGTGCCGGTGAGAATGTCGACCCGAAAGACTATTTCGATCCTGAACACTGGCTCACAGCCATCGGACAGGCAGGCTACAAGCATATTGTGGTTCAATCGCTGCAAGTCATTCCCGGTGAGGAGTATCGCCGTGTTCGTGACAGCTACGTAAAGGACTTCATGAACAACCGCAATGCGGACTTCACTGATGAATATATGAAGAGCATTGACCGTCAGGTCGTAGTGGGAACCCCGCTGATGGCTGAGGTTGAGGATACCTACACGCTGGCACAGACGCTAAATAACGAGGCCGACGTCAAGGCTGCCGTCCAGCAGGGCATCGTCGCCTTCATGGGTCACGGTAATCCCGAGGGTTACGACTACTATGGTGGTAACATCCGCTATTTGCAGCTGGAGAGCAACCTGCGTGAACTGAACACCAACTATTATGTGGGTACCGTCGATATGGACGAAACCTATGCTGAGAATGTGTTGGAGCACATTGCCGGCGGTGAGTTCAACTACGCGATTGGAGATATGGTTGTTCCTATGGTCTACCCCGCCAATGCCAATAAGAAGGCTCAGCTCTTTGTGCTGATGTCTATCGCCGGTGACCACGCTCACAACGATATGGCCGATGAGGACGACGACGAGAGTTGGTACTCACTATTCAACGAGGCAGGCATTGAAACCGCAGCCTACGAGACAGGTTTCAAAGAGGCTTGCTGGAGGAGTTATAAGGCTGGTGGCGAGTATATCCCCGGTCTGGCAGAGCGCAGTGCCGTCCGCAAGTTGTGGATGAACCACACCCGTGAGGCTATCGCCAAGTTGGGTACCGATGAGGCTCTTTCTACTCCGACAACGGCTCCTGAAGAGTAAATGGTTTATTACGTGAATAATTATATAAGTGTGTTGAGGCGGGTGCTGTCGCGAGACAGCATCTTCCTCTTTTTGTTTCTGATGGGCAGCACCCCTGCTCAGGCACAGATCCACAAGATGGAACGCAAAGACTCATCGATGGTGAGTCGCACCTATAACCTCAATCCCGTGGTAGTGACCGGCTCTGGCCATCACCAGCGTCTGAAAAGCACAGCCACACCCGTCCGCGTCCTCAGTGGTCAGGAAATCAGAGAGCAGGGCATCACCACCTTCGACGGGGCCCTGATACGTATGATGCCACAGGCATCGATGGCCCCTAACTCCATGGGAACATTCCTTCGACTTAACGGACTGGGCAACAAGTATATCCTTATCCTGATTAACGGCCAGAAACTCTCTGGCGATATCTCGAATAATGTCGACCTGAACCGTATCAATATGGCCCGTATCAAACGCATCGAAGTACTCGACGGCGCGGCCTCCTCACTCTATGGCTCAGATGCGATTGCCGGCGTCATCAACATTATTACAGATCAGCCAACACAGAACTTAATCAGCGTCACCAGCGACACTAAGGTAAGTGGTCATGGTGTTTTGACAGAAGCCGTCTGTCTCGACATCTATAAAAATGGCTTTGGCTCATACACCTCATTCACTCACGACCGAGCCGATAGCTATCAGACCACAGGACTCGAATATGTAAAGGGCTCTGAGACTGAAACTCAACCAACAATAGCCCCCTTCTTTACAGGCTATCGTTCAAATATCTTAGGACAGAAATTTACCTATGCTCCTACTCAGCACCTGGCTCTGAATACAGGCATAGACTATTCATATAAGATCACCGACCGTCCTGAGACACGACAGGACATCACTGGCGGCACCGACTACGAGATGCGCTACAAGGGTCTGCGCCTTACCGCAGGCGGCATCTATAAATTTACCAACCGCCACTCGCTGCAGGCCGACTTCACCGTCGACCACTTCCGCTATGGTAAGGAGTATGACGTGGAAACCAAGACCAACGCCCTCGGCGACTACGTGCAATCGAAGAAGCAACGCATGATGGAGGGTGAGCTCAAGGCTATCCTTGGACTGACCGCCAACTCAACCACTATCTTCGGAGTCGACTGGCGCCAAGACTATCTCAATGCCACATCGGGCAATATTGACCAGCAAGTATCAACGCTGGCAGCCTATGCTCAGCACGAAATGAAGTTTTTTAAAGATCTGACAGCTACGCTCGGCCTGCGTTATTCCCACCACGAGACCTTCAACAGCCACCTGACACCAAAAGCAACGCTGATGTATGCCCCAGGCAACTTCCGTTTCCGTTTTACTTATTCAGCAGGCTTCCGTGCCCCTGGTCTTGACGAACTCTATTACCATTATTATTCCGTCAATCGAGGCAAGCCTCAGATCAGTTTCGGTAATCAGGACCTATCACCAGAAAAAAGCAACTATTTCTCACTGAATGCTGAATACCGCAATGAGGTGATTGCCGTCAGCGTGACAGGTTACATCAACAAAATCCGCGACATGATAATCAAGCAGAATATCGACATCGACGCCGCCTCGCTCGACATGCTTCAGAAGGAGTTCCCTGAGATGACCGATGCGGAGGCTGCCAAATTGGAACGCTATTCGCTCTATCAGAACAGCGACAAAGGCGATGTCAAGGGTATACAGTTAAACTTCTCAGCCAATATCTTCAAAGGCTTCAACCTCTCAGCCAACTATGTCTATACCTACGCTCGCACCAAAAGTGGCGACACATGGAATTGTCTTGAACGCAGCATCCGCCACGTTGCCACCATCGCTGCCAACTACCACCACACATGGGGGCGATATGGTTTGAATGTCAACCTCAATGGTCGTTTGCAGTCAAAGACCTATTATCCCGACTACGAGGATGCCCCTGGCTATGGTGTCTGGAACCTGCACACCACCCACTCTTTCGATGTAGCGAAATGGGCCTTCGTGGAGCCCAGCATCGGCATTGACAACCTCTTCGATAAAGTAGATCGTAGAATCGACTCTACAAACCGCAAATATGCCCTCTACTCACCTGGCCGCATGTTGGTCGTTGGCTTGAAAGTAAAGTTTAAGGAATAATATTTGGTTCATTACCAGATTTTTACTATCTTTGTCATCGATATGGGAAAAATCATTATTGCAGGCATCGGTCCTGGTAGCAAGGAAGACATCACTCCCGCCGTACTGGAGGCGGTACGGGAGGCAAATGCCATCGTGGGATACAAATATTACTTTCAGTTCATCGAGTCGTATGTCAAGCCTGAATGTGAGTGCATCGACACAGGCATGAAGAAAGAGCGTGAACGTGCTGAGCAGGCATTTCAGTTAGCTGAACAAGACAAGACCGTTGTGGTGATCTCCTCTGGTGATGCAGGTATCTATGGCATGGCATCACTTATCTATGAGATGAAACAAGCGCATCAGTCAGATGTTGAGATTGAGACCTTGCCAGGCATCTCTGCCTTCCAAAAGGCTGCCTCGCTCTTAGGTGCACCTATCGGCCATGATATGTGTATCATCTCGCTCAGCGACCTGATGACACCATGGGAGGTGATAGAGCGACGGATCAAGGCTGCAGCAGTAGGTGATTTCGTGACAGCAGTCTATAATCCCAAATCACATGGGCGCTACTGGCAGCTGTATCGCCTGCAAGAACTCTTCCTGAAGTATCGTGCTGCAGATACGCCTTTAGGTTATGTCCGTCAGGCAGGCCGAGAGGAACAGACTGTTAACGTGACGACATTAGGTGCTTTCGATCCTGAAGAAGTGGATATGTTTACCGTGATTATCATAGGTAACTCACAGTCGTATATTGCGGACGGAAAGTTCATTACGCCTCGCGGCTATTATCGCGAAGAAGCAAATACAGACGTGAAACCAGGCCAGCAGATTATGATGGAATCTTTCCGTACAATCGAAAGCGAGTTGCGTAATAAAGACATTCCATTGGGTCACAAGTGGGCCTTGTTGCACGCCATCCATACCACTGCCGACTTTGAAATGGAGCGCATACTTTATACGGATGAGGATGCTGTGGAGACACTCTATCATAAGGTGAAGGACGGTACGCTGAAAACCATCGTGACTGATGTGACGATGGTGACGAGTGGCATCCGAAAAGGAGCACTTCAGCGTCTGGGCATCGAGGCTAAATGTTACTTGAGTGACCCTCGTGTGGCAGACATGGCATCGGAACAGGGAATCACTCGTACACAGGCTGGTATCCGTCTTGCCGTCGAGGAACACCCTGATGCCCTCTTTGCCTTTGGCAATGCCCCAACGGCACTGATGGAACTCTGCGATTTGATTCGTAAGGGTAAGGCTCATCCTACTGGCATCATCGCTGCCCCTGTAGGCTTTGTCCACGTCAAGGAATCGAAACACATGGTGAAGCCATTCAAGGACATTCCGAAGATTATCATTGAGGGTCGCAAGGGTGGCAGTAATCTGGCAGCCACGCTCTGTAATGCCATCATGACATTCGACGATGCCGAACAACTCAAACCTGGTAGGGATTTATGAGGTTCATCGTTATTGGAATCACAGACCATCCACATCCTTGGTTTCCACCAGAAGTGATGGAGATTATCAAGCAGGGGAAGGTGTTTTCTGGTGGCAAGCGTCATCATGAAATAGTCGCCAAGTTCCTGCCTGTTGGTGCTGAGTGGATAGACATCACGGCTCCCCTCGATGCCGTCTTCGAGCAGTACCGCTCGGCCGAAGGACGCTTGCTACCATCGGGA
>JAEEGL013688690.1_pt1 | contig 11511 bp, 12 predicted proteins | sample 9134231 | NCBI WGS metagenome assembly JAEEGL01 (sample SAMN16246548, study PRJNA631951) | gut metagenome | biome: gut microbiome; feature: rumen; material: fiber-attached | host: Bos | place: Iran: Karaj | collected 2018-10
GAGCGCCAGGATCACCTGGACTATCTTGAGGAGAACGACCATCCGGTTTTAGTGCTTTTGATGAATTCGGAAGCGATGCGTTTCGCTTCAAAATCCGTGCTATAGATATCTTCGAGGGTGGGTTTTTCCACAAACATGCAGCGTTCCATCGTGGCGGCGATGATTTCGGGGATGTCGGTGAACCGGACCTTCTCTTCGAGGAAGGCGGCGACGGCCACCTCGTTGGCGCCGTTCATCGCACAGGTGGCGTTGCCCCCTTTTTCCAGTGCGCGGTAGGCCAGGCCGAGGCAGGGGAACCGCTCGAGGTCGGGGCGCTCGAAGGTGAGCGTGGCGAGCTCGGCGAAGTCGATGCGCCGGGTGTTCAGGTCGATGCGCCGGGGATAGGAGAGGGCATACTGGATGGGCAGCCGCATATCGGGCTGGCTGAGCTGGGCCATCACGCAGCCGTCGGAGAACTGGACCATCGAGTGGATGATCGACTGCGGGTGGATGACCACCTCGATGTCGGCGGGCTCTACGTTGAAGAGCCAGCGCGCCTCGATCAGCTCCAGGCCCTTGTTCATCAGGCTGGCCGAGTCGATGGTCACCTTGGCGCCCATCCGCCAGCGGGGATGGTTGAGGGCCTGTTCGCGGGTGGCGGCGGCGATCTCCGCGCGGGTGCTGTGGAGGAAGGGGCCGCCCGACCCCGTGAGCAGGATCTTCTCGAGGCGGGCGTGTTCGCCCTGCAGGCACTGGAAGATAGCCGAGTGCTCGGAGTCGACGGGCAGGATCGGGGCGCCGTTTTTGCGGGCCAGCGGCATGATCAGGGCGCCTGCCGCGACAAGGGTTTCCTTGTTGGCCAGGGCGATGGCCTTGCCGGCCTCGATGGCGGCGATGGTCGGCCGCAGGCCGCTGAAGCCCACCATCGCGGTGAGCACGATGTCGATCTTCGGGTCCTTCATCAGGTCGCAGATCGAGTCGATGCCGGTGAAAACCTTGATATAGAGCGGGTCGAGCGCTGCGGCCACCTCGTCGTAGAGGTCGGGGTTGCAGATGACCACGGTGGCGGGGTGGAAACGCTTCGCCTGTTCGATGAGCAGGCGGCTGTTGTTGTTGGCTGTCAGCAGTTCTACTTCGAAAAGGTCTTCGTGGCGGCTTACGACGTCGAGGGCCTGGGTGCCGATCGACCCGGTGGATCCGAGAATGGCAAGATGGCGTTTGGGCTGGCTGTCCATCAGAATTTGATGTATGCGGCCGGATCGACGGCCTGGTTGCGGTATCGGAGTTCGAACTGGATGGTGCCGTCGGAAAGCTCGCTGGTCTGGCCGACCGCGGCCACGGTCGCGCCCGCCTTCACCTGCTCTCCGACGCTGCGGGTGATCTTGCCCGCATAGCGGATGAGGGAGGTCAGGTCGTTATCGTGCTGGATCTTGAGGGTGCAGCCCTCGAGCTCGCTCCATTCTGCCGCGACGATGCGGCCGTCGAGGATGGCGTTCACGCTGGTGCCGGCAGGTGCCGACAGTTCCACATACGGGTGGCTGCCGGCCCGGCTGAACGGCGCGCGGAGCGTGCCCTTCAGCGGCGAGGTGAACTTCACCCCCTGCAGGGCCGGAATCTGGCCCTGGTTTTCCGCGCGGTTGCGCTGTTCTTCCTCGATGCTTTCCATCCTCACCCGCAGCAGCGAGTCGGCGGTTTCAAAGGCGCCGAGCGTCTCGTCGTCGAGCTCTTCATTGACGCGGGTGAACAGCATCGAGTCGAGGGGCAGGGGTTCGCGGCCCGTCGCCACGCGCTGGATATTGGCCACCTGGAAGGCCCAGAGGTTGATGACTTTTTCGAGGGAATCGATCTTGCGGTAGTTCTCGGCAGCCGCCTTCTGGGTTTCCCGGTCAGGGTAACCGGGAATGGTGCGACGGAGCGGTGTATGGGCGATCAGCAGGTAGGTCAGGAACATCAGCACGAGGCCTGCCGCCCCGAAGGTGATGAAGTCCAGCCTGCCGAACTTTCTTTCTTTTTTTGCCATAGATTTCGTTAACTTTGCAAAATATGGACAGGATTATCGGCATAGACTATGGAAGGAAACGCGTCGGTGTCGCGGTCAGCGACCCCCTGCGCATCTTTGCCAGTGCCCTGGATACCGTCCCGTCTGCAAAGATAATAGATTATCTGAAAAAGTATGCCGAAACCGAGCCGGTGGAGCGTTTCGTGGTCGGCTATCCGATGAATCTCAACAACACGCCCTCCGAGGCGGCGGCCGATGTCGACGTCTTCCTCAAGCAGCTGAAGAAGCATTTCCCGGAGGTCCCCGTCACGCTCGAAGACGAGCGCTTCACCTCGGTGCTGGCGCACCGGGCGATGATTGACGGCGGCGTCAAGAAGATGGACCGTCGCGACAAGGCGGCCGTCGACAAGGTAAGTGCGGCGTTGATTTTGCAGACCTACCTCGACCGAGACAAGCAAGCGATATGATACTTCCTATTTATTTATATGGTTCCCAAGTCCTGCGCACGCCCGCGCAGGATGACGACCTTTCCGACCGCGAAGGGCTCAAGAAGCTGATTGAAGATATGGTGGAGACGATGCACCACGCCGACGGCTGCGGCCTCGCCGCGCCTCAGGTGGGCATCTCGAAACGCATCCTCGTGGTGGACGGCAACGACCTGACCGACCGTTTCCCGGAGCTCAAGGGATTCCACCGCGAGATGATCAATCCCCGCTTCACCTTCGAGAGCGACGATAAGTGCGCGTATGAGGAGGGCTGCCTGAGCATTCCCAACGTCGATGCTGAGATCTCCCGCCCGAAAAAGATCCGTGTCCGTTACGTCAATACGGACTTCGAAGAGGTGGAAGAGGAGTTCGACGGCTTTGCCGCGCGGATGATCCAGCATGAGATGGACCATCTCGAAGGCATCCTCTTCGTGGACCACGCTTCCCCCATCCGCAAGAAGATGCTCACCGGCAAGCTGATGGGCATCACGAAGGGCAACGTCCACACCCGCTACCGTGTGAAATCCGACCGAAAATAAGACAATATCGATATGAAACTCAAGGCATTCCACGCTTATGACATCCGTGGCCGCTTCGGCACCGACCTGACGGTCGACATCGCCTACAAGGTGGCCTATTTCATCCCCGAACTGCTGGGCACGCGCCGGGTTCTCCTCGGCCGCGACATGCGCCTCTCGTCGCCCGCCCTCCACGACGCCGTGCTCCGCGGCCTGCTTGACGCCGGCGCAGAGGTCTTCGACCTGGGCCTGAGCACCACGCCGTTCGTGTATTACGTTACAGCCAAGCACGGCTTCAAGGCGTCTATCCAGATTACGGCCTCCCACAACCCGAAGGATGACAACGGTCTGAAAATCAGTCGCGAGAATGCACTCCCCGTGGGCTACGACACGGGCTTGAGCACCATCGAGCAGTGGATCCTCGAAGACCGTCCCACGCCGGCGGCCGCCGAGCGCGGCACGGTGCGCGACTACGACGTCCGCGACGAGTATGTGGCCTTCCTCAATGCCTTCAAGTCGGATTTCTCGAACCTCCGCATCGGCATGGACTGCTCCAACGGCATGGCTTCGATCTTCGTCCACGAGATCTTCGGCGAACAGCCGGAGTATCTCTACGACACGCTCGACGGCAGCTTCCCCAACCACGAGGCCAATCCCTTCCAGGCCGAGAACGTGGTCGACCTGCAGAAGCTGGTCATCGCGGGCAAGTGCGACGTGGGCGTCATTTATGACGGCGACGCCGACCGCGTGATGTTCGTCGACGAGAAGGGCGGCTTCATCTCGCCCGACCTGATTATCGCCCTGCTGGGCGAATACTTCATCAAGGAGAAAGGCCAGAACGGCACGGTGCTGCAGGACATCCGCAGCTCGAAGTCGGTGGCCGAGTATCTGGAGCCCCTGGGCGCGAAGATCGCGATGTGGAAAGTGGGCCGCGCGTTCGCGGCGCCGCGTCTCCGCGAGCTCGACGGCCTTTGGGGCGGCGAAGTGGCCGGCCACTACTATTTCCGCGATTTCTTCTACAGCGACAGCGGCCTGCTGGCCGGCATCCTGGTGCTGGGTATCGTGGCCAATCTCAAGCGTGCCGGCATTCCGTTCTCGCAGAAGATCGCCGAGATCAAGCATTACGAGAATTCGGGCGAGATCAATTTCCGCGTCGAGAACAAGAAGGCTGCGATGGATGCAGTGAAGGATCATTTCATGCAGGCCGAGAAGAGTCTGGCGTTCTACGATTTCGACGGCTACCGCGTGGAGTTCAAGGACTGGTGGTTCAACGTCCGCCCCTCCAACACCGAACCCTACCTCCGCTTCCTCTGCGAAGCCACCACCAAGGACCTCCTCCAATCCAAAATCGCCGCCGCCCGCACCATCATCGGGCAGTTCCTCTAGGCCGGCAGGCGCGGGGTTCGGGGCAGCGCCCCGTAGAAAAGAAAAAGGCGAGCTCCTTATCCAAGGGAGGTCGCCTTCATCTTCTAACCTAAAACTTAACCTATGAAAAAAACTATTTGTCTCTAGGTTAAGCAAACGGCGTGCCAAACTTTTCGATTTATAGTAAACCGTCGGGAATATCGAGGGTGATGGTGTCGTCGTGGACGCTGACGATGAGGTCTTCGTGAAGGGGGAGGAGGGCTTCGCCGTGGTCGGTTGCGACCGTGATGGTGACGTTGCCGGCGTAGTCGTTGAAATCGACGATCTCGCCGACGATGCGCCGGGTGCGGGAATCCCGGACCTTGAGACCGATGAGCGAATCCTCGTCCTCGGAATCCTCGTCCTCGAAAGTTACCCTGCGGCCAACCAGCTCTTCGGCCTCTTCCAGCGAATCGACATCTTCGAACTTGACGATGAACCGGTTGCCCTTCGCTTCGATCGATTCAAAATAAAAAGGAACCGGCAGTCCATCGAATTCGATGAATACCGGTTCCTCGCTTTCCAAATCCCGGGGATCGTCGGCGTCGAGGCTTAAGACCACCTGTCCTGCCGCACCCCAAGATTTTAAAACCTTCATCCCGAAACTTATGCTTCCGGGGTTTCTGCGGGAGCCTCAGCGGGTGCTTCAGCCTCTGCAGCGGCAGCAGCAGCTTCTTCTGCAGCAGCCTTGGCGGCAGCTTCAGCAGCAGCGGCAAGCTCTGCCTTCTTCTTGGCGATGGCCTCTGCGCGCTCCTCGTTGACCTTGGCCTCTGCCTTGACGGCAGCCTTCTCAGCCTCAGCGGCTGCATTGGCGATGGTCTGCTTCTTGGTAGCGAGCTTGTTGTCCTTCTGGCTCTTCCATGCAGCGAAGCGGCGGTCAGCCTCTTCCTGCGAGAAAGCACCCTTAACGACACCGCCCTGGAGGTGCTTCTTCAGCAGCACGCCTTCGTACGAGAGGATGCGGCGCGCCGTGGTGGTCGGCTGTGCACCCTTGTTGAGCCAATCGAGGGCCTTCTCGCCGTCGAGGACGATGGTAGCAGGGTTGGTGTTCGGATTGTAGAGACCGAGCTGTTCGATCAGACGGCCATCACGCGGTGCGCGTGCATCGGCGACTACGATGTGGAAATACGCGTAGTTCTTCTTGCCGTGACGTGCGAGACGAATTTTAACAGACATTGTTTAAATGCTTTAAGTTATTATTAATACAATAATTACAACTTCCCTTTCTTCTCGAGAAAAGGCCTGCAAATATACGGATAATATTTGAATTTCAAAATCTTATGTTACGAATCCTCCTACAGCGCCGGAACGACGTCCTGCATGTGGTTGCCGTTCGAGCCCTTGATGAGGATGGTGGCGCCTTCGACCGGATGCTCCGTCATATACTCCTTGAGTGCCAGGATATCGGGGAAACTCATCACGCGGTCCGCCGCGTTCGCGACCCGCTTCGCCACAGCGCCGAACTCGCCCCCCACCAGATAGACCTTTTCGGCCACTTCGAGCGCCCGCTTCAGGATGGCCAGGTGCTCGGCGGCGGAATCTGCGCCCAGCTCCAGCATATCGCCCAGCATCAGGATCTTGGCCGGGAATTCGGTGTTCGCGAAATTGTCGAGGGCGGCGCGCATGCTTGAAGGATTGGCGTTGTAAGCGTCGATGATCAGGGTGTTGTGCTTCGTCTTGAGCAGCTGCGAACGGCTGTTCGAAGGAACGTACGACTCGATGGCCTTGACCACCTCGGCATAGGGCACGTCAAAGTACTCGCCCACGCACAGGGCCGCCATCACGTTGTCGGCGTTGTAGTCGCCCACCAGGTGCGTGGAAATGGTTGTGGGCTGTCCGCGATAGACGAGTTCCATTTTCAGGAACGGTTGTTCCGCCGTAGCGGGGAAGACCGTGGCATTCTGGTACTTCACGCCGTACTTGCAGAGGCAGAGGCCCGGCCGGTGCGCGACCATATCGCAGAGGTGTTCGTTGTCGGCATTGTAGAATACCCGGCCGCCTTTCTGACGCAGGTAGTCGTAAAGCTCGCCTTTGGTCTTCTTCACGCCCTCGAACGAGCCGAAACCCTGCAGGTGCGCTTTGCCCACACAGGTGATCAGGCCGCAGGTGGGTTGGGAGATCTGCACCAGGGTGGCAATCTCGCCGGGCGCGCTGGCGCCCATCTCCACGACGGCCATCTCCGTCTTCTCGCTGAGGCGGAAGAGGGTGAGGGGCACGCCGATGTGGTTGTTGAAGTTGCCCCCGGTAGCCACCAGATTGTATTTCCGGCTGAGGACGGCGGCCACCAGCTCCTTCGTCGTCGTCTTGCCGTTGGTACCCGTGATGCCGATCACCGGGATGTCGAACTGCTTGCGGTGGTAGGCCGCCAGCTTCTGCAGCATCTTGAGCGAATCCTCGACCACGATGCACTTGCGTCCCCGGTACGAGGTGCCTTCCAGCATGAAGCGGTCGACCACGGCGTATTTGGCGCCGGCTTTGAGGGCGGCTTCCGCGAAATCATTACCGTCAAACGTTTCTCCCTTCAGGGCAAAGAACATCACGCCGTCGTCAATCTTGCGGCTGTCTGTCGTAATGCCCGTACACTTCTTGTACAGCGCATACAAATCCTCTACAGATATCATAGTCTCTATTGTTTTCCGGTCGAGCCGAATCCGCCGGCCCCGCGTTCGCTGTCCTCCAGCACCTCAACCTGCTCCCATTCCACGGTCTCGTGCCGTGCCACCACCATCTGGGCGATCCGGTCGCCGGGAGCGAGCGTGCACGGCTGGTTCGACAGGTTGACAAGAATCACCTTGATCTCGCCGCGGTAGTCCGCGTCGATGGTGCCGGGCGCGTTCAGGACGGAAAGGCCCTGTTTGGCGGCCAGTCCGCTGCGCGGGCGCACCTGCGCCTCATACCCCACGGGAAGCTCGATATGGAGCCCGGTCGGAACCAGCGCGCGCTCGAGCGGCCCGAGCTGCAGGGGTTCCTGCAGGTTGGCCCGCAGGTCCATTCCGGCCGACGCGGCGGTGGCGTAGGCGGGGAGGTCAAAGGGCGAGTGGTTGACGATCTTCACTTTCATACGGCGACTCTTTTCTTATGAATGACAAATATAATAAAAGCAAAGAAAATGTAAAGCAGCACAAATCCGGAATGTACGAGAATTTTCAGGCCCGTTCCCATCTCGGGCAGCAGCAGGCTCAGGCCCCAGGTGCCGAGGCCGGCCGCGACCAACAGTCCCACCACGCCCCAATTGTAGGGGATGGGATAGTGCTTGCGGCCCAGGGCGGCGGTCAGCACGAGCATCGTCAGGTAGCTGGCGATGTGGCCCCAGGCTGCCGCGTGGTAGGAGTAGCGCGGCATGAAGATAAGGTTCACGACGATGGTGACCACCAGGCCGGCCAGCGTGATCCACACGGCATAGCCCGTCTTTTCAGAGAGCTTGTACCAGATGTTGACGTTGAAGAGCACGCCCGTGATGACATAGGCCATCAGCATGATGGGCGTGATGTCGAGGCCCACGCGGAAGTCCTTGCCCAGCAGCAGCCCGATCTCCTGCATGAAGAGCATCAGCACCACGAAGCCGAACATGCAGAACGCCGTAAAGTAGTTGAGCACGTCGGCATAGATCTTCTTGCTGCCCTTGTCACGTTCGCGCTGGAAGAAGAAGGGCTCCGCCGCATAGCGGAACATCTGCACGAACAGCTGCATGATGACGGCCAGCTTCACCGCGGCCTGGTACACGCCCAGGTCGGCGCGCCAGTTCACCGGGTCGGCGTTGATGAAGCGCATCAGCAGGCGGTCCAGCACATCGTTCATGATGCCGGGCAGGCCGGCGACCATCAGCGGCAGCGAATAGACCAGCAGCTTCCGGACCAGGGCCTTGTCGAGCCGGAAGGTGAGCTTGAGCAGCTCCGGCGCGATGAGGATCAGGCAGACGATGCAGCTGGCCAGGATGGCGAAGATCGGGTAGGTGAAGTCGGGGCTCGCGCTGACGAAGCGGGTGAGCCAGAGGAAGGAGCCTTCCGCAAAGCGGGCGGCCAGCACGAGGTAGAGCAGCAGGTTGACACCCACCTCGGTAAGGATCTTGACCGTCTTGATGACGGCGAACTTCAGGGCCTTGTGCTCGTGCCGCAACTTGGCGAAGAGGATGGCCGTGGTGCAGTCGATCAGCAGGATGAGGCCGCAATAGACGATGAGGTTGCGGAAGCCGGGATAGCCCATCGCCGTGGCGATGCTGTCGGAGAACAGCGTCACGCCGGCGAAGAAGAAGGCGCAGATGCCGAAGACCGTGACGAAGGCATTCGAGAACACCCGGTTCGGGTCGGCACCTTCTTTGCTCGCGTAGCGGAAGCAGCCGGTTTCCAGGCCGAGGGTCAGGAGGACCTGCAGCATGGCGATGTAGGCCATGAATTCGGTGACCACGCCGTATTGCGCCTGCGTGAGCATGCGCGTGTAGAGCGGGACGAGGGCAAAATTGATGACCCGGGCCAGGATGGTACTCAGGCCGTAGATGGCGGTTTCGCCGGCAAGTTGTTTCAGAGGGTTGGACACATCAAGCGAGATTTACATTCAAATATACGAATTATTCATTAATTTTGGGACTGGAAAAACACGCATTATACGATGAAATACCGTTTATTCTATGTCTTCCTGGCCGCCTGCATTTTGCTGGCTGGCTGCAAGGGAGGGACGCCTGCTCCCGCCTCCGAGGAGGAGCAGGTGGAAGAATCTGCTGAAACCAATGAAAATCCGACTATGAACGAACCTTCCAACGTCTCCGCCGACAAATGGGCGGAACTCGGCGACGAACCGTTGCTGAAGATCAAGACCACCGACGGCACGATGACCGTCAAGCTTTATTCCGTCACGCCGCTGCACCGCGACAATTTTGTGAAACTTGCGAAATCGGGCTTCTATAACGGACTCCTTTTCCACCGCGTCATCAAGGGCTTTATGATCCAGGGCGGCGATCCGTTTACGCGCGATTCCACGAAGGTGGCCCAGTTCGGCACCGGCGGTCCGGGCTACACGATCCCGGCCGAGATTGTCCCGGGCCTGACGCACAAGAAGGGCGCCCTGGCCGCCGCCCGTCGCGGCGACATGGTGAACCCGGCGAAGGAGTCGTCCGGCTCGCAGTTCTACATTGTCCACGATCCGGACAACTGTGTGCACCTCGACGGTGAGTACACGATCTTCGGTGAAGTGGTCGAAGGCCTCGACGTCATCGACAAGCTGGCTTCCGAGCGCACCGACTTCCGCGACCGCCCTGTCAAAGACGTTCAAATTATTTCAATCACCCCCGCCAACTAAAAGAAGTTTGGCACACCCTTTGCTTAACCTTAGGACAACTAGTTTTTTCATAGGTTAAGTTTTAGGTTAAGAGATTAAGGCGACCTCCCTTGGATAAGGAGATCGCCTTTTTCTTTTTTGCTTTGCCCTTCGCTGCGGGCGCGTGGTTAGATGCCGGTGTAGTTGTGCGGGGTGATGGAGTGGAGTTCGGTTTTGACGTCGTCGGAGAGGGGGAGGGAGTCGATGAAGGCGCTGATGGCTTCACGGGTGATGTGGTTGCCTGTGCGGGTGAGGGCCTTCAGGGCCTCGTAGGGCTTGGGGAAGCCCTCGCGGCGGAGGACCGTCTGGATGCCCTCGGCGACGACCGCCCAATTGTTCTCCAGATCGCCGGAAACCTTCTCCTCATTCAAAATCAACTTGCCGATACCTTTCTCCAGCGACCGGATCGCGATCAGCGAGTGTGCCACCGGCACACCGATGTTGCGCGTCACCGTCGAGTCGGTGAGGTCCCGTTGCAGACGGGAAACCGGCAGCTTCTCGGACAGATAATCGTAAATGGCGTTGGCATACGTCAGGTTGCCTTCGGCGTTCTCGAAATCGATGGGATTCACCTTGTGGGGCATCGTGGAGGAGCCCACTTCGCCGGCAACGACCGTCTGGCCGAAATACTCCATGGAAATATACATCCAGCAGTCGCGGCTCAGGTCGACCAGCACCGTATTGATCCGGCGCAGCGCATCGAAAATGGCCGCCAGGTTGTCGTAGTGGTCGATCTGCGTGGTCGGCCAGGAACGGCGGAGGCCCAGCGACGCCACGAAATTCTCCGCGAAATCGTTCCAGTCAATGTCGGGATACGCCACATGGTGCGCGTTGAGGTTGCCCGTCGCGCCGCCGAACTTGCCCGGATACGGCCGGGCTTCCAGTTGACGGAGCTGCTCCTTCAAGCGGACTACGAACACGTCCAGCTCCTTGCCCAGGCGCGTCGGTGAAGCTGGCTGCCCGTGCGTGTGGGCCAGCATCGGCACGTCGTTCCAAAGCTCCACACGCTCCGAAAGCATCCCGATGAGCTCGCGCAGGGCCGGAATGAACACTTCGACCATCGCTTCCTTGAGCGCCAGCGGCGAAGCCGTGTTGTTGATGTCCTGGGACGTGAGCCCGAAATGGATGAATTCGCCGTACTGCTCAAGCCCCAGCTCCTGGAACTTGCCCTTCAGGAAGTACTCCACGGCCTTGACGTCGTGGTTGGTGCGCTTCTCGATGGCCTTGATGGCAGCGGCGTCCTCCAGCGTAAAGTCGCCGTACAGGGCGCGCAGCTGCGAAAACAGTCCGGCGTCCACGCCTTCCAACTGCGGAAGCGGCAGTTCGCAAAGGGCGATGAAATACTCGACCTCTACCAGGACACGGTAGCGCATCAGGGCATATTCGGAGAAGAAGGCCGAGAGCTCGGAAGTCTTCCCGGCATAGCGCCCGTCCACGGGCGAAATGGCTTGCAGCGGATCCATGGGACTATGATAAGGTTACAGTTTGCGCTTGACCTCGACCATCTGGTATGCCTCGATCATATCGCCGATCTTGATATCGTTGAAGCCGTCCACGCTCAGACCGCAGTCGAAGCCGGAGGCGACTTCCTTCACATCGTCCTTCATGCGCTTGAGCGAACCCAGCTGGCCGGTGTAGACCACGATGCCGTCGCGGATCACGCGGACCTTCGCATTGCGGGTGAGCTTGCCGTCGCGGACCATACAGCCGGCAATCGTACCGACTTTCGAGATCTTGAAGGTCTCGAGGACCTCGGCGTTGGCGGTGACTTCTTCCTTCTCTTCCGGCGCGAGCATGCCCTCGATACCGCTCTTGA
>JAEEGL013851771.1_pt1 | contig 11511 bp, 10 predicted proteins | sample 9134231 | NCBI WGS metagenome assembly JAEEGL01 (sample SAMN16246548, study PRJNA631951) | gut metagenome | biome: gut microbiome; feature: rumen; material: fiber-attached | host: Bos | place: Iran: Karaj | collected 2018-10
ATGGCCGCGGGCCTCCTCTCAGTCGTGGTTTTTTCGGGGACGGGAGCTGCCTCCGCCTTCGGGGCGGGGGGAGCGGGATGGGTGGCGGCGTAGAACCGCGCGCCGCCCGGATAGATCTTCACCCGGTCGAAGCCGTTCTGGGCCAGGATCCGGGCGCCATTGTAGGCCCGGACGCCCACGGCGCAGAAGACGATTACGGGTCTTTCCCGATCCAGCTCGCCGACTCTGCCGCGCAGCTGGCCCAGGGGGATGTTCACCGCGCCGGGGATGGCGTAGGCCATGACCTCGGCCTCCTCCCGCACGTCCAGCAGCAGGGCTTCCCGGTCGACGTCCGGCTCGTTCCACTCGGCGATGGCCACGAGACCGGTGCGGATATTCTCCGCTACGTAGCCCGCCATATTGACGGGGTCCTTGGCAGAGGAATAGGGAGGGGCGTAGGCCAGCTCCAGATCCTTCAGATCCGAGACCGCCGCGCCGAGCCGTAGGGCCACGCCCAGGGTGTCGATGCGCTTGTCCACGCCGTCCCTGCCCACGATCTGCGCGCCCAGGAGCTTCCCGTCGGCGGGGGCCCAGAGGAGCTTCAGGGTCATGGGCGTCGCCCCGGGGTAGTAGCCCGCGTGGGAGTTCTGGGTGATGATGAGCTTTTCGTAGTCCCGGCCCCGTTCCAGACCGCGGCGGAGCAGGGTCTTCTCATTGGCTCCGGTGGCCGCGGCGGTCAGATCGAAGACCTTGGCCACCGAGGAGCCCTGGGTGCCCTTGTAGCTGTCCTCCCGGCCGGCCAGGATATTGGCGACGATGCGGCCCTGCTTGTTGGCAGGCCCCGCCAGCGGGACCATGACGCGATCCTTGGAAACGAAGTCCTCCACCTCCACCACGTCGCCCACGGCGTAGACGGAGGAGTCGGCGGTGCGCATGCGGTCGTCCACCACGATGCCGCCCCGGGCGTTGAGGGCAAGGCCCGCCTCCTTCGCCAGCTGGCTGTTGGGCCGCACGCCGATGGAGAGGATCACCAGCTCCGCCGGGACCTCGGCCCCGCTCTTGAGCCTCACGGTGACGGTCTTCCCGTCGTCCTCAAAGGACTCCACTGCGTCGCCCAGCCGCAGATCCACGCCGCTTTCGCGGATGTTCTCGTGCAGAAGCTGTGCCATCTCGAAGTCCAGCGGCGCCATGACCTGGTCCAGGGCCTCGATCAGGGTGACCTCCAGACCGGCGTGCCGCAGATTTTCGGCCATCTCCAGGCCGATGAAGCCGCCGCCGATGACCGCGGCGGTCTTCAGACCCTCCCGGATCAGCTGCCGGATCCCGTCGGTGTCCGGCACGGTCCAGAGGGTGCGGATGCGGGGGCTGTCGATGCCGGGGATCCGTGGCCGCAGGGGAGAGGAGCCGGTGGCGATGACGAGGTCGTCGTAGTCCTCCTCGTATTCCTCGCCGGTGGTCAGATCCCTCACGCGGACGGTCTTCTCCGCCCGGTGGATGGCGGTGACCTCGTTTTTCACCCGCACGTCGATATTGAAGCGGGCCTTCATCCGCTCGGGGGTCATAAGCAGCAGAGCGCTGCGGCTGCGGATGACGTCGCCCACGTGATAGGGCAGGCCGCAGTTGGCGTAGGAGATGTATTCACCCCGTTCGAGGATCACGATCTCCCGCTCTGCGTCCAGCCGGCGCAGTCTCGCCGCGCAGCTTGCGCCGCCGGCCACGCCGCCGATGATCACGGTCTTGCGCTTGTTTTCCATAGCTTACACCTCACGTTTCGTTTGTTTCGGCTTGACGCCGAACAGGTACAGACTGAGCAGCGGGATCCGGCGCAGAAGCTGGATGATCAGGACGGAGCCCGCGAAGGAGACGAATTCCAGCAGCAGGTATTTTCCGTAATGGCGGATGCCGGCCGCATGCTCCTCCAACAGGTAGTTCAGGCCCTCCATGATGCAGATGTGCAGGAAATAGATCCCGAAGGAGAGCTCCGACAGGAAGCGGCAGACCTTCCTTTCCGCGGTGGGGATGTGTTTTCTCCTGCGGATCAGTTCAAACAGAGACACGGCGGAAACCGTCAGGAACAGACTGCTGTAGTAGTCTCCCAGAAGGGCGTCGTTGGCAAGGGAGAAGAACCAGAACTGCAGTCCCGCGAAGGCGCCGGAAAACAGCAGGAAGACGGCGGCCACAACGGCGGTCGGGATCCGGGAGAAGGTGCCCTCCGCGCAGAAATACCCCATCAGCAGGAACAGAGCGTATTTGGAGAACAGATTTGACGCCCGGAACGCCGGCGAGATGTCCCGGTCGATCCCCCCGACGCTCAGAAAGAACTCCACGTCCGTTATCGCGCAGAAGTAGACGGCCGCCAGCAGAATGGGGATCAGAAACGCCTTGCGCGGCAGGGTCCTCAGGGCGGCGGAGAAAATGGGGATCATCAGATACAGGCAGAGGATCATCTCCATGTACCACATGCTGCTCGTCCGCAGAGGATTCAAAAACAGCAGCGTCAATACGAACCGGATGAGACATTCCCGCAGCCCCTCGGTTTTCAGCAGGGAATCGGGGAAGATCTGCAGATACCAGAACATCAGCGTCAGCCAGATCTCCGTGGTGATGAGCAGACGCAGCCAGTGGTTTTTCAGAAAGCGGGAATACTGCCCGGAATAGTCCCTGGGCAGAAGCAGGGCCCCGGAGATCATCAGAAACAGCGGGACGCCGAACCGGTTGAAGACGTAGATCAGAACCTTGCAGACCGATTCGATCAGACTGAGGGACAGATACTCCTCCTGCGTTCCGGAGTACACGATAAAGCTTCTGTTGAAGGCATGAGTAGAGGTGATGGCGATGATCGCCAGGGCCCTCGCGATATCCAGATAGGGGATCCTGTCCGGGGACTGGGTCCTGTTCGGAAGGGGGTTGGTCATTGGCAGTACCTCCTTTGGCGTGTCCGCTGTTGTCAGCCGGAAAAATGTACTACGCTGATTTCCGGCATATTGAAGATCCGGGGGATCCTCCCGTGACCCGCCAGTCCGCCGGAGACGATGAGCTGTACCTTCCCCGGATGGAAGTATCCGCGGTCGAACTCGGGGAACCAGCCCTGCATGGGGGCGTAGAGGCCGCCCTTGCCGGGGACGCGGATCACGCCGCCGTGGGTGTGGCCGCTGAGAAAGAGGTCAATATCATAGACCTCGTAGGCATTGACGAAGATGATCGTGTCCGGCAGATGGGAGAGCATCACGGTGGGCAGACCGGAGGACTGCATGCTCCGGACCAGCCGGAACTCCGGGGAGCTGAAAAACTCCTCGTAGGTGCGTCCGAAGGGATAGAGGTGTCCCATGGTGCCGCCCAGGCAGATCCGGTTCCCCGCGATCTCGGCGACAGTCCATTCCTCGTTCAGCAGGATCGCCCCGGTCCGGGCGATGAGCGGGGCCAGATCGACCCCGGCTTTCCGCATATACGCCTGCTCGTGATTCCCGTAGGAGACGTAGACGGGGGCGATCTCTCCCAGACGCTCCAGCAGAGCAAGATACCGCTCCACCTCCGCGTCTCCGGCGTCCTCGCTGATGAAGTCGCCGACGGCGAAGATGACGTCCGGGTCCTGGCGGCGCACCTTGTCCAGCAGACGGCGGTTGTCCCTGCCGTATTCCTTGCTGTGCAGATCCGTCAGCACCACCGCGGTAAAGGGCCGGTCGATGCCGTCGATGCTGACCTCATACTCCTTCACCGACAGGCAGGTGGAGCAGACGAGGGCCGAAATACCGACGACGGCGGCGCAGAGCAGGATCAGCGCCGCGGAGATCAGCAGGAGCAAACGCAGCCGTCTGCGGCGCTTTTTCCGCTTTTCCTCCTGTGCAGAGCCATCGGCTCCGTCTTCCCGCTCCTGCGGTTCGGGGCCTGCCTCCTGCGCGGAGGCGTCCGGCTCGGCAGCCGGCACACCCGTATCCGGCTCTCCGGCAGAGGGCCGTTCCTCCGCCTCCCGGAGCGCTTTTTCTTCCTCCTGCAATTTCCTTCACCTCCCGCGCGGCGGTGACCGTCGGCGCCGAATGGACACAGCGGCAGCGATCCTCCCCACAGAGAACCGCTGCTGCTTCGTTATGGATCGGAACGCGCCTGCGTCCCTTCAGTTGATTTCGATGGGCTGCCCGTCGGCAGGCTCTTCGGCCTCGGCGGCCTTCTTTTTCCCCCGGAAGAACCGCACAAAGAGCATCAGCAGAGCAAAGTATACCACGATGATACCAGATACGATGTAGCACATCAGGTCGGATTTTGCCGCCATGGTCACCAGGATCAGCAGCGGCGCGCCGAAGAGGATGCCGTAGCTGGAGCCCACCACCAGATTGTTGGCGGCGGGGGTGCGGAACTCGGGGTCGATCTCCCGCAGCAGCAGCACGCCGGAGCCGATGGTGCCGGTCATCATACCGTACATGGAGATCAGTCCCTCATGGTAGTAGTCCGGATAGATCCGGCGGCTGATCAGCCGCAGATAGAACCAGGTCACGACGCCGCCGGCCACGGACATCAGAGCGAAGGGCAGCCACAGACCGGTGAGCTCCTCGGGGTTGATGCAGGCGATGCCCGCCACGATCATCAGATCGAAGAAGAAGCCGGACAGACGGTTGAGCAGATAGTTGTTCTGATAGCGCCGCTGGATGACGCCGCGCTTCTCCGCCTTGCCCAGCAGGCTGCGGACCAGCATGGCGATGGCGGAGCCGATGATGAAGTTGAAGCCCCAGAGCATGGGATTCAGCATATTGCCGAGCCCCGGCGCAAAAGCGCTGAGGGCCTTGGTGATGCCCAGGGTGACAAGGTAGGTGATAATGTATACCGCCAGCACTAGGGCGATCTGGACCGAGAGCTTGTCGATGGAGTCGGAGACCGGGATCTCGTTGCTGCCCTGGAAGTAGTCGACGGTGAGCTGATTCTCCTTGCCGGTGAGGTTGTGGGAGAAGTCCAGCTTCTTGCGCTTTTTCCAGACGTTCAGCACGATGACGCCCACGGTGCAGGCGCAGGTATAGCCCGCCGCCGCCAGGGCCAGGCCGAAGCTCTGCCCGCCCAGGAAGCCGTAGGAATCCTCATAGGTCATGCCGATGTTGTTGGCCTGACCGGGCCCCTGGCCGTAGCCCATGGGCAGAAGAAGGCCGGCCGCCTTGAACAGGTTCGGCATAAAGGTGAGGGCCAGGAGGATCGTGATGACGAGGCCCGTCAGACCCTGGATCAGATAGGAGCCCACGATGGCCGCGCCGGTCTTCGCTCCGGTGACGGCTCCTGCGCCGCCGGCCTTTTTCGCAACGCGGAGGCTCATGGCGATGAAGCCCAGGGCGATGCAGTGATAGACCAGGGTGTCCAGCAGCTCGTAGTCAAAGAAATCCGTGATTTTGAAGCCTTTTTCCAGGACCAGCTTGAAGGCCAGCATCATAAAGCCGGCCAGCACCGAGACCGGCATCAGGGTCTTGCGGATAAAGGGCACCCGCCGCCGCAGCAGATTTGCCAGCAGCAGGAACAGGGCGATGACGCCCAGCTGAACGATCAGATCCCAGACGCCTGAGGAAGCGTAGAAGATCGGCTTCGCGTCCGCGGCTGAGGCTGCAAAAGGAAGATACATCACTTGTCCTCCGTTTCGTCGTTATTCTTGCGGCAGGCCTGCCAGGCCAGAAGATAGGGGCGCAGGATCCCGCGCTTGGTACGGATTTCATAATATCCGCTCTGAGTGGAGAAGAGCAGACGGTTGGTCTTGACCATGGCCATTTCGGTGATCTCGGACAGAGGCGTCGGCTCCCCGTCCACGAGGATGGCGCCGCCGGAGAGATCCAAGGCAAAGCGGACCTTCCGCTGCGTTTCGTCCGAGAGGTCGGTGAGCCTGCCCTCGCCGCCGAAGAGCTCCCGCTCCCCGGGGCGGCCGGTCATGCCGGCAAAGGCCTCCTTCTGCCAGCGATCCCACTCGAGGATCCCCGGGAAGGGTCCCTTGCGGAAGAAGCCGCGGTCGTCCAGCTCCGCCCGCATCCCGCATCTGGTGCAGAAGAGGGCGTTCCCCTTCGTCTGCAGGGTCCCCGCCCCGTGACATTCGGGGCAGAGGAAGAGGGCCTGCTCCAGCCCGACGGCGGGGGCCTTCGACCGGTAGCGGCTCCCGTCCCGGCGCTGGAGCTCCCAGGCGTCCACGCGGATGTCGCGGTCGATGGCGGCGGTGATCTCCTCCGGCCGCATGGCGGCCAGCTCCTCCGGGCTGTAGATCCGCACCGCGCCTCCGGTGCAGCGGCCCTTGCGGGGCTTCCTGGCCCAGCGGGGGCGGGAGAGGTAGTTGCCCTCCAGCCGGTAGGTCACCAGAGGGACGCCGGCGGTCCTGGCCAGCTTTCCCGTGGCGGGGAAGATCCCCGCCGAGACGCCGTCCCAGGTGCAGTCGCCCTCGGCGAAGAGGACCACGGATTCCCCCTGCCGCAGGGCCTTCAGAATGGACCGGACGGTATTGACCGCCGAGGAGGCCTTCTTTCGCAGGATGATGGAGAAATTCTTCGTCAGAAGATAGGTGATCAGACCCAGTCTGCCCAGATGCTCGCTGGCCACGAAGGTCAGGGGCCGGTCCCTGCAGGACATGCTGACGAAGATGGGGTCCGTGTTGTTCGCATGATTGGCGATGAGCAGAAAGGGCCCCTCCGTCTCCACGGGAGTGCATTCGTAGTTGTATTTCCGCCGGAGGATGCGCTGCAGGAAAAACTGCGCAATGCGCCATGCCCTGCGGCGGACGCGGCCTGCGCGGGTGTCCGCCGCAGTCCCATACGGTATAGCCTTCATAGCTCCTCCGATCTGCGGCAGGCCGCCGGATTGCAGTTGCATTTGTGCGGACTTCATACTATAATATGGGCAGAAGGCCGCACCGAACAATGCTATTGTAGCACATTCCGTCTGCAGATGCTATAGCGGCGATGAAAAAAACACGAAAAAAAGTCGGATCCGGAGGGGGGAGAGGGAGCTTGCATTACGTGATTTCAGATATCCACGGCTGTTACGGGCTGTATCTGGCGATGCTGAAGAAGATCGCCTTTTCCGATGACGATACCCTCTTTTTCCTGGGCGACGCCGCGGACCGGGGCCCCGACGGGATCGGGGTGATCCGGGATCTGATGGCCCGGCCCAACGCGATCTGCCTTCTGGGCAACCACGAGGATATGTTCCGCCGGACGGCCCGGTGCCTGGGGAAGGAGCTGAACGCGGAGGAACAGGCTGCCCTGGACCGGACCTACCGCAACTGGACGAACCGCAACGGCGGCCTCGTGACCTGGGAGGCCTATCTGAAGCTCCCGCAGGCCGAGCAGCGGCGGATCCTCGACTGGATGGAGCAGCTTCCCTGGTATTATGAGATCGCCCTGAACGGCCGCGCCTTTCTGCTGGCCCACGCCGGCGTCGGCGTCTACGCCCCGGAAAAGGACCCCGCCGACTGCGTCCTGCACGACTTTATCTGGGAGCGGATGGACTACTCCAAAACCTACTACCGGCACAAGCTCCTGGTGACGGGCCACACTCCGACCTCCTTTATCGACCCCGCCCGGGCCGGCAGGATCCTCCGGCAGAACAACCACGTCGTCGTCGACTGCGGGGCGGTCTACGAGGGAGTCCTGGGCTGCCTCTGTCTGGAGACGATGGAGGAATACTACGTGACCGACGAAAGAAGGAGAAGCTGATGGATCTGGCACTGAACGCGGTGATTGCCGCCCTGACCCTGGCCGTCCTGCTGCACTTTGCCCGGAAGAAGGTCTTCCGCACCGCCTTTCGCTACTTCACGGTTCAGAGCAACGTCCTCTGCGCCGTATCCGCCCTTCTGATGTGCTTCTTCCCGGACAGCCGGTGGGTCTGGATGCTGAAATACGTCGGCGCCGCCGCGGTGACGGTGACGATGCTGACGGTCCTGTGCTTCCTCGGCCCGGCCTACGGCTACAAGGCCCTGCTGTCGGGCTCCGACCTTGTCATGCATCTGATCACCCCGGTCCTGGCTCTGGTCTCCTTCTGCGGCTTTGAGCGCCGGGGCCTGGCGTTTCTGCCCGCCCTTGCGGGCCTGCTGCCCGTGATCCTCTACGGCGCCCTGTACGCCTGGAAGATCCTTCTGGCCCCGCCGGAAAAGGCCTGGGAGGACTTCTACGGCTTCAACAAGGGCGGGAAGTTCTATATCTCCATCGTCGCCATGCTCGCCGGCACCCTTCTGATCTGCCTCGGCCTCATGGCCCTGCAGAACCTCTGATACTGAGCGCCAATACTGAAATTCAGTATGAACAGGCCGTCGCTTCGACGGCCTTCCCGCAAAAAAAGCGCCGCTGCAGTGCAGCGGCGCTTTTTTTGCGCGTATGGAACGGTTCAGCCCTCCGGATCCACCATGGTGCCGATGAAGAAGGGCAGCCCGGTCTCACAGTCCACGAGCATGTAGATGAACGGCCGGTCCAGATCGACGGTCTTGGGATCCTCGATACAGCCCTCGGCGCCCACCTCCACGGCGGTGGCGGCGCCTGCTCTGGTGCCGTCCTCTGCCACGGAGATGAAGGTCTTGTGCAGGACCCGGCTGATATAGAGGTTGTTGTCGCCGCAGCTGCCGAGGCCGTGCAGATCCGCCCGCGATCCGTCGAAGGGGATCTCCATGCCCATGCCCTTCAGCACGTCGGAGAGCTCCACGTCGCAGGCCGTCTCGAACTTCGGAAGCGAGGCAAAAACCGTCTCGTATCTGGGCTCCGAGAACAGCTTCAGCAGCTTTCCGGCGTCCAGAGAGGAGAGATAGTCCTCCACCGTGACCCCCTCCTTGGGCAGCAGGGCGGCGAAGGCGTATTTCCCGTCCTCGTAGAGCTTGACGAAGCCCACGGCCCCGTCATCCTCAAGATAGATGATTTCCTCGGAGTGCATGAACTCCACGGTGCGCTTCTCACCGTTCTGCGCGGTGAACTCGCCCTCCCGGACGTCGTAGTCGTGGTAGGGGGACATCCACTTGGCGTCGAAGGCCAGGGCGTTGATCAGGTACATCACCGCATCCTCGGGGATCCTGTCCAGGATCTCCGGGATCATCCCGTCGGTGTTCTGCCTGACCCAGTTGTTGATGTCGGCCAGGGTGGTGTCGTCGAAGGGGGCGAGATAGGCGTCGGCGTCATAGACGTCCGCGACCCTCTGCAGGAAGTCCCGGTTGACCTCGAAGCCCAACCGATCCGTGAACCAGACGGAGTTGGCCAGTCTCAGCGTGCCGCCCTCGTCGGAGGAGAGCGCGGACAGATAGCTGCGGAAAAAGGCGTTGAGCGCGTCTCTGTCCATGCCCAGGGTCTGCTCCATCTGGGCGAGGGTCTCGCCGTCGGCGCCGTTGGCGGTCATGGCCAGGGCGCAGAGGACGGAGAGGGGAGAGATCAGGGTGTTTTCGCCCTTCTCATGGGAGGCCCGGAACAGCCGCAGGGCAAAGTCCGCCGCGGCCTCGGCGGAGCTTGCGTCCACCGGCGCGGCGGTCCCCGGGTTCCGGGTGACGTCCGCCATCAGATTCACGGCCTTCAGCTCCACCGGCTCGTTCGCGGGCTTGGGGGCAGGCTCGGTGCCCGGTCCGGCGGCGCCGGGCTTTGCAGCAGCGCAGCCGCCCAGCTGCAGCACCAGCAGGCAGACCAGCAGCAGACAAATCATCGTTTTGATCTTCATGGATAGGACTCCTTTCAATTCGTTCCGATCAGCGCAGTCAGCTCGTCGTACTGCGCCTGGTTGAGGGCAAATCTCTCGCCGGTGTCGTCCCGGACCAGCTCCATGCCCTCCAGAGTATAGGCCGCGGTCTGTCCCCCGGGACCGGACAGCTGGATCTGCACGACCTCTTCAACGGTCTGGGGATCGACTTCCGTTCCGTCGACGCCGTCAGACGGCCCCTCCGTCGGGTCAAAGACAGCGGGATCGACGCTCTGCACCAGGGCGCAGACCCGGGCGGCCTGCTCGGAGGGCAGCATCGCCGCGGACGCGGTGCCGTTTTTCCCCGTGACGAAGACCATGACCGACGGGCTGTGATCGCCCTCGGGGTAATCCTGCTCCGGCTGCAGATCCGGTTCAATCGCCCCTCCCGGGTCGAGAACGCCCTCCGCCCGGGCATCGTCTGTCTGGGAGAAGACGCCCTGCGGCTCTGCGGTTTTCCCGCCGCGGCGGGCCAGCTTCGGCAGGGTCACGGCGCCGGTGACGGCCAGGGCCAGGGCCAGGGGCACGCAGAGGGCGGCGATCCGCCGGCGGGTCCTCCGTTGCTGCGCTTGCGTTTCTTCGATCCGGCGGTGCAGCTCCGCCGTATAATCCTTCAGCTCTCTCATAACAGCTGCTCGCCTTCCTCTCCGAGAATGGAGCGCAGCGCCTTCTTGGCGCGATACAGGAGATTGTCCACCTGCTTGGGGTTCTTCTTCATGATTTTTGCGGCCTCCTCGTAGGACAGCTCCTCGAAGAAGACCAGATGTACCGCCATCCGCATCTCTTCGGGGAGCTTTGCAAGGGCCTCGTTCACGACGCGTTTCCGCTCCGAAGCCAAGGCGCGGCGCTCGAGCTCGCCCTGCTCGGAGAGATCCTCCGCCTCGGTGAGCTCTGCCTCCCGCAGCCCCCTGCGGCGCTTGCGCCAGTTCAGCGCCCTGCTTTTGCCCAGCATGAAGAGATAGGTTTTCAGGGAGACCTTGAAGTTATAGCGGTGCTTGTGGACGAAGAGGTCCGTCATCGCCTCCATGGCGACGTCCTCCGCCGCGGGCAGATCCCCCACGTAGCGATTCACAAAGAAGACCAGCGGGAAGAACAGCTCTTCCATGATCTCGTCGACGGCGCTCTCGTCGCCATCCAGGAAACGGCGGTAGCTACTTGCACCGTTGTCCATGGGATTCCTCCTGATTGATCCGGTCACGTCTGACCCTTTCACCCCTTATACAGTCACACGGGGGATGATTCCTTATCTTTTTTTCGAATTTTTTGATTTTTTAGCGTCAGCGTGAAGCTGAGGTCGATGAGCTCCCGCAGGGTCCTCTCCTCCGCGGAGCCGTCCAGCAGGACGCCCAGCCAGTGGTTTTTGTTCATGTGCCAGCCCGGCACGATCCCCGGCTGCCCGAGATAGGACCCGCCCAGGATTGGCCCGGTCTTAAGATCGATCAGAAAGACCTTTCCCTCCCCGGGCAGACCCAGCCGGCTCCGATCCACGTCCATCACGACGCCGAACCACTTCCGGTTTTCCCTGTGCCGGAAGATAAAGGTCTGGGGGTAGTCCGGCCAGAGATGCTCCGCCTCCGCCCCGTAGACCTCCGCGACATAGCTTTTCAGTTCCTCCGGTCCCATTCCGGTCACTCCCCGCGTTTCGTTCTGCTTTGATTCTACACGATTTCCCGCCCGAAGGCAATAGGGGAAAAAGCCCTTGACTCTTTCCCCAAAATCGTGTATGACAATAGAAAAGGACGGTGAGCCCCATGACCTATGAGCGCGTGATCCCCGCGATATTCCTCAGCCGGCAGAACCGCTTTTCCGCCCTGGTGCGGCTGGACGGCGAGGTGCGGACCGTCCACGTGAAGAACACCGGCCGTCTCCGGGAGCTGC
>JAEEGL013997884.1_pt1 | contig 11511 bp, 8 predicted proteins | sample 9134231 | NCBI WGS metagenome assembly JAEEGL01 (sample SAMN16246548, study PRJNA631951) | gut metagenome | biome: gut microbiome; feature: rumen; material: fiber-attached | host: Bos | place: Iran: Karaj | collected 2018-10
CAGGTTCACCGCCGCAGTGCCGCAGCGGTCAAAGAGCAGCAGCTTGGCCTCCAGATAGGCCTCCATGGTGCCGTAAAAATCCAGATGATCCTGGCTGAGATTCGTGAAGCAGCCCACCCGGAAGGGCACGCCCTCCACCCGATCCAGGCTCAAGGCGTGGGAGGATACCTCCATCACCGCGTAGCGGCAGCCGTATTCCGCCATTTCCGCGAAGAGGCCCTGGAGATCCCGGGACTCGGGGGTGGTGTTCACCGCGTCGTATTCCCCCTTGCCCGTATAATTCCGGTTGGTACCGATGAGTCCCGCGGCGGCGCCGGTGCAGGTCTCCAGGATGCTGCGGACCAGGTTCGTGGTGGTGGTCTTGCCGTTCGTGCCGGTGACTCCCGCGATCATGAGCTTCTCCGCCGGACGGCCCAGCAGATTTGCGGAAAGGCGGGCGAGGGCCTTCCGGCTGTCCCCCACCAGCACCCAGGGGATCTCCTCCCCCGGGGCCTCCTCGCACACCACCGCGCCGGCGCCGTTCTTCACCGCGGCGGGGATATACCTGTGCCCGTCCGTCTCATAGCCCCGCACTGCCGTGAACAGGCTCCCGGGCTTCACCCTGCGGCTGTCGTAGCATACGTCGTTCAATTCCAGTTCGGGATCCGCGTGCAGCTCCAGCACGGGGATATCCCGCAGCAATTCCTTCAGTTTCATCCTCGTGTCTCCATAATGGACGTGTCCGTATCCATAAGTCCGACCTCCACCACCGTGCCGTAGGTCACCTGCAGCCCCGGCTCCAGGCTCTGGCGCTGGACCTGGATGTATTTCGAGCCTGTGGGGGCGACGCCGGTGGTCCGCACGAACAGGCCGAAGGCCTCCAGGTACTGCTTGGCGGCCGTAAAGCTCTTTCCCACCATATTGGGAACGGCGACCATGGTATTGGGCTTCTGTTCCCCCGCGTACAGCACCACCGTGCTGCCCAGGGCGATGCGCATGCCGGGCATGGGGGCCTGGTCGGTCACAGTGTCCCCGTCTCCCACGATCTTCACCTGGAAGCCCGTGTCCTCCAGCTTCCGGCGGGCGTCCTCCAGTCCCCGGACCTTCACGTTGGGCACGGCGGCGTTCACCGCTTCGCTGCCGGAGTTCTCCTGCACTCCCAGATAGGGCAGGATATCCGCCAGCACGTTGCCCACCACGGGGGCGGCCATGGCGCCGCCGCTGATATAGATGCCGGAGTTGGGATCGGGATTATCCAGAATGATCAGCACCGCCACCTTGGGATCGTCCGCCGGAGCGAAGCCGGCGAAGGAGACCATGTATTCATCCGAAGCCTGGCCGACCTTTTCCGACGTGGCCGTCTTGCCGGCGATGCGGTAGCCCGCCACGCCGGCGTTCTTGCCCGTGCCGCCCGGCGCGCTGACCACGCTCTCCAGGATCTCGCAGACCCGCCTGGAGGTCTCCTCGCTGATCACCTGCCGCACCACCGTGGGGGACATGGTCCGCTCCACCGTGCCGTCGGAGCGGAGCCAGCGCTTCACCACGTAGGGCTTCATCAGGTATCCGCCGTTGGCCACGGCGCACACGGCCGTGATGAGCTGTATGGGGGTGATGTTGAAGGTCTGGCCGAAGGATGCGGCGGCCAGCTGGGAATAGTTATAGGGATTCATGAACACGTCGTCCGGCCACCACACGCCGGCGGACTCCGCGCCGCCCAGGTCGATGCCCGTGCGGTCGAAGAAGCCGAAGGCCTTCATGTATTCATAGAACTTTCTCGCCCCCAGGCGGATGCCCATGGTGGCAAAGGCCACGTTGCAGGAGTGCTGGGCGGCCTCCGCCAGGTTCTGGTCCCCGTGGCCGGTACGCCTCCAGCAGTGCAGGGCCGTATCGCGGCCCCGGACCATCATGCTGCCGTCGCAGCGGAAATTATCGTTGTCGGAGACGACCCCCTCCTCCAGGGCGGAGGCCAGGGTGAAGATCTTGAAGGTGGAGCCGGGTTCATAGGTATCGCCGATGACGCGGTTGCCCCACTGCTTGTGCAGGAAGGCCACGTTCAGCAGGCTGATCTCCTCGTCCGTCAGCTTCTCCGTCGTCCGCTCCTCCTCCAGCTTGGCCAGGGCGGAGCGGCTCTCCAGATCCAGCATGCTCATGAGGCTCTCCCCGATGACGCCGGTCTCCACGGCCTCGTTCAGCAGCTGCTGGTAGGTGTCGTTCAGGGTCAGGTAGTCGTTGCAGTCGTAATCCGGCAGGGTGCAGCAGGCCAGCACCGCGCCGGTCTCCACCTCCATGACCACGCCCATGGCGCCGCTGCGGATCTCATAATCGTTGATGGCCTGCTCCATGTTCTTTTTCAGGTAATACTGGATGGTGTTGTTGATGGTGAGCTCCGCGCTGAGGCCGTCGCTGGCGTCCTCATAATCCTCATAGCCGGTGAACAGCATGGCCGTGCCGCCGGCGGTGGTGGTGCGCACGATCCGCCCGTTCTCCCCCTGGAGCATGGAGTCGTATACCGCCTCGATCCCCTCCATGCCGTGGTTCTCCGCGCCCACGAAGCCGATGATCTGGGCCGCCAGGCTGCCATAGGGGTAATAGCGCTTGGAATCCTCGATGAGATGGATGCTGGCGTAATTCCCCTCTTTCTTGAAGGTCCGGACCTGATCCGCCAGGTCCTTCTCCACCTTTTTCATGATGGTCTCGTACCAGGAGGAGGTATTCTCCCACTTGCGCATGATGCTGGCGTAATCCACCCCCAGGATCCGGGACAGGCCCCGGGCGATGGCGGCGGGATCCTCGTTGTACTTCTGCATCTCCACGGGGCAGATGTAGATGGTCTCCACCGTGGCGCTCTGGGCCAGGATCTTGCCCTCCGCGTCATAGATGGTGCCCCGGGCCGCCGTGACCTCCGTGGACCGCAGCTGGGTCTCCACGGCGGAGCTGAGATACTGCTCGTGGTCCCGGAGCATCACCTGTCCGAGGCGGATCGCAAGGCCCACAAATGCAGCGATACCGCACAGCAGCAGCAAGGCTACCGTGCGGTTCTTATACTGTCTGTCCCGGGCCTGGAGCTCCGGATGCAGCTGTTTGATCACTGCCATGATTCTATCCCTCTTCCCGCCGCGTCCGGCGTGTACTGTGACAGTGTACGCCGCTCGTCAGCGGAAATATGCCAGGATCCTGCGGAAGCCCGCGTATACTCTCCGTTCCCAATCCGCGAAGAAGCCCTGCTCCTCCAGGATCTGCGCCTGGTCTCCCTCCGTGCTGCGGATGATGGTGGTCTGGTCCGTGCTGGCGGGCACCATGCCGATGTAGGTCTTGGCGTAGGTCTCCACCTCGGACATATTGAAGGTGCTTTCGTACTCGATGGTCAGGCGCTTGTCCTCCTCCTGGAGGGCCTTCAGCTCCGTATACAGCCCGGCGGTCTGGACGGACAGGGCGTTCAGGCGCATATAGCTGCACAGCACCGCCACCGCGGCGCCCAGGATCAGCAGAATGCCCAGGACCGATCCCGGGGACAGGCGCACCCGGCTTTGGGGGAGCGCAGGGGCCTCCACATGGACCCGTTCCTCCTGCTGCGGCGCCGGTTCCTGCTCGGGCCGGCGCTCCGGGATGGGATACGCCGGGGCAGCGCTGCCATAGGTATAGGTATAATTGCCGTAGATCGGTTCCGCCATTGCCGATGGCTCCTCTCGCCTTAAACGTGCTCCGCGACCCGGAGCCTTGCGCTCCGCGCCCGGGGATTTCTTTCCAGTTCTTCCTTGCCCGCCGTGACGGAGCTTCCCACCTGCCGCAGGGTCTGGCGGAAGCCGCAGACGCACACCGGCAGATCCTTCGGGCAGGTGCAGCCGTCCACCCGGCTGTGTATCGCCTGCTTCACCAGCCGGTCCTCCAGGGAGTGGAAGCTGATGACGCACAGCCTTCCTCCCGGACTCAGCCGGTCCGGCGCCCGCTCCAGCAGGCGGCCGATGCTGCCCAGCTCATCGTTCACCGCAATGCGGATCGCCTGAAAGCTCCGCTTTGCCGGGTGCTGCTTTTCCCGCAGGGCCGAGGCAGGCATGGCGCTGCGGATGATCCCCGCGAGCTCCAGGGTGCTTTGCAGGGGCGACGCGGCCCGGGCCCTGACGATGGCGGCGGCGATGCGGGACGCCCAGCGCTCCTCGCCGTATTCCCGCAGGATCCGCCGCAGCTCCGCTTCCGGCCAGGTGTTCACCACCTCCGCGGCGGTCAGGCCGCTCTGCCGGTCCATCCGCATGTCCAGCGGCGCGTCCTGCATATAGGAAAAGCCCCGCTCCGCTTCATCCAGCTGGGGGGACGAAACGCCCAGGTCGAACAGCATGCCGTCCGCAAGGGGGATATCCAGGCTGTCCAGGATCTCCGGCACCCGGTCGAAGTTGTCCTTCACCAGGGTGACCCGGTCCTTCCAGGGGCTGAGACGCCGGGCTGCGGCCTCCAGGGCGTTTTCGTCCCGGTCCACGCAGATGAGCCTGCCGGCGCCGCTGAGCCGGGCCGCGATGGCGGCGGAATGTCCCGCGCCGCCCACCGTGCCGTCCAGGTAGATCCCCTCCGGCCGGATGCGCAGCCCCTCCAGGCATTCCGCCAGGAGGACCGGCTCGTGGGAAAACCCGCTCACAGACCCAGCTCCTTATAGATATCCCGCATGCTCTTCTGGGCAAAGCAGGCTTCCTCGGTCTTTTTGTATTCCTCGCTGTCCCACAGCTCCGCCCGGTTGGGCAGGCCGATGATGGTTACCTCTTTATCTATGCCCACGAAGCTCCGCAGCTCCCCGGGCACCAGGATGCGGCCCTGGGCGTCGATCTCGCAGGTGGCGGAATTGGCGAACAGGAAGCGCATAAGGCTGCTTTCGGAGATCTTGTCCCCGGCGAATTTGGCGCAGAATTCTTCCCAGCCCGCATCGGAGTATACCAGGAGGCATTTATCCGGGCCCAGGATCACATGGCACACGTCGCCCAGTTCCCTTCGCATCTGGGAGGGAATGATCAGACGCCCCTTGGCGTCCAGGCCGTGCGTGTACTTCCCGGTCACCGGATCTCCCCTCCCTTTTGAAACATTTTGGGCCATTTCGCACCATTTGTCTTTATTATACTGGGATTCCATTTTGATTGCAATAGTCTGGGCCTGTTTTTTCTGTCTGATTTATGACTTTTTTCCCTGCAAATACCGGCCTTTTCGGCCCTATCGGCTCTATTATCGAACATTTGTTCGCCTGTGTGTTCGGTACCGCGTTCCGCCTCTTTCGCCAGAGTATTCCGCCGTTCTGCATAGAACGGCATTATGTTTACCCCTTTTGGATATTCTCCCCCGGGGATGCATCACGTTTTTGTGGATAACTTTGTGGAAAATGTGCAAAACTCCCCCGTCATCGGCTTTTGCCATTCCCCTCCCGGGGCGGCGTTCCCGGTTATACCCGTGAATATTCAGGAAAGATTCGGTTGACAGAAATGGCACGTCGGTTGACCGTCGGATTATGGGTGTGGTATAGTACCTCCGGAAAAAAACGGACGGGGGAAAACGCCGCCCTCCGAACCGTCAAGCGCGGAAAGAGAAAGGATCGCAGACAGATGAAGCTAGGCATCGGCATCGACACCGGCGGAACATATACGGACGCGGTGGTCTACAGCTTTGCGGACAAGACCGTCCTGGACTCCGCCAAGGCGCTCACCACGAAGGAGGATCTGTCCAGAGGCATTCTGGCCGCCCTGGGCAGGCTGGACCCCGCCCTGCTGAAGCAGGCGGACGTGGCGGCCCTCTCCACCACCCTTGCCACGAACGCCTGCGTGGAGGGCAAGGGCAGCCGGGCCAGGCTGCTGTTCATCGGCCAGGACGGGGAGACCATGGAGCGGGTAGGCGCGGTCTACGGCATCACGGACCCCGGGGACGTGTACCCCTGCCCCGGCTCCGGCACCTATGACGGCAAGGTACTGCCGGACCCGGACTGGGATTCCATCCTGGCCGGGGCAAAGGACTGGCTGGGCCAGGCCGAGGGCCTGGGCATTGTGGAGAAATACGCCATGAACAACGGCGCCGTGGCGGAAAAGGAGGCCAAGCGCCGCTTCCGGGAGCTGACGGACGTGCCTATCGTCTGCGGCAGCGAGCTGTTCAGCGGTCTGGACAGCGTGCAGCGCGCCTCCGGCACCCTGCTGAACGCCCGGCTTGTCCCCATCATCCGGGAATTCCTGGACGCCATCCGACGCGCCTTCACCGCCATGGGCATCACCGCCCCCATCGTGGTGGTGCGCTCGGACGGCAGCCTCATGAACGAGCGGTTTTCCCGGCTGCGTCCGGTGGAGACCATCCTCTGCGGCCCCGCCGCCAGCGTGCTGGGGGGCATGGAGCTGGCGGGCAGGCCGGACAGCGTCATTGTGGATATGGGCGGGACCACCACCGACGTATCCCTGGTGAAGGGAGGGCTTCCCGTGCGGGTGCGGGACGGCATCCGCATCGGCGGCTGGCGCACCTTTGTGAAGGGGGTCCTCATCGACACCTTCGGTCTGGGGGGCGACAGCGCCGTGCGTCTGGACAAGGGCAGGCTCAGCCTGTACGCGGACCGGGTGCTGCCCATCTCCCTGCTGGCGCAGCAGTACCCCAGGGTGCTGGAGGATCTGCGCACCCTGGTGGAGGGCAAGATCACCCATACGCGGCCCATCCATGAGTATTACACCCTCGTGCGGGATATCTCCGGGCTCCCCGGCTGGACGGAGGCGGAGCAGGACTTCTGCCGGGCCCTGAAGGACGGGCCCCTGCCCATCCGGGAGGCCGCCGCCGCCATGGATACGGATATCTACAAGCTCCAGGTGAGCCGCCTGGAGCGGGAGGGCGTGGTCCTCCGCTCCGGTCTCACCCCCACGGACATCATGCATCTGAAGGGGGACTTCACCCTGTACGATCCGGAGGCCGCCCGGCTGGCGGTCTGCTTCCTGCTCCAGTGCATGGGGCGGAAGATCACGGCGGCGGAGCAGGAGCGCTTCTGCACCCAGGTCTACGACATGGTGAAGAAAAAGCTGTACTGCAACCTTGTGCGCATCCTGCTCCAGGACCGGTACCCCTCCCTCTCCAACGGTCTGGGCCATGAGCTGACGGAGCTGGTCTCCAGCCGCTGGGAGGACATCCGCAGCGGCCGGGACGACGGCTATTTCGATCCCGCCCTGGTCACCCGCGCCACTCTGGTGGGCATCGGCGCGCCCATCCATATCTTCCTGCCGGACGTGGCGAAGGCCCTGGGCACGGACTGCTTCATTCCGCCGAACGCCGGAGTCGCCAACGCCGTCGGCGCGGTGGTGGGCAACGTGGCCGCCGCCGTGGAGGTGGAGATCCGGCCCAACCACACGCCGGAGGGCATTCAGGGCTTCTATGTCTGCTCCACGGAGGCGAACGTCCGGGTGCGGACCCGTCCCGAGGCGGAAAAGCTGGCCCGGGAGACCGCCGCCCGTCTTGCGGAGGCGGAGGCCCGGGACAGAGGCGTCCTGGGAGATATCCGGATAGAGGTGGAGATGGAGGATTCCACCGGTCTTGCCACCAAGTCCCGCACCGTGGACCTGGGCAGCCGGGTCACCGCCACCGCCCGGGGCGGCATGATCCTCTGAGCCGCAGCTCGCCGCCGGGGAGGCGGATGCCTTGAGCGCATCCGCCTCCCCGGTTTTTGCGTCCATCCCCGGGCAGGGCTGAACGGGCGCGGGCCGCGCCCATGCATATCCTCTCCCCCGCATCCTGCATTTCTTTCGTTTTTCTCCGGTTCCCCCTTGCTTTTTTGCAAGTTTTCGTTTATAATGCAGCTTCATTAACAGGCATTGGGGGATTCGATCATGAGAGACATCTCACGCAGAGCCGCAGCGGTCCATGAGTCCAGCACGCTGGCCGTGAGCGATCTGGCCAACCGTCTCCGGGCGGAGGGCAAGGACGTGATCAATTTCGGCACCGGCGAGCCGGATTTCGATACGCCGGATTTCATCAAGGAGGCCGCCATCCGCGCCATCCGGGAGGGCAGGACGAAGTATACGCCCGCATCCGGTCTGCCCGCCCTGAAGCAGGCGGTATGCACAAGGCTGGAGGCCGACCTGGGGGTCAGCTATGAGCCCCGGGAGATCGTGGTGGCCAGCGGCGCCAAGCACAGCATCTATGTGACCCTGTGCTGTCTTCTGGACCCCGGCGACGAGGTCATCATCCCCGCGCCTTACTGGGTGACCTATTCCGAGGCCGTGACCATGGCGGGCGGTGTGCCCGTGGTGCTGCAGACCGCGGAAAAAGACGACTTCCTGCTGGGACCGGAGGCGCTGGAGGCCGCGGTCACTCCCCGCACGAAGGCGCTCATCCTGAACAACCCCTCCAACCCCACGGGTATGGTCTATGACGCCGACCGGCTGATGAAGCTGGCGCAGGTCTGCCTGAAGCACGACCTTTGGATCATCTCCGATGAGATCTATTACCGCCTGCTGTACGACGGACTGCGCTTCACCAGCACGGCGGCCCTGGGGGAGGAGATCAAGGAACGCACCATTCTGGTGAACGGCGTCAGCAAGTCCTATGCCATGACCGGCTGGCGCATCGGCTATACCGCCTCCCCGGCAAAGCTGGCCAAGGCCATGTCCAATTACCTGAGCCATTCCACCAGCGCCCCCAGCACCATCTCCCAGTACGCGGCCATCGAGGCCCTCACCGGTCCCCAGGACAGCGTGGAGGCCATGCGCAGGACCTTCCAGGAGCGGCGGGATTACATGGCCGGGCGGATCAACACCCTTCCCGGCGTGCACTGTCTTGTGCCCCACGGCGCCTTCTATGTGATGATGAACATGGAGGAGCTGGCCGGAAGGACCCTGGGCGGCAGCGTCATCAAGGACGGCAGCGACTTTGCCATGGCCTTCCTCTCCGGCGAGAACGTGGCCCTTGTCCCCTGCGCGGGCTTCGGCGCCCCCATGTATCTCCGCTGGACCTATGCCGCCTCCATGGAGAACATCCGGCGGGGCCTGGACCGGCTGGAGAAGTTCCTGAAGGCATGAGCGCTCCCCGCTGCGGCGCGTTTTGACGCAGCGCCCGGACCGGATATTTCCGGCCCGGGCGCTGCGCCTTCTTTGGCAGAAGTCTGCAGAAAGGCGCAGGATATACTTGAAAGAAAGCCTGCGATGTAGTATAGTTTCAGATAGTTAGTATAATAGAGAATCCTGTTCCGCCGTTTCCGGCGGAAGGGTCTATGGAGGCTGTTTATGGAAGACAAGCTGATCACCGGCAAGCTGTACGATCTGCAGGGCTTCTCCGTGCACGACGGACCCGGCATCCGCAACACCGTGTTCCTGAAGGGCTGCCCCCTGCGCTGCCCCTGGTGCCACAGCCCGGAGAGCCAGGAGTTCCCCACAGAGCTGAATTTTATGGAAATGCGCTGCGTCGGCGTGGAGGAATGCGGCAAGTGCATGGAAGCCTGCACCCGGGGCGCCATCTCGGTGGGCGAGGAAAAGGTCAGTCTGAAGGACGACCATGTATATACTGTAGTAAAGGTCAACCGCCTGCTGTGCGACGAGTGCTTTGCCTGCACGGAGGTCTGCCCCCACCAGTCCCTGTACAAGTGCGGCACGGATTACACCGTGGAAAAGGTCATGGACCGGCTCCGCCGGGACAAGCCCTTCTATAAGCGCAGCGGCGGCGGCGTGACCATCTCCGGCGGCGAATGCCTCTGCCAGCCGGAATTCACCCTGGCCCTGCTGAAGGCCTGCAAGGCGGAGGACATCCACACCGCGGTGGACACCACCGGCTTTGTCCGCTGGGAGGTCATTGAGAGCATCCTTCCCTATACGGACCTTTTCCTGTACGATCTGAAGCAGATGGACTCCGACCTGCACCGCCGGATGATCGGCGTGCCCAACGAACTCATCCTGGAAAACGCCCGGAAGATCGCCGCCGCCGGCGGCAAGCTCCAGATCCGCATTCCCACCATTCCCCTGTTCAACGACAACGATTCCAACTACAAGGCCTTCGGCAAATTCATCCTGGAGCTGGGGGACGCGGTGACCGTCGTACAGCTGCTGCCCTACCACAACCTGGGCGCCGTGAAGTGGGAGCGCCTGGGCCGTCCCGGCCCCGCCCTGGAGGCCACGCCGCCCACGGAGGAATTCATGCAGAGCCGCAAAAAACTGCTGGAGGACATGGGCCTGAAAAACGTTGTGATCCATTGACCGCAAAAGCCGCAGGAGGAAAAGTCTGATACTATAACAAATGGAGGTACCGCTATGACCAAGAAAGAGCAATTCTTTTCCGTGATGCGGGGAGAGAATCCCCCCAAGTGGATGGGCTACGGCTTCAACGCCTTCACCCAGACCATGTTCCACTGCATCATCGATCCCATCTCCGTCTGGGACATCCTGTTCATCGAGGGCGAGAACGTGCTGGATCACTGGGGCGTGAACCACCGCTTCATCCCCGGTGTGGACCCCGGCATCATCCCCATGGTGAACGAGCAGAACCAGGTCATCAAGGACATCACCAAGTGGCGGGATTATGTCACCTTCCCCGAGATCCCCTCGGATCTGGACTGGAAGGCCACCCAGGACCAGATCGCCCAGGTGGACCGGGACCAGGAGCTGGTCATGGTGCCCACCTTCCGCGGTCTCTTTGAGCGCGCCCACTGCCTCATGACCTTTGAGGACACCCTGGTGAACATGTACGAGGAGCCCGAAGCCATGAACGAGCTCTTCAGCGCATATGCCGACTGGAAGCTGAAGGTGGCCGAGGCCCTGTACGACAACCTGGACTTCGACGTCATCCACAGCCATGACGACTGGGGCAGCAAGAACGCCATGTTCTTCTCCGTGGGCAAGTTCCGCGAGCTGCTGAAGCCCCACTACAAGCGCCTGTACGACTACTACCACAAGCGGGGCAAGCTGGTGCAGCACCACTGCGACTGCTACGCCGCCGAGCTGGCTCCCGAGCTGGTGGATCTGGGCGTGGAGATGTGGCAGGGCGTCCTTCCCTCCAACGACATCAAGGCCGTGCAGAAGGCCACCAACGGCAAGCTGCTCCTCATGGGCGGCCTGGACCAGGCTCTCATCGACCAGGCGGACGTCACCGAGGAGGCTGTCCGGGCCGAGGTCCGCAGGGCCATCGACGAGTACGCCCCCGGCGGCTCCTTCCTCCCCTGCATCGGCTCCCTGGAGTGTCTGAACGCCTGGGTCACCCCCGTGGTCATCGACGAGTGCAACAAGTACGGCGCCGAGTGGCTGGCGAAGCAGAAGAAATAAAAATAGCGCGTATATCGGCGGCGTCTGCCTGTGAAGGCAGGCGCCGCTTTTTGTGATCATCCGAATTTTTTCCGGGCAGCATGTCCGATTTTGCCCATCCCGTGCAACTATATAGATATATGGGATGCGGAAGGGAGGTGACAGCCGTGTTCATGTTCATTCCCTCCGGGGAGGGCCGGAGCGGAGAGGAGCTTTCCGCCCTGGCCGGAGACGAGCGGAAGTATATCCAGGCGCTGTATCTGGACCACTACCCCGCGCTGCGGAGCTATGTCTGCAGCCTGGGCTTCCCGGAGGA
>JAEEGL015523280.1_pt1 | contig 11511 bp, 10 predicted proteins | sample 9134231 | NCBI WGS metagenome assembly JAEEGL01 (sample SAMN16246548, study PRJNA631951) | gut metagenome | biome: gut microbiome; feature: rumen; material: fiber-attached | host: Bos | place: Iran: Karaj | collected 2018-10
AAAGTAACGCTTAAAACTTACTATGACATGATGAATGAATACAACTTTACAGATGATCAAAGAGAAATGGCAGCATCATTGATGACAATGGCCAGAGCAACTCAGACTAATCCTTTGGGAAGTGGTGCTAGTGTTGATGCCAAAAGTTCATTGACTGAAAAAGAAATCAAAAAGATTACAGATAAGATAAGCGATGCTACTGCTAAGAATGTATGTACATTTGCATTGACTAAAGTGGGCTATCCATACAGTCAGCCAAAGCGTGACAGCGGCGATTATTTCGACTGTAGTTCATTGGCATTTTATTCATGGAAGAGTGCAGGAGTAAACATTTCATATGAGGGATCCAATGTGGCAGCTGCGGAAGCACATTATTGTGCAAAGTTCGGCAAGGTTGTTTCTGAATCTGAGATGAAGCCGGGAGATTTGATTTTTTACAGTTATACCAATAATGGACGTTACAAGAACATAAGCCATGTGGGAATTTATGTAGGTAATGGAAAGATGGTAGAAGCAATGGATGAAAATCATGGTGTGGTGTATGGCAATTATCACAATGGAAGTATGGTTATGATAGGAAGACCGGTCAAGAAATAGAAAGGTTGGTCACACATAGTGGCCAACTGTAAAGAAAGTAGGTGAAAATTATGACTTATGAAATCGAAGTCAAGGAAGAATTATCAAGAATCGTCAAAGTCAGGGCAGATAGTTTGGCTGATGCAGTCAGAAAGGTAGAAGACAAGTATAAGTCATGCGTAATTGTCTTAGATGAAGATGATTTTAAAGGAGTAAGGATTGAACCTTACGAGGATATAAAAATACCAAAGATTAGATAAATGGAGGAAAAGAAAATGAATATAAAGATTAATATTTTTAGAACGAATAGTGAGGAATGGAGCGTTAAAGCTTACGCATCAATTGTTTTTGATGACAAATTTAAAGTGACAGGAATAAGTATTAGGGAGAATAGCAGAGGAAACCTGTTCGTATCGATGCCTAGTTACAGATCCAATGAGATAAAGAGCGATGGCAAGCAGGCCTACAGACAGTTCTGCCATCCGGTGACAAAAGAGTTTAACAAAGAACTGTCTGAGGTGATTCTCAGAGCCTACAGAGAAGGATACGATGAGATGGGATACGATAGTGGAACAGATCAGTTATCGTTTTATATCAAGATAAATCCTTTGAGTGAGAGTTCTGGCAATGTTGAAGCATTGGTGACAGTCATCTTTAACAGAAAGTTTGCTGTGAATGGCATTAGGATTGTGAATGGAGCTAATGGCAAGTTTATTGCAATGCCGTCACAGAAAAAGAGTAATGCAGGTGCAGGAGATGAGTATGTGGATGTGTGTTATCCAGTGACAAAGGCGTTTAGGGAGATGTTGTATGAGAATATCCTTAATGCCCTGAATAGTGAGGTAAGTGAGAAATGATAAAATTAGTTAATATAAAACTTTATTGTCAACGCGAGTAATTCTTGTGATATACTTATTGAAAGAGGTGTCCGGATGGTTAATTTCTATAGGAGATAATAAATACTAGAGGTACCATTATTGGGACAGACGATTTTTTTGTGGAAAGAAAGGTTGAAAAATGGCAAATAAATTAGAGTTAACTTGGTATGGAAAAGAAGACAAACTTAAAATTGAACCTAGATTATTAATAGAGAACCCAGAATTATCAAATTGTAAAAATGACCCCGAAACAGATAATATGCTGATTCATGGCGACAATTTACTTGCGTTGAAAGCTTTAGAAAAAGATTACCAAGGAAAAATTAAGTGTATTTATATAGATCCGCCTTATAACACGGGATCTGCTTTCGAACACTATGATGACAACCTTGAACATAGTCAGTGGCTTAATTTGATGCGCCCTAGATTAGAATTGTTGTACAAGCTACTTAAAGAAGATGGAAGCATATGGATTAGTATAGATGATGATGAACAAGCATATTTGAAGGTCTTATGTGATGAAATTTTCGGTCGTCAGAATTTTGTAAATTCAGTTATTTGGGAAAAGAAATATTCTCCACAAAATGACGCAAGATGGTTGTCAGATAATCATGATTTTATTTTGGTGTATGCGAAGAATAAATCACTATGGAAACCTAACTTATTGCCTAGAACAAAGGAAATGAATGCACGATATAAAAACCCTGATAATGATCCAAGAGGTGATTGGAAACCAGGTGATTTGTCGGTAAGAACATATAATGCTGCTTGCGATTTTTCTATAACGACGCCAAGCGGTCGTGTGGTTAACCCACCAGCGGGTAGATGTTGGAGAACAACTAAAGAAAAATTCGAAGAAATGGTTGAGGATAATCGCATTTGGTTCGGTCCAAAAGGTGATAGTGTTCCTTCCGTAAAGAGGTTTTTAACAGATGTAAAACAGGGAATCACTTCAATGACTATATGGAAATATACAGAAGTAGGACATAATCAAGATGCAAGAAAAGAAGTTAAAAAATTTAACAGTGAGAGTGTGTTTGCAACTCCTAAACCAGAGAAGTTAATGGAAAAAATTATTAAATTGGCTAGTAATGAAGGAGATTTGGTTTTAGATTCTTTTCTTGGCTCTGGTACAACAATAGCTGTTGCACAGAAAATGAAAAGAAAGTATATAGGAGTGGAAATGGGGAATCATGTTTTTACCCATTGTAAACCACGTCAAGATCTTGTTATTTCTGGAAAAGATGATGGCGGAGTTTCAAAGCAGTGTAATTGGAATGGTGGCGGTGCTTATAAGTTCTATGAACTTGCACCAACGCTGATAGAAAAAGATGAATTTGATGAATATGTAATTAATCCAGAGTATGATTCCAATATGCTTGCAGCAGCAGTTGCGTTAAATGAAGGGTTTAAGTATGAACCGGATGAAGATGTTTTTTGGAAACAGGCTAAAGGTAATGAAGATAGTTATTTATACACAACAACGAGACATATTACAGAAGAGTATTTATCTAGCATTGAAAGCATGATGGATGAAAAAGAGTATTTAGTTATTGCTTGTAAATCTTTTGATGCGAATCTTAATAGTGCATATAAGAATATATCATTAAAAAAGATTCCTCAATTACTATTGGAAAAATGTGAGTTTGGAAAGGATAACTATAATTTAAACATAGTTAATCCACCAATAATTGAAGAATATGATGAGGAGGAAATAGATGAATAATACAATTTTTTTTCATTATTCGACAGATTATATAAGCGGTGTAATGAGTTTGAGAAAACCTCAAACAGAATCCTTAAATATTCTTGCAGATATATTAGATAATATTGATATCACAAATCAAGGTTCATTAGAAGACTCATTAAAAATTGTAAATAGTTTATATCCTACTTGTACTGCATTTGAAAGAGAGTTTATTTCGCTTACATTTGCTCTTGCAACAGGTGTAGGTAAAACTAGATTGATGGGAACCTTTATTACATATTTGTATACAAAGTATGGTATAAAAAACTTCTTTGTGGTAGCACCGGGTAAAACTATATATGAAAAACTACAGAACGACTTAGGTAATCCCTCAAGTGAGAAGTATGTTTTCAAAGGTCTAGATTGTTTTTCTAATTCACCAAGGATAGTAACAGGTGATGACTATGAAAGAAGTGGTCAGTTATCTTTTCTTGATGGTGGAGTAAACATCTATATTTTTAATATTGATAAGTTTAATAAGGAAAATGCTAAGCTGAAAGCAACTAATGAAAACTTAGGGAAATCATTTGTTGAAATGATTACAGATATCAAGGATTTGGTATTGATAATGGATGAATCTCACCATTATAGAGCTGATGCCGGGTGGGAAGCGTTAAATGAGTTGAAACCTATATTAGGTTTAGAATTAACTGCAACACCACAGTACAACAAAGGAAGTAAACAAATAAAATTTCAAAACGTGGTTTATGAATATACTTTGGCAGAATCTATTGCTGATGGATATACGAGGACACCATATGCTATAACTCGCTCAAACATCATTGATTACGATTTTGGCACAGAGGAAATGGATAAACTTATGCTAAATGATGGTGTTACTGCACATGAAGACATTAAAGAAAAACTAAAATTATATGCAAACAACAATCAGGAAAGAGTTGTAAAACCATTTATGCTTGTTGTGTGTAAGGATACTGATCATGCAGCGTGGGTAGAGAACTATATTAAATCAAAAGACTTTAAAGATGGAAGGTATACTAATAAGACCATTACAGTTCATTCTAAAAAGCGTGGAGCAGAAACCGATGCGAATATGAAGTTATTATTGGATGTGGAAAGAACTGATAATCCAGTAGAAATAGTTATTCATGTCAATATGCTAAAAGAAGGCTGGGATGTTAACAATCTTTATACGATAGTACCTTTAAGAACAGCGGCATCAAAAATACTACGTGAGCAAATGGTGGGTAGAGGTTTAAGACTTCCATATGGTAAACGGACAGGAGAAAAGGAAGTAGATGCAGTTTATTTGACGGCCCATGATAAATTCACTGAAATTCTAGAAGAGGCTCAAAGAGGAGACTCTATTTTCAATGCAGATAAAATTATTAATATTGAAGATATTGAAAAAGAGAAAACAACATTTGTTCAAAAAGAAATACCAATAGATGAAGATAATGTGGTTGATGAATTAGAAGAAAAACTTCGTGTAGATTTTACACTAGAAGAACGTGATGAAATAATAAAACTACACAGAAGTGTAAAAAGAGATTCATATGATGGAGTTAAAGGTGATATTACACCTGAATCAATCGCAAAAAAGGCTATAGAAAAGACAAAGGAAAAAACAGAATCCAAAGATTGGGCTCAGAAGTTAGAAGATAATGCGCCAGAGATTGTTAAGTTTTTTGCTAAGCAAAGCGAAGAAATAATCCATAAGTATAAAGAAAAGTATATACCAATCCCTCAGATCAGAATTACTGATGAGGGAGTTGAAGAGTATAATTTTGAAGATTTCGATTTGGATTTATCAAAGTTTAGTCAAACTCCTATAGAAAATGAGTTGTTGATACAATCACTCCAGAACAGAAGTGAAAGAATACATCTGAATAATGCTGGTCAAATTGATTTCGATTCTGTCAATCCGAAGAAAGAAGTTGTCTCTGTATTGAGAGAAAAACCAGAGATAGACTATGAGAAATGCAAGGAACTGATAGTTAAAATAATTGGACAGTTATTTGAACATTATTATGAGATATACAATGAAAATGAAGTTAAAAATATTGTAATGATGCACAGAAGAGAAATTGCAAATGAATTGTATAAACAGATGATGCAGCATTTTTATATTACAAATGGATTAATTAAAGAAGAAGTTATTGGTATGTCAGACGATAATATAAAACCGGCATACAATAGTTCCGAAGAGGTTGATTTGTTTGGTGCATATTCGAAGGATATTCGTTCTGTATTATTTACAAATATAAAAAATGGAGTATTTCCAGTTGCTAAGTTTGATAGTAAACCAGAGTTGATATTTGCTAGGATTTGTGAACGTGATTCTCAAGATGGAATAGTGAAGAATTGGCTTAGACCAGCTTCAAGAGAATTTAATATCAAATACAATGGAGGAAAGCGTTATGAACCAGATTTTGTCGTTGAAACAGATAAATTAATTTACTTGGTGGAAATAAAGGGCGAAGATAAAGTCGACAATACAGATGTTGTTTCTAAAAAAGAAAGAGCGTTCCAATATTGTGAAGCGGTGTCTAGGTGGGCAAAAGCAAATGGACATAAAGAATGGAAACATTTGTTTGTCCCATCACAGCAAATCCAAGAGCAGTCTACTTTTAAATATATTGCTCAAACATTTATAGTAAATAAAGGAGATATGGTATAAAGGGCGGTTCTCTAAAGATGAAAATAAATGAAGAATTATGGACTATAAGACATAATTTATGTGTTGAAAAAGTTCAACGTTTTTGTGAATTAGATACTAGTGATATTGGAGGTTTTCATGGATAATCAATTTACATGGGTAGAGTTTTACAAAGAATTTGCAAGCAAGCTGTTGGCTTACAAGGATTGCAGAGATGAGCTAATAGAAAAAGTTAAAGATATTTATACTGACACAGAAATCAATATTCCAACGCTTGAAAAAGATAATAATATGGTAGATATTGATCCTTTTACAGTTTTTGGGCTGTTTAATAAGAGCTCTATGCGAGAAGTAAACAGAATAAAAATATTGTCGGCTGTAAAAAAAATATTTGATGTAAAAGCAGAGTTGCCTCAATCATTTGATAGTATTCCAGTACTAAATAATCAGAATGCTACGTTTTATTATTTTGTAGGTGAAAGAGGAGAAAATGACATTGATGATTTGTGGTGCCTTTTTGAAACTGCTATTAAATATGCGACAAATCCAAGTTCGGAGAACAGAGCAGAATTGTCAAAGTATTTTGATTTGGTAATTAATAGAAAAGGTAATGGTAACAGCAAGATTACGATGGGATTGTATTGGATTGCTCCAAATTCGTTTTTGAATCTTGATAGTAGAAATGAATGGTATATATATAAATCTGGCAAAATTCCTGAAGAAATAGTCAATAATCTTCCAGAGGTAGAGCCTAAGATTGCGGCTAACGTATATTTTGAAATTGTGGAGATGTTAAGAGATTACTTGAATAGTAATATCAGTACTCTAAAAGATTTTAAGGAACTATCTTTTGCTGCCTGGAAATATTCTAAACAGGTTAATGAGGAGATAAAAGAGCAAAAGAAAGCAAAAGCTGCTTTAGAAAAAAAAGGTGATGGTCTTGCTGATGATGATGTTGAAACAACTCATTACTGGATTTATTCTCCAGGTGATAGAGCATGTAAATGGGATGAGTTTTACGAGCGGGGAGTAATGGGACTAGGTTGGAATCAGATAGGTGATTATTCACAGTATTCATCTAAAAAAGAAATGAAAACTGCAATGAAAGAAAATATTGATCATAGTAAGTCTTATAAAAATGCAGCTCTTGCCACATGGCAATTTTTTCAGGTGATGAAACCTGGAGATATAGTATTTGCCAAAAAAGGGATGCACACCATAATTGCTAAAGGTATAGTTACATCTGATTATATGTTTGATACCGAAGATGGTGATTATCCAAACATAAGAGAAGTTGATTGGATAAATGTTGGAGAACGCCAACACCCTGGAAAGGCTGTTATGAAAGCGTTAACCGATATAACAGCTTATACTGATTATGTTTCGGAATTAAATGCCCTTTATGAAGATGATAATGATGATATCTCCGAACCAGATGAAATTGAATATCCAGAGTATTCTCCTGAAAAATTTTTGGAAGAGGTTTATATGGATGGTGACAACTACGATACGTTAGTTGAACTAATTCGGGTGAAGAAGAATGTTATTCTTCAAGGAGCTCCTGGTGTTGGAAAGACATTTGCTGCAAAGCGTTTGGCATATTCTATGATGGGATGTAAGGATCAGAATAGGGTAATGATGATTCAGTTTCATCAAAGTTATACATACGAGGATTTTATAGAAGGTTTTAGACCGGCTAGTGCTGGTGATGGATTTGAAATTAAAAAGGGATCTTTCTACAATTTCTGTAAAAAGGCAGCTGATGATTTAGATAACGAGTATTTCTTTATAATTGATGAAATAAATCGTGGTAATCTTAGCAAGATTTTTGGTGAGTTATTTATGTTAATAGAAAGTGATAAGCGAGGTAACGCTCTTCAGTTATTGTATTCTGATGAAAAATTCTTTGTACCAGCGAATGTGAATATCATTGGCATGATGAACACAGCTGATCGTAGTTTAGCTATGTTAGATTATGCATTGCGTCGTAGATTCGCTTTCTTTGAAATGAAACCGGGATTTGACAGTGAAGGGTTTAAAGAGTATCGAATGGGTTTGAACAATGATAAGTTTAACAGACTTATTGAGTGCGTTAAAAGTTTAAATATTGCGATTAAGGCTGATGATTCACTAGGTGAAGGATTTTGCATTGGACATAGTTATTTTTGTAATCTTAAGACAGTAACAGATAAAGCGTTAGCTAATATTGTTGAATATGAGATGATTCCTTTACTTAAAGAGTATTGGTATGATGAGCAAACTAAAGTAAATGATTGGACAGATAAATTAAGGAGTTCGATTAAGTGATACCTGTAAAGAATATTTATTATATGCTGGCATATGCTTTTCAAGTTCTTAACGAAGATGGTTACAAAAGCATTGCAACAGAAAAATTCAATAATGTAGCAGATTTATGTTCAACTATTCTTTGTAGAGGTGTTTCGTTACAGCTTAAGCGAGGACTAGGACGAGAGTATATATCTGAAACAGAAACGTTATCAGGACTTAGAGGAAGACTTGATATGACAAAATCTATTAAGACACAAACTATGCTTAGACGGCAGATGGTTTGTACCTATGATAATTTTTCGGTTAATACTTATAAGAATCAAATTATAAAGACTACTCTGATTAAGCTACTACATGTTGATGTCGATAAGAAGAGAAAAAAAGAAATAAAAAAATTGTTGGTGTTTTTTGATGAAGTAAAAGAGCTGGATGTATATGCAATTCATTGGAATCAGCAATATTCAAAAAATAACCAAACATATAGGATGTTAATATCTATCTGTTACTTGGTTTTAAAAGGTCTCCTTCAAACTACAGCTACTGGTTCAGTAAAAATGATGGATTTTGTAGATGAACAGAGAATGTGTAGGTTGTATGAGAAGTTTATATTGGAATATTACAGAAAAGAGCACCCTGAACTTACGGCAAATGCATCACAAATACAATGGCAGTTGGATGATGGTTTTAGCGATATGCTCCCAATAATGCAGACTGATATCATGCTATCCAAGGGTGAAAAAACTTTTATCATCGATGCTAAGTATTATGGAAATACATTGCAGCATCAATATGATAGTTATTCAATTCATTCAGGAAATCTATATCAGATCTTTACTTATGTTAAAAATAAAGAAGTGGAGTTGAGGGGTAAGAAACACGATAAAGTTTCTGGAATGTTATTGTATGCCAAAACCGATGAAAATGTTTATCCTAAGCAAGAATATAAGATGAGTGGTAATCGCATAGCGGTCAGAACATTGGATTTGAATAATAATTTTGAGACTATAAAAGAACAGCTTGATGAAATAGTAGAAAAATACCTTTGAGCGGTAAAAAGGCTGCAAATTGCAGTCTTTTTTGCTGTCCATTAAATGGTGCATTAAATTGTTATAATAATAATTGTTATTGACATCATTTTCCTAATGATTTATAATTCAATTACAGTCAAAACGAACAGGTGTTCGAAAACGAAAAGGCTGTAGTTTTCAATCCGGAAAGAGAACGAAAAATAAACTTTTACTAAGATCAGCATTGTCAGGGCAGCTAAGCTGTGGAGGAAAACTGACATTACTTACAAAGAAAAGTTTCCCTACTTTGTGAGTACAAAATATAATTGCTAAATTTGATTTTGTATTAACAGGAGGAAAAAGTTAAGATTGAAAAATTTAAAAGATGATGAATTGACTAGAGAGAGTTCTAGCGAAGTGACGAGAAAGTATAATGTAGGAGATACGGCCTACATTATTGAGAGTAATAGACTGATAAGAGAAACCGTAATTATTAAGAAGAAAGGCAATTTTTACACTGTAAAATTTAAAGATACAAACGGAGCAATAACCCTAAAAGCTCATCGATTGTACGGTACCCGCGACGAAGCAGAAAAGAATTTGCTTAAAGAAACTAATAACACGACAACACGACTAGTTAAAGGACCTCGTCCTCCGCATCGTATTTAGAAGTGGGGGTGAATTGTTTGAGAAAAATTGAGTATAATCCCATTATGATGGGAGAAAGGATTTTGAAAAAAAGAAAAGAATGCAACTACTCACAGGATGTGGTTGCTGAAAAATTAAATATATCACAAGATTCTATATACAGATATGAGAATGGAACCAGGAGCATTCCGATAGATATATTAATTGAAATGAGCAATCTATATGGTGTATCGATGGAATATTTGGTAACAGGTGAGAATCCCACAGTAGGATTAGAAATAAGTAAGGATTTGATTGAGATGATTATGAAGTACACTCCAAAACAAAGATCAGTGGTATTGAATGTACTTAAAGATGTTAATGAAGCATTTAATGTGGGAGCATGATGAAGTGAAGTAAGGGAAGGTGCTTAGGCATCTTCTTTTTTTTGGAAAAGAGAAACTGCGATATAAATATGAACCTAAAAATGAAGGACGAAAATATGTGATAATAATAATATAGTAAGAGTTCGGAGGTGATAAGATGAAAAGAAATATGATTGTTGTTATGTTTGTTATGATTTGTTTTATATTTTTCGATTGCTCATATATTTGGGCTGACAGTACTTATTATGTTCCTTATGAAGACGGTGAATATGATTATTCATATAAGTATTATTATGATCCGGGGTGTGTTACTGATGAATTTGGTTATGACGAACATAATTGGGAATATGAAAAAAAGAGCGGAAATTATGAAGTGTATATTTGTAATAATTGTAAATGTCGTAAATATGTTAAGATAAAAGTAAAGAAAAAAGCAAAGAAAAAAGTTAATGTAAAAAAAGAAAAAAAGAAAGCAAAAAAAGTTGTAACTAAGTTTTTTAAGTATGTAAAAAAATACGATTACTATAAAATTGATAATCTATTCATGGATAGATATTATGATCCAGATTATCCATATCAAAGAAGGTATCAAAAGGTTTTTAGGAAAATTAATAAAAAACTAAAATGGAAGATAAAAAAAGTTACTAAAAGGGGGAGTACATATAATGTCAAAGTTAAAGTGAAATATCCTAATTTGAAATCAAAAATATATAAGACTGCCAATTATTATTTTAAATACTATTGGAATTTGAGAAAGGATGATGTTTATTATGATGTATATGAATCCGTAGACAAAGAAATAGTTAATACAATGAACAGTAATTTTTATAATGCTACAATAAAGAAAAAGACTGTTATTTTTAAGATAAAAAAAGATAACGAAAAGTTTTATATAAAAAAGAAAAATAAAAAATTGATTGATATAGCAACAGCTGGTTGGGGAACAGCTTTTTCAAAAGCCGAAGATAAATGGGTTAAGTGATCAGGTTGATTTTTTATAAGTAAAAAATGGAAAAATAATCACTAGTGTCATAAGATGCTAGTGATTTTTATTGTTTAATAAAAATACCGCCAAATGGCGGAGTGATTTAAGAAAATACCGCCGTTTGGCGGTGTTAATCTGACATCTTCTTCTTTACAATATATGTATAGTCATTAAGACAAATCATAAAGCTGTTAACACTTATATGAATTAAATCAATGACATATCTTACAGGACATGGAGATGTGTTTCTACCTATATGATAGGTGAAGAAATAGCTGTGCCGTGATTGCATCTTTGATGCATAGCCGGTGTTTCTGATACCGGCGACGACCGGATCAAAGAAAGATATTGGCAAAACTGAAAGACATTAAACAGGTGAGAGTATGTGGTGTATTG
>JAEEGL015882583.1_pt1 | contig 11511 bp, 7 predicted proteins | sample 9134231 | NCBI WGS metagenome assembly JAEEGL01 (sample SAMN16246548, study PRJNA631951) | gut metagenome | biome: gut microbiome; feature: rumen; material: fiber-attached | host: Bos | place: Iran: Karaj | collected 2018-10
AGAATTCCGCAAAAGAATTGATGTTCCAGATCGCAACATCGTTTTTCATTTCCGCGATCAGTTCGAGATCCCCTGACATCAAAATCCCCAGTCGCAGTCCCGGTACGCCGTGCGATTTGGAAATACTCTTCATAAAATAAAGCCGTTTGTAACGGTCGAGCATTTCCTGCCTTGTCTGTGTGATTTTCCCATCCTCTGCAAAATCGGCAAAAGATTCATCTATGACCAGACGTATGTTTTTGTTATCTGCCCACGTGATCAGCCTGAGAAGATCTTTCTCCGGAATATAGTTTCCGGTCGGATTGTCCGGATTGATCAGGATCAGGTTTTTAATGTCCGTTCCCTCAAAAAAAGCGATCAGGTCATCGACCCCGTATTGAAAATCACTGCGGTCCGGTTCAAAAACAACTAAATCCCTGTCATCATACCGGTTTGGATACTCCTCAAACGTCGGACGCACCACTCCCGTCAAACCGTTCAGATGTTCCATAAGCGATTTGATCAGTTCTGCCGCTCCGTTCCCGACGATGATATTTTCCGGATGCACATCAAAATTTTTGGCTGCCAGAAGGGAATTCACTTTCATTCCGGAAGGATATGCAGTAAGCAGTTTATCAAAACTTGACCGTAATTCGTCCAACAGTCTCTGTGTCGGGTAATACGGCGTGACCAGATAGCAAAAATCAAGCATGCCCGGATATCTCCAGTAACCGCCGAAACGTTCCTCGAGCATACCGACTTTGTCCTCTTCCTCGCCGGCAAACAAAGCGGAAGCGATATCCAGATCCTGTATATCGTCTATTTCATACCACTTGTGACCATCCAGTCTTTTTCCCCTGATGACCGGTTCGTCCAGTAGCGTAATGACGCGCAGCACCTGCTCGTAGTATTCATTTTCGCCCACGGCAGACAGATACGCATTCATGAACGGAACATAATAATCTTTGGAAAACGACTTGCTGAACTTATAGATATTGACTGTTTTATGATACTTCGCACTGTCTTCAAAACGGAATTTCCTGCCGGGAATGAACTGCTCGATCGTATCATCATCGTCAAGCACGACACAGGTACCGTCCATCCAGCTCTCGTACTTGTCGACCAATGCCAGATTCTCTCTCGGATCCTCAAGCAACGTATCCAAAACGCTGTCCTCAAAGATAATATCTGATTCAAACAGCAGTGTATCATCCTCGCACAATTCTTTTTGCGCCAGTGACAGGGAATAGATATTATTGGTTTTGTCGTAAACGGGGTTATTGAGAAAACAGATCGGCGTCTTTACGGAAAGCGTGCCGATATACTCTGTCAACTCATCCGCTTTATAACCGGCAACGATGATGATCCTCGACAGATTCCTGCGATCCAGCTGTCCAAGCAGCCTTTCGATCAACGTCATATGATTGACTTTGACCATGCATTTCGTATTGTTCTTCGTCAGCTCTTTGAGCCTTTTACCCATTCCGGCGGCCAAAATCACAGCCTGCATACGTTCACCTCTCCAGTCTGTCTTTACAGATACACTTCCGGCTCGTTTAAGAATACATCCGTGATGCCCCGTGCTTCCAGTGCCGCAAGATCAAGACGGTTTCCGTTTGGTTTCTCAGGGAACAAATGACCGGTGAACCATGCACGGACCGTATATCCTTTCAATTCATCCGGAGAGAGGTCGATCCCTTTCCAATAGGGATGCAGCGCATTGGCAAGCGTTCCTCCGCGCAGCTTATATAAGCAATCCGACACCTTTGTATCTAAAATACCGGTTTCCGCGTCCGGATCAAGAGAACGGATCTTCTCCATCGATTTTGCCCTAAATGACGAATATACGACCTGTTTCTCCATCCCGCGCGCATGCACGAGATCCACGATCTTTTCTTCCATTCCGTCATAAGGAATGCTGCTGTTCTTTAATTCAATATTTAATCTGAGGCCGTTCTTCATAGGCTCCTTAAGCAGATCCAGCACCTCTTCGATCGTCGGGATCTTCCAGACGGATCCGTCGGCTGCCCCGATCACAAGATTGCGAAGTTCCGCAAACGTATAGTCCTTAACAAACCCGATCCCGCTCGTGGTCCGGTCCACCTTCTCGTCATGACAGACCACCATCTGACTATCTTTTGTCAGCTGGATATCCAGTTCGATACCGCTCAGTCCTTTGATCGCGGCGGCTTTTTCAAATGCCAGTAATGTGTTTTCGGGATAGCACTGGCTGCATCCCCTGTGTGCCCAAATGTTCATGACAACCCCCTTCTATATGGCCACGGTTACCCCCGCTTCCGAAAATGCTCTTTTTGCGAAGCACCATGCCTTACTGCCGATATGCACATTGTCCATATAATACTCCGTTTTGGTCGCATAACTGTCATCGATCAGATCCTGAAAGACCGACACGAAACGGATGCCCTTCTCATAACATTTTTCCGCCATGATCCTGTTAAACAATTCTGTTGCACGGTTTCGTTCAACCATGTTCCCATATCTCGGATAACTGGGATCGATCCTTGCAAGATCACCCTGAGATGCCACCGGCCCCCAGACAAAAATCTCGCGGTCATTCTTAACGGACAAAAGAAACTCCATATAATGGTCGATAACCTGCTCAAGGACGCTTCCCACCGTTCGCTTCTGCATTTCCGCCTGCTTAAGAACATGCACGCGTATATCGATCTCACCAAAAGCAAACAGTACTCCCGCAGATTCCGGGATCCATCTGTCCAGTAAATATTCTGTCTTTTCTCTTGCCCTGACCGTAGTTCCGTATCGATTCAAATTATATGCCAATGCAGGGCCTACGTGAAACGGAACAAACGGAAGAATATCCGGCTCAAAGAAACGGATGTCACGCTCCTTTTCAAAATTCCGGAAACACATACCCTTCTGGCGGGACGCCTCTCCAAAAAATCTGGCATGCGAATCACCAATGACGAATATCCGCCCATCAAAATCATGATTACTTAATGATTCCTGTATCTTATGGCTGTGCCATTCGTCAAAACCGTCGGTAAGGTCGCCGATATTAATGATCTTATCATCTTCGATTTCAATATATCCGTGTATGGCCTGCCGGATCTCATTGCTCCACTTACCGGATGCGATGATGATACAGTCAAAATCCAGCCCGGAAAGATCTCGCGGTTTAATATAGAGATTCTTTAATCGGGGATCCGCAGGAACCGTATGGGTATCCGTAACACCAATGATCTGATAGTTTCTGAACAGATCCTCTTTGTAAAAGTCAAAATCACTTCCCAGACAAAATACGCAGGCTTTAGTTTTTTTATCTCTTTCAGTAAGGTCGTTGTGATTCAATGATTGAGTTCCTTCATGAAATTCATCTTGTTTTCGATCGGCGTGGTTGTGGGTCTCCCAAGATCCTTTCTGGAACCGATCCCTGTCATAACCTCGATCCACGATAATCCCCGGAAAGCCTTCGCAAACTTAAGCGCTTCATCCAGTTCTTCGATCGTATCAACCCTGATCGCGCTCTGATAACCGCACGCCTTTGCGACTGCTGTCATATCGGTTGCGTCCGCAACTGTAGGCATACCACCGACCGTCTCATGTGCTCCGTTGTTGATCAGGATATGGATCAGATTTGCCGGCTTGTTTGCACCGATCACAGCCATCGATCCCATATGCATCAGCGCGGCGCCGTCACCGTCAATACACCAAATGCGTTTTTCGCTCTTTTGCATTGCGATGCCGAGTGCTATGGAAGAAGCATGCCCCATGGATCCGACCGTCAGAAAATCATACTGATGCCCCTGTCCGTTCCGTTCTCTGATCTCAAACAGCTCGCGGCTTGCTTTTCCCGTCGTCGAAACGATCATATCTTCCCCGCTGGCAGCTGCAATATGCGCGATCACTTCTTCGCGGTTCAGGCTTCGTCCGTTTTCATAAGTCACTTTCTCTTCCAGCTGCAGGGCGCCTTTTTTAACCACAAAAGCAACCTGTTTTCCCTCATCCAGCGCTTTTTGGAATTCACGCATGGCTGCCAAAACTTCCTGCTCCGCCGTATCCTCTGTGATCACAAAATAGCCGATTCCCATCGTATCCAGCAGCTTCAGTGTCACCTCTCCCTGATAGATATGCTGCGGCTCATCATGCACACCGGGCTCTCCTCTCCATCCGATCACAAAGATCATCGGGATCGCATATACCTTTTCATTCAGGAGGGAAGCAACCGGATTGATGATGTTCCCTTCGCCGGAATTCTGCATATACACCACAGGCACTTTACCGGTGGCCAGATGATACCCTGCTGCCAGCGCCACACAGTTTCCTTCATTTGCGGCAATGATATGGTGCTCCGGGTCGATCCCGTATTGGTTCATCAGACAGTCACACAGTTGTCTCAGCTGCGAATCGGGTACGCCCGTATAAAAATCCGCATTCAAAATCTCAACAAGTCTTTCAGCGTTCACTGCTTTCCTCCGCTTCATTTATGAATATTTCCCGGTACAGTCCGATGATCTCAGAATGTTTCAGCCGTATCGGATGATTGCCAAGTCTTTCGGCATTGACCGTCTCTGCCAGCAACTCGATCTCCGGATCTGTAAGGTTTCGCGGCCGGTCTGTGACCAGACGGTCAACCTGATCCTCAAACGCCGACTGTGCCTCTTTGGTCGATTGATATCCCATACATGCCGCGATCAGTTCCAGACGCTCTGCAAGATGATCCCGGCCTCTTGGATCGATGCACTCCGCAGATGCATGAAGCATCTGTTTCCAGAGTTTGCTCACACAAAGCGCCGCGGCCGCCCCATGCGGAATCCCATAACGAGTCGTGATCTTATAACACATGGCATGTCCGGCAGTGGTACGCGAAATATTGATCGCTCTGCCTGCCAGACAGGCAGCTCTTTGCACCGTTGCAAACACTCCTTCATCACCTGACAGGTACCTGTCTGCGTTTTTCCATAACAGAGTTAACGCTTCTTTTGCAAACCGGGTGCTTTCCTGTGTGGAATTTACGGACCAGAGCGATTCGACGGAATGACATATCGCATCCAGCATGGTTGCGATCCTTTGTTTGTCAGGAAGCGATTTCAGAACAGCCGGATCCAGTACCGCAACAGAAGGAATACATGACGGGTCGGTAACGGATTTCTTCTCTCCGTTCTGATAAATGACGGCAAACTGTGTCGCCTCGCTTCCGGAGCCGGCCGTTGTCGGAATGGCGTAAAGCGGGATGTCGTTTTCTGTCATTACCTGTTCCAGACAGTTTCTGTCCGGATCCATTCCGGAGAAAAGTTTGATACATTTTGCCGTATCAATGGCGCTGCCGCCGCCTGCGGCAATGATCCCCTCACAGTTTGTATTACGAAATACCCTCAAACCGCGGATCACGGCCTCATACGTCGGGTTGACTTCAAAATCGCTGAAGCGGTGGACTTTGATGCCCAGGCGTTTCTCCAAGGTCTCAAAATAATGATCCCATCGCAGATAAGCAATAGAATGCCCGCATACCAAAAGTACATTTTTAAGTCCCGCTTCTGCCAGGATCCGGTCAAATGACTCTGCAGCGGTTTCTCCCTGCAGTATCGTCTGTTTATATTCCACAGTCTTACTCCTCAGGTATCATGCGGATGATCTCGGAAAAAGGCATACACATCTCATCACACTCCTGCGCGCGATGATGTGAAAGAATCGTTTCCGCTGCTTTCTGGATCGCAGGAACCGTAGCACGCATCAATTGATTCGCATAAATCACCACATTCACACCACGTTTTGCGAACTCTTCTTCTGTAACGCTGTTAAAAGATGTGGGCACAACAACGATCGCCGTATTCTGATCCTTTTCTCTGAAACGCTCCACAAAAGAAAAGATTTCTTCCGGATCTTTCTTTCTGCTGTGGATCATGATCGCGTCCGCGCCCGCTTCCACAAAGGCATGCGCACGCTTTATCGCATCCTCCTGTCCTCTTTCCAGGATCAGGCTTTCTATTCTGGCGCAGATCATGAAATCCGTTGTTTTCTGCGCCCGTTTTCCCGCACGGATCTTCTCACTGAAATTCTCGATGCTGTCCTGCGTCTGTTCCACTTCCGTTCCGAACAGGGAATTTTTCTTCAGCCCTGTCTTGTCTTCAATAATGATCATGGACACGCCCATACGCTCAAGCGTACGCACAGTATAAACAAAATGTTCGGTTTTCCCGCCCGTGTCTCCGTCGAAAATGATCGGTTTGGTCGTCACTTCCATGATCTCATCCACGGTGCGCAGTCTGGAGGTCAGATCGACAAGTTCGATATCCGGCTTGCCTCTTGCCGTCGAGTCGCAAAGGGATGAAACCCACATGGCATCAAACTGTTTGGCGGCACCGGCTTCGAAAACCTTGGTGTTTTCAACGATCAGACCTGTAAGGCCGTCATGCGCTTCCATGGCCGTAACCTGTCCCTTGATGGAAAGCAGTTTTTTCAGTCTGCCTCTTCGAAGATCCGGTGTGGAAAGTTCTGATCTGCTCCGGTTATCCAGTTCCTGATATCGTTTGTCATCCGCATAAGGGTATTCGATCAGATACCCGCCGTAATTTCCAAGCACTTCCAGCACTTCCGCGCGGATCGGCTTCTGGAAACCCTGCTGCCAGTCATCCCCATGGATCACGATCTGCGGATGGTATTTTTCAAGGTTTTCACGATAACTCAGGGAGTCCTGCGCAACAACGCGATCGACATCAGCGATGCTCTCAAACAGGAGTTTTCTGTCCTCATAGGAAACCAACGGGAAGCGTTTGTAACTTGCAACGGCACGGTCAGTCATAACGCCGACCATGACTTTTCCGAGTCTTGCTGCTTTACGGATCAGTTCCACGTGCCCCCCGTGCAGCACATCCGTTGAAAAACAAAGATATGCCACCCGTTCCTTCATTTCCGTAAGCAGTTTGCCCACCTGATCAAGGTCCTCCAATGTATCCACTTCCCGGCAAAGGAGATCCTTGACATCCAAAGGAACGATCTTAACCTGATCCGATATGGTATTCAATGCATTTTCCGCATAACATTTGCGTTTCTCTTCTTCCCCGCTCTCACAGAATCTGACGATCTGATCAAGCCACCGGGACCAGTCGTCTTTCAGAAGTTTATAACAGGGCTGTGCTGCGACTGCCGAATCAAAAAACTCGACACCGACCGCGGTGATCCTCTGTTCTCCCTGTGCGGAAGGATCCGAGAGCACTGCCTTGAAATCCTTTTGCGGCAAAGCAGCCTTGGAGCTGACCGTCATGCAGCTGTCAGAAGATAAGATCACTTCGCCAAGAACAACATCATCCATTACCAGATCGCCGTGAAGAAGCAGGATATCATCATCCAGATACTGTCTCGCACAGTAGATCGAATAAATGTAATTGGTTTCCTGATAGAGCGGGTTTGCAACAAAACGGAACTTAAGCGGAAGCTTCAGTTCCTCGCAATAAGATCTGAGCATTTCCTCCTGGTAGCCGGTTGTCATGATCACTTCCGTGATACCGAAGTCTTTCAACTGCCGTAACTGTCTGGAAAGGATCGTCTCGTCTTCATTCAGTTTTGTCATGCATTTGGGATGGGAATCCGTCTCATTTCCCATTCTGCTTCCCCGTCCGGAATTCAAGATCAAGGCTCTCATATGTTCATTCTCCCTTCAAGGATTGAAATTTATGCAAGATAATCATTTCCAAGGACCAGTTCCGGAGCAAGCGGATCACAGGGTGCGTCCTTTTCGTGCGGAAGCGTATGCATACATTTTGAAAATGTATATCTGTTCCTGTTCACAAAGGTCACTTCATAGCAGTTGATATAGATCACATCATCTGCGATCACCCACATGCTGTAATTGTTGGGATGGATATGAATGCACTGGTGCGTTTCGTTCAGTTTCTTAAGTGCGCGCAGAATTTTCTCTTTCTTCCCGAACTGGATCATGCCGTGCAGTTCCATGACGATCTGATCAAACCGGTCCAGTACGGAAGGATCTGTCATTTCTATACATCCCCATTCCGCACCTTCCACATCCATTTTCAGGACCATGTTCCGCTGCGCTTCATGTCCGTTTTCACGAATCAGTTCCTCTAATGATTTTAATTCCGAGGGACAGTTTTTTTCAGAGGCCACTCCGGTCTTGCTCCAGTGGAATCTCTCATTCTGTTCCGGAAGGCCGTCGATCGTGTGATCATACATATAAATCTGATACCCTCTGTCAGCCATATCCTTATCCCAGGATACGTCATTGCAGATCCCGAAAGAATAAGCGATCCTTCCTTTTGCAAAATCATCCAGCATAAGATAACCGCCATCATTCTTTTTCCCCACACGGACAAAATCGGAAAAATGATCCGCATCCATAACGGACAAGAGTTTTCTGGCTTCATTCAGATACTGTCGGGCATCTTCGGAAACTGTGATCTTCTCGGTGCTGTAAGCATTGAGTTCCATGTTCCCCGAAACGATCGAGGCGTCCGGAATCCCGCCGGCAACCAGCCACTCTCTGATCTCTTCCGCATACCGGTCCGTTGCGATCACAACAACCGGATCCTTTTCTTTAAGGATCTCTTCCGGTGCCTTTACGGGATACGGCATATCCCCTAAATCCTTCCAGTTCCGGTCAACGAAGTATTTCACACGGCAAAATCCGCTCTTCTCCAATTGCCCGGCATATTGCTTTCCCATCGTTCCGCAGCCGTACAAAATGATATCCGCGCCCTTTGGCACCGATTGAAACGGAAACAGATGGTATCTTTCTTTCGCGGGATATTCCTGTCTGTGGCTCATGATGAACTTCCTCCCTTAATCCGAGTAATACGGAATATAGTCTTTCCTGATCCCTGCAAGCAGCATTTTATCCATCACGACCTGCATGTGGAGCTGTTGTGCCCTGTCGATCCCAAGACCGGCTAATTTCTCACCGATCTCTTTGTAGGAATATTTATTTGCGATCACAAAGCATGCATCAGGATACGCCCTTGCCGCTTCTTCCGGAGAGAGCACCTTAAGTCCCTGGACTTTGGTTCCCTGCTGTTCTTTCCCTGCATCGGCAAAGGCAACGATCCGATCCATGCCGTACCGGTCCAGCAGCGCATGCGTATACCTGCCCATCTTCCCGCATCCGCAGATCACAACCTTTTGCTTACCGATGGCGTGGCAGAGATCTGCCACTTGCGCATATCTGCTTTGATACAGTTCTTTATAGTACGCATAGACATCCATGGGCGCTTTACAGAAGATCACGAAAAGCGCACATTCTTCAAGCGTAAGGATATCATGCGGATTCATTCCGTTCTGACGCGCGTTTAACATTTCCCGGCGCAGGATCTCAAGATCGTTTTCCGCATCATCCCATACTACATTTCCAACAGCCATCGTACGCACCCGCCACAAAAGCTGCCGGAACAGGCGCATATCGATATATGCCCCGATCTCCTCCCGTAATGCAAGCGATTTAATAAAACGGTACTCACCGATCAGGTATTTCAATCCGTTGGCATTGTAAATGGAAGATCCCTCGCGCGTGCAGCGATACAGATAACCGGGGACATCCACATACATTGCTTTTTTTGCTTTTGCCATTGTCTGTACGATAAATCCTGCATCCTGAAAAGCAGCGCCGCGGGATTCATTCAGACGGATATCATCAAACAGTTTTGCTCTGTAGATCCCCGTCCATAAATGCATCTCGCGGATCATCAATGCAGGCGTTTCCTGTGGATACAGCATTTCTTCGAAATGTCCGGCACTGCCGTACCGGTCCGTATCCCGAAAATACCTGGAACCGTTTGACAGATCATAGATCTCCCTTGTGTAACCTTTTGCAAAGTCCAGATCATATTTTTCCGCACGTTCCACGAGATTGGCAAACATATCCGGAGCAATGCAGTCATCCGTTTCAACGATCGCGATGTATTTCCCCTTGGCGCGCTCAAGTCCCAGATTGATCTGATGGCCGTAACTCTTCATTTCGGAGAGGATCAGCGAAACACGCGGATCGTTTTGTTCATATTCCCGAAGGATTTCGAGCGTTCCGTCGTCAGATCCCGCATCCACAGCCAAAACTTCAATATCCGACAGTGTCTGGTTCAATACACTGTCCATACACTCTCTGATAAATTCCGCCACATTCAATGACGGCATGATCACCGTTACAGTTGCCATAATCCCTACTTTCCCTGTCCTTCAAGTAAATCTTTGATAAATGCTGCCGCTCTCTCTCCGGAATGACCGTCTTCATGCGACCCGAGTTCGTCCAGATATGCACGCACTTCACGCTTATACTTCTGTTCATCGAAATCAAGAATGTTTTTTTCCAGCGCTTCGTCCGATTCTGCGACCGGATAAGGCAGCGCATCATAATCAAGAAAAATATCCCGTTCCCGTTCGACGTATTCTTTTCGGTCCGTCGCATACAGAAAAACCGGTTTGAGCAGAAATCCGGCCTCAAACATAACGCTGGAATAATCTGTGATCACAACGTCCGCAGCCGAAATGATCTGTTCGCCGTAACGATATTTGCTCATATCCAAAACATCAGCCGGAATGTTCAGTTGATCGCTCTTAGCGGCAACCATCGGATGCAGCCGTACACACACTTTCCAATCGCCGCCGAATTTGGCAACCAGCGCCCGTTTCAGCCGTTCATAATCGATCGTGATCCTTTCTTTTGTAACATCAAAACTGCTTTTTCCACCCAACGCCCATCGGAACGTCGGTGCATAGATCGCAAACTTCATGTCGGGGTCAAATCCGAAATACCGGTACACCTTATTTCTGTTCTCTTCCTGCGCAAACAGTACGTCCGCTTTAGGTGAGCCGACATCGATCACGTTTCCGCCATGATAACTCTTTTGAAACGATTCCTGATCAAAACGGCTGCTGCCCAGAACGTAGTCCATCATTACGGCATTTTCAACCTGATTATCCCTGTCATACCAGCTCGAAGAAGCCATTTTGATATCGGGGCCGACATTCTTCAAAGTGATCGTCCAGTGTTTCAGATACAGATAGATCTGGCCTTCCCTTTTTCGCAAGTAGGACGGAACCATTGTCTCCCATGCCCAAACAGCGGCCGTTTCCATCTCGTAGATATATTTCATCCAGTTTTTCTGATGAATACAGCGAATGCCGGGCACTTTCATCTCCTGTGCGTGGTTTACGACCCAGACGATATCCAGCTCCGGACAGATCCTCCGCAGGCATTCCGTGATCCGCCGGCTGGTCTCGCCGTGAGCAGTAACCTCAAAAACGATCTTCTTCGGTTCGATCGGGTACTCCATACATTGATCGGCCCGGTCACGATAACGTTCCTTCATGTCCTTGTGTTCTACGCCGTTCTCCGCCGATCTCTTATTGGCTTCCATGCACAGATAAATATAGATCTGCTCAATCCCGTGTTTTTGCACCTGATCGGCAATCTCTTCATAGTAATTGATGCTGGTTATTAAAACCGCTACCTGATCCGCAGGATATCTGTCAAGAATACTGCTGTCCGAAATCTGCGCTACATTCACCTGTTCGGGCACCAAACCCGCCACAACGTCCACGGCGGAA
>JAEEGL016284740.1_pt1 | contig 11511 bp, 10 predicted proteins | sample 9134231 | NCBI WGS metagenome assembly JAEEGL01 (sample SAMN16246548, study PRJNA631951) | gut metagenome | biome: gut microbiome; feature: rumen; material: fiber-attached | host: Bos | place: Iran: Karaj | collected 2018-10
AAGATACAACATCATCATGCATGTTGATGAGAACTGGAAGGACCGTCTCATTAAAAATACAAAGCAGTCGATCCGCACTGCAGAAAAACGCGGCGCAGAATGCTATGAGGGACCGGAGTTTATTCCTGATCTTCGGACTGCGCTTCATTTTACGGAGACACGGCAGGGGATTGCACTCCGGAATGAACAGTATTTCCGCCGCATGGCAGAGGTCTACGGAGACCGGTGTATCATCATGGTTGCCAAACTGAATTTCGAACGGGAAGCAGCCCGGCTCAGAGAAGATCTTGATCGTTCACAGAAACAGCTTGCAGTTTCTGCTTCAAAAAAAGAGACCGCGAGGCTTGAAAAACAGATTGAGAATGACCGGAAAGATATTCGCTGGCTTGAAGAGTCAAAGGCAGCAGAAGGAAAAGATGAAGTCGTTCTCTGCGGGAAAATGGTCATCTGCAATTCCGGCCGTATGGAATTCGTGAATATGGGCAACAATACCAACTATATGCGTGTCAGGGCAAATTACTGGCTGTATTCCAAATGTCTTGACCGCTGTGCGGAGCTTCATATCCCAATCTGCAGTTTCGGCGGGGTCGAAGGGACGCTGGATGATGGTCTGACGCAGTTCAACAGCGCATGGCCGGTCGATGTTGAGGAATATATCGGAGAATTCAATATTGTTCTGAACAGGCCGGTGTATCCATTGTTTTCCAAGGTCTATCCGCTTCTTCTGAAAACCGCCGCAAAACTCAGAAGCCGCAAGTAATATCGACTGTCAGTTAATAAAGCAGGAGTCTTCGGGCTCCTGCTGTTTTTGTGTGCATCCGTACCATCTGAAAACAAAACAGCATGCGTCCGTATACCGTATACGGATTAAGAGAACAAAAAAGCAGTGTGTCACTTATCCATGGAACCGATCGTATGCATCAGAATATGGAAAAACCGGAAGATACCGCCGCGGCAGTCTGCCTGATCAAGCGCCTCCTGGATCGTCATCGGATCATTGGTGCCGATGACATCAACGCCGCAGCTGACAAGATACTGAACGGCATCAAAATCATCCACGGTCCAGCAGAACACCTTCATTCCGGCTTCATGCATCTGCCGGACCAGATCCGGAGTCACCGCGTTGTCGGAAATCGAAAGATTATCGGTAAACGGAATATCCCTGAATTCCTCCCATGCGGCATATACGCATACTGCAGTTGTAATACCTGAATCAAGCTCTTTGATGCGGCGTATGGAATCCGTATGCAGGGAGATCACCATACTGCGGTCTTCCATTCCATAGGCGTGAATCAGACGGATTACTTCTTCTTCAAGATTGATATCGTTCTCTGTCGGTTTGAGCTCGATCTGAATGGACATATCTTCATCTTTTGCCAGCTGTATTATTTCTTCGAGTTTCGGCACTGTGATTCTGGAGTCAAAGTTACCGGGGAGCCAGCTGCCCATCTCATAATTCTGAAGTTCTTCATAGGTGCTGGTGCTGACCACGACATTCTTTCCGGTCACACGGGACAGATTATGGTCATGGGAACAGACAACAGTGCCGTCCCTTGTCTGAATAACGTCGGTTTCGACCCACAACAGATTTTCTGCTGCAGATAATTCATAAGCGGGAAGGGTATTCTCCGGCGCATGTACATTATCGCCGCGATGTGCGCATACCAGCGGTTTATCGACAGGCTCAAGAAGGTACCGGTAGTGCCATATGCCGAAGCATACGAGAACTGCGAGTATCGCCGTAAAAATGACAAGAAATCGCTGCTCTGCTTCCTTTTTTTCTCCTGCTCCGCGGAATACATGCGGGGCAAGCCTGGTCAGGAGAAGCTTTTCCTCCACATATTGATAGAAAAGAACCGTAATGGCAGCACAGTTTAACGCCGGAGCGAAAAGCGACTTCAGAATCTGGCGTACGACATAAACAACGATGCCGACTTTCTGAGAGCGTTTTGCTACGCTGTTCATGCTACGGAACAAAGCGATCAGTTCCGCAAGATTGATCGAAACAACAGAGGAAACAGAATTGATCACGAAATTGATCAGCAATGTGGTCACGAACATCATTACAAATGTGTTGACCGTTTTGCCTTTCCCAAGGCGCCGGCTGCGCTTCATGGCTTCAGGGAAGGAAACATCTTCCAAAACATAGATATGAATCGCAAAAATGTAAATCAGTTCCACGATCAGCAGCAGACAGTAAACGGTGTAATAGATCCAGGTGACGGAAGGGTTGCTTTCAATGCCCTGCAGGATGAAGTACGGTATCGTCAGTTTATAGCCGGCACTCGACAGTGTCAGAATGCCGGTGATCGGCAGAAGGACGATGAGATAGAGAATGACCGGCCAGTTTTTCGGATTGATGGTTTTGCGGCACGTATTCAGACCGACTGTGATCATGCCGAACAGGTCTGCGGAACGTCCGATCTGCGCCATGGAATAGGCGTGGAGCAGGCCGCTGATTTCAAACAGGGAGAAAAAAGTGGCGGTAATAAGAAACAACAGAATGAAAAGATAAGAAAACGGGTTTCGGGCAAGCTCCGCCATGTTTCCTAAATTCAGATAGGAAATTCCCGTTATTCTGACAAATAAACGGGAGAGCAGCAGATTTAAGGCATGCAGTATGACTGCAGAAACAAATGCACATAAAAAATCAAATGCCAGAATCAATGAAAGGTTGGTCCTGAAGAACAAAAGCAGATTGTTCAGGAAGACCCTTAGATTTTGAAAAACATCCTTTAATGATTCAGTGGCATTTGTTTTGGTATGCATCTTCATTTCACGTTCTGATTGATCTGATCCGGGGAATCTGCGGAAAACAGCAGATTCTGAAACCGGCAGGACGGAAGGCTACGCAGACTTCTTCCGGTAGCGTATCCTCCAAAATTTGTGACGTGCACGCACTTCCAATGATTTTTCCTTCCGGAACCGTGCGTATGCGGCTGGATTCAGAACATAATCGAATTCGCCGATCTGTTCAATGAATTCCGGACCGAACGAACGTTTGTAGGAATAGAGCCCGTACTCCGGGTCATCTTTTGTTGTGACACCGGAAAAACCGCACATGTCATAGCGTCTGACTCCGAGATTTTTCATATCGCGTATCGCAAACATATGCAGATTGTCGACCGGTTTGATAAAGTTGAACGCTTTGTGATTGTAGGTATACAGATCCCAGCTCATGTCGCCGTAATACAGGAAGATTCCGCAGGCAATCGGCAGGTGGGTGCCGTATGTCTGTTTGAGCTCCCCGGCGTGAACAAGGTCCTTTTCCTTTGCGGCTTTTGCCTCGGGGTCCTTGCGGTATTTTTTGGAATTCAGCTCATCGGTGATACCGGAAATCATGACGTCAAGGTCGATTTCCGTGACGTAAAAACGCACATGGCCTTCAAAACAGGAAAGCAGCTCCCGGAAGAACTCCTCGGAATGCGGCCGGAAACCGTCAATTTCGCTCAGCATCCGTTCAAATTCCATCAGGGAAGGAATATCATCCGCTGTGCCGATTCTTGTGTTCACGCCGGAAACCCGGTGCCTGTTGAGGCTTGTTCTTCGCTGCTTTGTGAAACCGGCAGTGATTTCGTCTTCCGGTCTGCTGATATCAATAATCAGAGTATAACGGTTGGTCCAGCTGCCGTCATAGGCGTAGTTATAGCCGCGGTGCTGAAACCCGAGACGGATGAGGTCATCCGTTATATACTCATTGTCAATACCCGGAATCTGTGTTCCGTTTATATCGCGGCTGACCCTGATCACATCAGGATCGATCCTGAGGAACTGTGCATGACGGTTTTCGGCATATTCCTGAAGAGACCGCATGACCTCTTCGCGAAGAATATCATTTTCGTAATCAAGACAGGGACCTTTCGGAACATAAATATAACGGTGTCCGAGAAACGAATGCTCGATCGCCATTGCAGTTGCGACAAGCTTGTCGTTCTCGTAAAACCCGAAGCATTGAAATGTGCTGTGTTCCGTTTTTTCCTTGAATGCACCCCAGGCGGCAGTCTTCATATAATGCACGTATCGGCTGCCGGATAAAAAGCGGTTCAGCTGCGCTTCAGTTATAATCCGGCGGTCAATCATTCGTTCTCCAGCTGGGCAATCGAACGGTCAAGACGCCGCAGTGTTTCTTCCTTTCCCAGGATCTCGGCAATCTCGATCGCTCCGCCCGGTGTGGACGGTTTTCCGCTGATCGCTACCCGAAGCGGGAAGAGGACCTGGCCGTTTTTCTTTCCGAGTTTTGCGGGAAGCTCCATGAGCCTGTCATGAAGCGCATCATGAGTCCAGTCAGCGGTTTCCGCGAGCACTTCACGGCATGCTGGAAGCATTTCTTTCGCAACATCCGGGTTTGTCTTCATTTTTTTGTTGTTGTAAAGGTCATTGCCGAATGCAGGGAATGTGTCATAAAAATCAAGCATCGGAGGAATCTCGCAGAGTGTATTGGCACGCTGCTGCACGCCGGCTGCAATTTTCTTGAGGTCAAAATTGCCTTTAACTGCCTGACGGATATACGGCTCCGTGAGTTTAAAGTAGGAATCAAGATCCATTCCCCTGAGCCAGAGTCCGTTCATGCTTGTCAGCTTGACGGGATCGAATATCGCGCCGTTCTGACCGATATGCTTCACATTGAAAGCTTTGACCAGTTCATCAAGCGTAAAGATCTCCTGATTGTTCTCCGGGCTCCATCCAAGCATGGCAATATAATTGAGCACTGCTTCAGGAAGATATCCTTTTGCCATAAGATCCTGGAAGGATGCATCGCCGTTGCGTTTTGAAAGTTTGCTGTGCTCATCTTTCATGACAGGCGGGCAATGAATATAACGGGGTTTGTTCCAGCCGAATGCATCATAGATCAGATTGTATTTCGGTGTAGAGGACAGATACTCCATTCCGCGCACAACATCCGTGATTCCCATCAGATGGTCATCGATAACATTCGCAAAATTGTAGGTAGGGAAGCCGTCGCTCTTAATCAGGACCTGTTCATCAAGGATGCTGTTGTCCACTTCAATATGACCGAACACTTCATCATCAAACGATGTGGTTCCGGAAGCCGGAATCGTCTGACGGATGACAAAAGGTTCTCCTGCCGCAATACGGCGTTCTGCCTCTTCCCTGGAAATGTATTTGCACGGATCGTCGTATTTGAAACTGTCGCCGTTTCCGGTATGCTCTGCTTTTGCTTTTGCGATGGTCTCCTCATCACAGAAACAGTAGTGTGCTCCGCCGAGATCGATCAGTTTCTTCGCATAATCCATGTATATACCGGAGCGTACACGCTCGCTCTGTACATAAGGACCAACCGGACCGCCGATATCAGGTCCTTCGTCGTGTTTCAGACCGCAGTCCCGCATTGTGTTGTAAATGATGTCGGTGGCGCCTTCCACAAGACGTCCCTGATCGGTATCTTCAATACGGAGTATAAAAACTCCTTCCGTATCCTTCTTGGCGATCAGATATGCCCACAGGGCAGTTCTGAGATTGCCGATATGCATATAGCCGGTCGGACTCGGTGCAAATCTTGTTCGAATACTCATGTTTTCACCTCAATATTTATATATAATGCGTTTTATATTCTATCCCAAACCGTTTGACTTCTCAATCTCCGCAGTTTTGTTCTCTTATTCTCTTTGCTCAGTGGCATTTTCTTATTTTAATATATATAATGTTATAGCAGTTGTGGTTTTCGCTCGGCAGCTGTTTTATACCTGTTTCAGGAGGGTAATTATGCTTGATTCATTGAAGGAATTCAAACTTGAAGATAATTTAATGGAAAAAATTGAAGGCGGGTTCGGTACTTCCGAAGAAGCAAAACAGCTTCAGCTGACCGCGTTGGATAATATCTTTCATTTCGGCAAGAATGTTCCCGGCGGGAATCTTATTTTTACGGAAGGGTCGAAGAAAAAGTAATACGGTATGACCGTCAGAGGATCTGAAAAAAGACAGTCTCTTGAGAAAGTAGCTTTCTGGAATGTTTTTTTTGCGGCCGCAATTCTGATCTTTCTGATGATCTGTCTTGCGTTTGCAGTCAATACATATTCATTGATGCAGAACTACAAACGTGAATCGATTGAGGATGTCAACTACGCACTGCGTCTGATCGGTACTGAGTATCTTGAGGATATCTTTGAACAGACAGAGGAGGTTTACTACTCTGTTCCGGAAGAGATCCGTTCACAGCGCTTTTCAGATGAATATCGTCAATATCTCATTCCGCTGGTCGACGAAAAATTCCTGAATGCACGTTTTGTCATGACTTCCTGCCGTGAAGAAAACCGTCTCGGCAATGTTTCACTTGTGTTCGTTGATGAAGAGCATGGAAGGACAGTATTTGTAATCGACGGTGATACCGATGAGAATGCCTATCTTCCGGGACAGTGGCTTTCTGTTGCGGATGCGGAAACGGAAACACTGGAATCCATGAAGAATATTCACGATTCCAACTGGCAGATGTTTATCACCTACGGATCGGTTTCCGGGTGGACTGCAACAAACTATGTAGATGTCACGGACTCAAACGGTGAATGGATCGGATATGGTGTTGTAGATATCGATATCAACGATTTCTTTGGGAAGATGTATCAGTTTCTCGGCATTTTTATCCCGTTCTTCCTCGTCATCGTGTTCTATGGCGCGACCCGTCTGAGTATGCTGCTGAGACGCCGGCTTGTAACTCCGATCAACCGTCTTGCAAATGCCGCAAAGGAATATACAGCGCAGGATAAGGTCAACAACAATACAGCAACTGCTGTTTTCAGCAATCTGCAGATCAATACCAATGATGAGATCCAGGATCTCTGGGGAACCATGGTCAATATGGAGAGCGATCTTCATCTTACGATGGACCGCATCCGTGCAGTTACCGCAGAGCAGGAAAAGCTGAAAGGCGAACAGGAGCGGATCAATAACGAGCTGGCAATTGCGACACGCATCCAGGAAGGTATTCTTCCGACAACGTTTCCTGCTTTTCCGGGCCGAAATGAATTTGATATCTATGCATCCATGAAACCTGCTTTGGAGGTCGGCGGTGATTTCTATGACTTCTTCCTGATCGATGATGATCATCTGGCGCTTGTAATCGCTGACGTATCCGGCAAAGGAATTTCCGCGGCTCTGTTCATGGTCATTGCAAAAACACTGATTCAGAATGAGACGATGATTCGTGACGGAGATGTTTCCGCAGTTCTGACTTCGGTCAATAAGCGGCTCATTGAAGGAAACGAGGCCGATATGTTTGTTACGGTATGGCTGGCTGTGCTTACTATTTCGACCGGACGTGTTGATTATGTCAATGCAGGCCATGAATATCCTGCGATCTGCCGTAAAGACGGCAAATTTGAAATCTACAAGGATATTCACGGAATGCCTGTTGCGGCAATGAAGAAAACGAAATTCCGTCAGGGAGAATTTGATCTTGACCCCGGAGATACATTGTTTGTATATACCGACGGCGTTACAGATGCTGTAAATCACGGAGGGGAGAGCTTCGGTATCGACCGGACAGTTGCTGCGCTGAACCGCAAACCCGAATGTAGTCCGAAGGAACTGAACGATATCGTACGCAGTGCTGTGGATGAATTCCGCGGAGAGGAGCCGCAGTTTGATGATACGACCATGCTTGTTATGAAGTATTACGGTCCGCAGGATTCTGCTGTGCAGAAAACAGAAGAAGCGGCTGATGCATCTTCCTGAAAAAACTGAAAGCAAGTACGTATGCACTTCTGCTCAAAGACAGCAGAAGTGTTTTTTCGTCCGTTAGACAAATAGGTGATGAGTAAGGAACTATGAAATATGGAAAAAAGAAAAAACCTCTTGCAAAAAACAAATCGAATTGTATAATAAATCGTGCGTATTGGGGTATAGCCAAGCGGTAAGGCAACTGGCTCTGAACCAGTCATTTCGGGAGTTCGAATCTCTCTACCCCAGCTGAATGGAAAACATCCGGTAGGATGTTTTTTTTGACAATGCTGAAGGTACTGATGCGTTGGTGCAGTAGTGTTATATAATCAGTTTATTCATATTTGAAATATACGGAGGTGTTTTTATGAAGCGTTTACTTGTCGTTGTGGATATGCAGAAGGATTTTGTCGACGGAAGTCTCGGAACAAAGGAGGCACAGGCGATTCTCACCGCTGTTCGTGAAAAGATCGAATCCTACCCGTCGGATTGTGTTTATGCGACGCTTGATACCCATCAGAGGAATTATCTTGAAACCAATGAGGGGAAACATCTCCCGGTAGAGCACTGTATTGAAGGGACAGAAGGCTGGCGCATTCATCCGGCGATCGCAGATTCTCTCAAAAAAGCGGTATTTGTCGTGAAACCGACATTCGGATCAGTGAAGCTGATGGAAATGCTGACTAAAGAAAACGAAAAAGAGGAGATTTCTGTTGAACTGATCGGTCTGTGCACGGATATCTGCGTTATCAGCAACGCTCTGCTTCTGAAAGCCGCCATGCCGGAGATCACGATCTCGGTAGATGCCAAATGCTGTGCCGGAGTGACACCGGAAAAGCACGCTGCAGCCCTTGAAACCATGCGTTCCTGTCAGATTGAGGTTATTAATGGGGACGCTGATTAACTGCGCAGCCATTCTCATTGCCGGTCTGATCGGTACCGTCCTTGGCGAGCGTATTCCCGAACGAATGCAGGATACGATTCTCAAAGCCAACGGCGCTGCCGTAATTGCTCTTGGTCTTGCCGGTTTCCTCAGCAAAGCGCTTGTGATCGAGAACGGAGTTCTTGCTTCGACCGGCACACTGAATATGATTTTTTCGATGTGCCTTGGTGCTGTCGTCGGATCCTGGATTGATCTGGAAGAAAAGCTGGAACGCTTCGGGGAATATCTCAAACAGAAGACCGGAAGCTCGAAAGATACCCGGTTTACGGATGCATTTATGACCGCATCGCTGACTGTCTGTATCGGAGCGATGGCAATTGTCGGTGCGATCGAAGAAGGAACTGCAGGGGATATGTCGATTCTTCTTTCAAAAGCGATCCTTGATTTTGTAATCATTCTTGTGATGGCCTCATCGCTCGGCCGCGGTGTCATCTTCTCATTTATACCTGTGGGTATTCTGCAGGGAAGCGTGACGCTGCTTGCACATGCGGCAGCAGGCATATTCACTCCGGGCGTACTCACTGCACTGTCCATGACCGGATCTCTGATCATCACCCTGGTGGGAGTGAATCTTCTCTTCGGCAAGACGATCAGCACAGCAAATCTGCTCCCTGCACTGATATTTACCTCACTGTTCTCATTGATCGGCTGGATGAATCTATGATCGATCTGTTTTCTGATATTCCGGTTCCTTCCTTTATTGAAGAAGGCATGCGCTCACCGGCAATGCGGCGGATCGAAGGCATCGATATGAACTGCGGGATGTGCTATACGTCATTTCCGCTTTTTGTGAGCGGGGAACCGTACAGCCGTGCGCAGCACAGCCGCAATGTTAGTCTGCTTGTATACCGATTCACCCAAGATGAGCGGCAGGCTCTTGCCGGACTGTTCCATGATATAGCTACGCCGGTATTCTCGCATGTTATCGATTTTCTGAACGGAGATTATCTGACACAGGAATCCACGGAAGAACTGACATCCGAACTGATCCGCTCTGATCCTGTTATTCAGCGACTTCTTGAATCCATGGAAATCACATTAAATGAGGTGTCAGACTACCATCGCTATCCTGTTGCGGACAATGACATGCCCCGTCTCTCGTGCGACCGTCTGGAATACACGCTCGGCAATGCTGTAAATTACCGGTTTATCACACCGGATAAAAGCAGAGAATTCATTTCAGACATAAAGGTCATGAAAAACGAGGATGGAGAAACGGAACTCGGATTCCTTCACGCGGAAACTGCCGTTGATTTTGCCCGCACTGCATTGAAATGCGGAAAGGTCTATTCCGGAGCGGAAGACCGTTACGGAATGGAAATACTCGCCCGGCTTCTGAAAGATGCGATAAAAGATGGAGTGCTTAAAGAAAATGACCTGTATCTGGATGAAGCTGCTGTTATATCCAGGCTTCTTGACAGCAGCTATCGGGACCGCTGGATTGCTTTTACCGCACTGCATGCGGTAGTGGAATGCAGTCCGGACGAAGGAATCTGTATCGATGCAAAACGACGCTATGTCGATCCTCTGATAGCCGGCAGGGGAAGAGCATCCGAGTATGACAGGGCTTTGAAACAGGAAATCGATGATTTTACTTCGGAAAACTATTCTGTTTATCTGAAAGGAATGTAAATAAGATGGAAAAGACGATTGTAGTAGCCAGCGGAAATGAAGGAAAGATCCGGGAATTCCGGCAGATGCTGGAACCGGAAGGATATAAGGTTCTGTGTCTGAAGGACCTTCCTGATCCGGCTGAACCGGAAGAAACCGGCGCTACGTTTCAGGAAAATGCTGTATTAAAAGCAAAAGCTGTAACGGACCGGTATGGTCTTGAGGCAATTGCGGATGACAGCGGATTGTGTGTAGCCGCATTGAACGGCGATCCGGGTGTTCACAGCGCCCGCTGGATGGGACATGAAACACCGTATACGGTTAAGAACAGACGTCTGATTGAACTTTTAGAAGGAGCTTCCGACCGGTCATGTTATTACGCCTGTGCTATCGCATGGACATCCCCCGGAGCGGTGCCTGCCGTATTCTATGATACCTGGCACGGAGAAATCGCAAAGGAACCCCGCGGAACCAACGGATTCGGCTTTGATCCGATCTTTTATCTGCCGGAGCTTGGAATTACATCCGGGGAAATGGATCCGGATATGAAAAACAGATGTTCTCATCGCGCAAAGGCGCTGCGTAAACTCGAGGAGTGGCTTCATGAAACCCGCTGAATGGCTTTCCGCGATTGCCGGCTTTCTTCTTTCTGTTGCCGTTATTGCAACTGTCATCGACTGTGTATGTTTTGACCGTTCGTTTTATGAAGCGGAATATCAGAAGAATGATACGGTTTCGTTTACCGGAATGTCGCCGGAAGACAATCTTGCCGCCAGCGATACTCTGCTTGAATACCTTCGGGGACAGCGGGATGATATCGTTTGCACGGCAGATATCAACGGAACCGAACGGGAAGTATTCAATGAACGGGAAACACTGCATATGATCGATGTAAGAGCACTTTATCAGACTGCGGTCAAGGTTCGAAATATCTGTCTGGCAGTATCCGCGGTCCTGTTTATTCTTGCTGTGCTGATCGGAAAACAGAAACTGTTCACGGTACTCTGGAAGGGATGGAGACGGGGAATACTGCTGACCGCCGGTGTGGTTCTGTTTATCGCGATATGGGCGCTTGCGGATTTCGACCAGTTCTGGACCAACTTTCACCTGCTCCTGTTTGACAATGATCTCTGGCTTTTGGATCCCAATACATCCGTTATGATCAATCTGTTTCCCGGCACGTTCTTTTTTGACATGGTGATCCGGATTATTCTCCTTACTGCAGGTGTGCATGCCGCAATCACCGGTGTATTCTGGGCATTGGGGAGAAATAAAGGATGATA